>Ga0307978_1003046_pt1 | contig 11491 bp, 8 predicted proteins | sample OrgLakmetage1056_FD_203151 | JGI IMG/M metagenome (GOLD analysis project Ga0307978, IMG submission 203151) | Saline water microbial communities from Organic Lake, Antarctica - #1056 | ecosystem: Environmental > Aquatic > Non-marine Saline and Alkaline > Saline | place: Antarctica: Organic Lake...
TCCGATGATCAAGGCAATCTCCTGTCTCACATCTTCAGACTGATTATTCACACTTGCATTTGTACAGTCTGTGCTCGTCATGCTGAAAATAAATGCTGTTGATGCACTTGATAGGTCAAGATTAGCAAATCTCTTCCTGAACTCTATATTGCCCCTGAAAGGATCCATCGGATTTTTATTCAAATCCATCAATTTTCCTGTTCCTGATCCTCCAATTTGACCAATCTCCACTGTAAATTCTTTGCCAATGATCCTGGATGCTTCAATTCCAACAGATTGATCAATCTGGAAACCTAATTTCTTTCCTGAACAATTGATGAGCAATTGATCTCTTGTTAACGTGTAATTTGTGCCAATAATAGCAACTTTCATTTCAAAAGTAAACGGTAGGTTACACCAAATTTCTTCGGTAAAATAGACAGATATTTCTTCTCCAATTAATATGTCATTTCTGAGAGGTGTTGGTTTTCCATATTGTTCTGGCCTGGTAATATCATACACTCCAACAATTGTACTCTCCTGAAATTCCAAGAAATCAGTTGAATAAACTCCAATGATGCTACATTTGGACTGTAACTGAATTTCATAAGTACCTTGAGGGATTCCTTCTAGTTTCCAGTAAAGTGAAGCAAAACCATAAGTGTCTTCTATGGCAGTCGTGAAGTCTAATACTTCATTCAAGGGATCCAAAGCATTAGCTGGTGGAGGAGGGGTTCCGACCATTCCAAATTTTAGGAAGACACTTTTAAGGTTTCTTTCTTGGATAAGCGATGTAATGTTTTTGCCTTTATTTCTGAGAGGGTTGAAAATCTCAATTTCAAGACTGTCTTCATTATCTACCTGACTGTCGATATTGAAAAGAAACATTCTGTTTCTTTTCAAAGATCCAGCCCAGTGAATTTCAGGGCAAGGTTGAATCCATTTCAAGACTTGATTTGTATTATCATCAACTGCATTTGATAGAGAAACAGTCTTATATTTTCCAGTATTGACATTCATATCAGCTTCACACATACTCTTCAGGGTAAGTTTAACCACAGGAAATTCATAATTGGAGTACCCCTTACCAATCGAAATTTGCTTAATTACAGCCAAGTCTTTATAGAGCTGAATGACATGACCATTCTCGTCTACATCCAAACTTGAATCAATAGTAACTGGAAGATTCTTGCTACCAGCTTCTTGTGCAACATAAAAGAAACTATCAGGACTTTGTCCAACATTTATCATTTCAACTTCAAATACCATCTCGTCATTAGGGAATATGAAGGGAGAAGGTGAACTGACAATACGAAGTGCAGGATCTTCGCTTGGAGCAGTTCCCTCCTCATGAATACATTTACTTCTGCCTGCAACTGTGTCAAATATAAAGGTACCATACGTGTTATCAAAATATAAATCAACCACAAATTCATCTCCTATATCAGGATCACCCAGAGAAATGGATACTGTTGTTGAATCTTCTTCACTATTACCAAGACTCGTTTCATGTGAAATGTGAAGTGTGAAATCTGTCGTGAAGATGAGAAAAATGTCAGTCTCATATTTTATCCTAAAGGTAAATTGTCTAATAACAAGTAATCTACTTACCTGCACCAATTGACCCGGCAACACCTACTCCAGCGACTTGTGTCGTCATTTGCGTGTCTCCGAGTGCAATCTCGGGATCAATTTCAAAGTTGCACCCTGCAATTGCTGAAGACACAACCAAAGCCCCAGCAATTACAGGAAGAACAGCTAAGGCTAAGCCGCCGCTTGCGACTGTGGCAGTTGCAATTGCACCTACAGCACCAACACCACCAATGGCAAGGCCTGCTGGTAAACTTTGGGTGCAATCTTGAGAAGCACTGTTATAATACCTTGTCTTGTCCAAGGATAGTTCATAAGTGCCAGATGCTCCACTAAATTGGATTCTTTTTGTTTTCTTGATCTTATCTTTTGCTTCTTCTTCATTTGTTACTTGAAGAAGCTCCAGCCCTTCAGCTGTGATTCTCGCATCATCAATCAATTGATCAGGAGCTAGATTAACATTAAAATTCTCCATTTCGTCCCCTATGTTGTTACCTGTATTATACTCATCGTTGTGCATTTCGCTTCGGCCCACATTGTCATCTGTGAGCCAATCAACAATTGAATTCATATTATTTATTGCATCATTAACAGATGTGTCTGCATCATTGAGGGTCTTATTCCAACTGTTCAATGATGCTTCTAGCAGTGCTAGGCCACCGTTTTCATATTCCAAATCTTCTGCATTGCATTTTCGTAAACTAGTGTTGTCTGTGTCTATCCCCTCACAGGAACCTATCAATGGTACAGCACAGCAAATCACTTCTTTATTCCTGACATGTTCGACCGTTCTTTCCATGGCAGCAATAGAATCTGCAATCTCAGGAATTTTTACAGTTTGAATATGGCTTCTAGAGTAAAAAGTTAGAGCTGGTTCATTGGCTGTTGATTCCAAATCAAAGAGCACCGTAGTTGGAAAGGCAGGAGTAGTAAGTGATGGGTCTGGGTCTAGCTTTGCACTACAACTGTCATTGTCCCAATAAACCAAAGATACAGTTTCATATATGACATTCAGATTTGGCACGACAAAAACATCTGAAGCTTTGCCAGCACTGTCAACAAGAAAGAAATAGATTTGTAAAAGATTTCAAGAAAAAAATCAATAAAATACACAATTTCCAACTTACGTAGCAGGATTATCACTTGTTGTGTAGGACCAGGTAACTGAGAACTCGTTTGATCGAGTAGTTTCTTTATCTGAAAGAAGGGTGTTCATTCCAAACTTCGTCTGAAGTTCTACATTAAGTTCTACTTTGGCCGTGGGTACGCAGACAAGTAGAGCTGCTCCAAAAGCAACTCCTGCGCATGTTTTAACATCTGCATCAGCTACTGGTCCTATTGCTAAACCGAGGCTGCCTCCTGCTTCAATCTGGTCAGACTGTGTATATATGGTCATTCGGGTCTTAACATTCTCATATGTTGCTGTAGAGTCACCGCCTGAAAAGAGCAAGTTAGGTTAGAATGTATATAGCATATCACTCATTGAAAATGGTAATATTATACAAATTCACATACCTGGAGGATCTCGAAGGACCATCAGTGGTTCGTACTTTGGTAGAGCGAAGGAGTTGCCCTGGCCAGAACTGAATAGTCCTTCAACGAAAACCTCAGCGACATGTTTTACCTCTGCTAAAGAACCATGAACCATCGCTGTGAATTTAATGTTCTTTGTGTATGGTGCATTGACGTTAGGTCTCCCTGTTACTAATTTTTTTACTAGGCCTGCTCCATTTTCGTCGGAAGTAATGGCTTCAACACAAGGGTCTACGTAGCAATCGCTTAACAGTATTTGGTCTCCTTCACCTAGTTTAGCAAAGAATGCTTCAAATCCAGCCACTTGATCCATCCCAACATTGCTTTCGATTTGAATTTTATGGCTTTCCTCATCAATGTCGTCGCAAAACATACCGTCGAAGATCTCATACTTTAAATCAATCCGTACATCGAAGAGTTTCATGTAATCAATAACATGGAATGATTGAGTGCTGTATGTGTCAGGATTAGGAGACATTGTGAAGTTGTCACAGGTGAGTTCATCCACTACAACGGTTGGGCCCTCTGCAACATCTGGGTCCATTTCAGGAACATTAACATTCATCCTTAGCTGACCATCAAATTGAAATCTGACCGTTTCTTGCACTTCTTTAAGGACATCCGCCATACCTTCATCATTACCTTCAAATGCTTCAGTGTCAGTGACTCCAGTATCCCCTTCAATTTCATTTCTACTCTGCTCTTCGTCCTCTAACAAAACTTCTTCATTTTCAGTATCTCTCAGATCAATGGTTCGCACTATTGGATTATCTCCGTTAAAAAAATTGAGAATGTGACTGTGTGGGTTGTTGTCAACTTTAAACTCAAGAAGTTGAGCAGGAAGATCTTCAAGCTCTTGTTTATATACATCATGATGATCTCTGGTTTGTGACCAAGGACAGCCAACAATGCCAATACTGATCTGACTCGCCCCAAGGGGTATATTACAGAGACCGCCAGCAACTAAACAATAAGTGAGACAACGGACAACAGAATTTTATACTTTTTGATGATGGATGAATTGTGATTTACCTTGAACAGTCACCTTTGCTTTTGACATATCTCTAAAATCGTTGTTAGCATAAAATCCCCCAGCAGAAATTTCAAGCCCTTGACCATAGTCAATCTGATTTTCAGAAGCACGCTCAAAAACGTGGCCGTGATAATCGATATGAACATTGTGAATGGTGGATCCAATGATAATTGGGGCCGCATAGAAGCCATTGGAATCAGTTTGGACGCAAATTAGATCCCTCATCAATTCATTTAAAGTAGTTCGATGTTGGACACAAACCTTAGCTTTCTGGAGTGGGCATCCTGTGTTACCATCAAATCGAGTGCCATCAATGATCACTTTTCCATTAAAGGTTACGCTTGTATCATCATAAACATGAAGCGGTGCATTGAAATGTAAGTGCTCAACGTAAAAAAGGTATCCGTTGTCAGGGTCACAAACATCTTGACCTTCATTGCATAAAAATTTGTGTGAAATGGGATCATTGGTTCTTGGTGTAGTCTTTGAAAAGAAGAGTTTTACAGGAATGATGTCATTATTCCTGTCTTTTAAATATGGATGTATCACGTTCAACTCAATTTCAAATGAACCTCCTGCATTTGTTGTTGTCTCTCCTGCGCACCCATCGCAAATCAAATCTTCATACTCATCTGAAATTAGTTGATAACTAATTTGAACTTCTTTAATTGGGAGAGAACCTGCATCAGGTTCAGTTGTAATTAATCCTGATACAGATGCTTCCCAATGAATGGTGTGCGACGCGCAGGTGTCATCTGAAGATGTGAGTGCAATGCTACCTTCAGTTGCATCATATGGAGAGTCCATATACTGCAGCGTATTGGTTGCTCTCACACAATACGCAAATGTTGCACCTACTCCAAGTCTAGATACTTTCAAATCATCTGCAGACGTTAATCCTGGCGAGATTTGTGATTGATCACAAGTATCTCCAGAAGTGATGAAAAAATTGGGAGCAAATGATGTGGCTGTACCGAGACTTCTTGAAAATTCCTCTAAAGCTGACTCCCTTGTGAAAGCATATGCACCATCACAGCGAGAATTATCAGTAAATTCAAATAACACATAACCATCTTGCTGCTGAACCAAGAGGTCAATAGGTCTTCCAGTGACATCGCTGCCATTTTCAGTGCATGAACATTGGGTAACAAATTTGAAATCCTGATAGTTTGAGAAGTGGACCATATCAACAAGATACTCAGTACCAGGTTCAAGATTTATCAAGTGAATACGCGTCTTGTCCCCTACTGTTGATACGCTGACAATACTGTCTAGGCTTTCCAATTTTCTGTAGCCAGTTCTTGTCTTCTCAGAGATTTTAAAACCACTTGAAATTCGATTCAATGATTGGTCATTGGAAGTGACAAGTCTGAGAACATTAGCTGTTAGTACATCAATTGTTGCAGTTGTCCCACCAGTTTCAATAGAATGCACCTGATAAGCAGGTATGCATGATTCAGTAGGATCGTCAGTGAGATACTTTTGCACAACATGTAATATGTTCATGATCATGTATCCATCTCTGCATTGGCAGCCACCCTCTTTGAAAATAGCATTTGTGTTGGCACAAGTATATTGAAGCTGCATGCGAACAAAAAAATTAGCGGGTGTCGAAAACAATGAATTTCAAATAAGTACAAAACAATCTCACCTGAAATTTGAAAATTTCATTATCGTTTGTATCTCTTGTTTGGATAGACACAATACCAGCCTCCGTTGCTACAATCGATGCATGATCGATGCGCCCATCACCTTCGATGCGCGGGTCGTCGTTTGGGTAAATTAGAATATATCCAGACCCAAATAACCTCTTCTCATACAAATAGAGATTTGAATCCTGAACCACTGACAAAAAATATCCTCCAGCACTCAAGTACACATGGTTAATGACCAGGTCTCTGGTTGTATCAAAATTCAAGAATTCTCCTGGCCACGACACGTCATCAGCTAAGTTTTTGAAGAATATATGAACGTACTGTCTTTCTATCCCAATTGCTATTGTTGAACCATCGTCAGATATTGCAGTAATGTCTTTTATATTCGAATTGTCAAGAATAATCGAGTGGTCAAAGAAATGAGGTAAAGTAACTGGTTGATCGCTTGAGGAGTCACAGACCTGTGAAAAGATTCTCTTTATATCAGGTTCAGTGATTTGGTAAGTAGCAACTGCTGTTCCTTCAAGGGATATAGCAATATTCAGGACTTGGGATCGGCGTGTGACTGTTGCAGGAGGTAAGTAAGAATTATCATCATTAAAATACAAGTCTTTGCTGCTTGATGATTCTTCAGTGCTAATTGTCTCAGAATTATCCCAGTTGTATTCAAATGGAAAATCAAAGCATTGACGTGAAGTTCTTGTGTTAGATATAGTGATGTGCTTTCTTGCTTTCAAGGAACTGGAGAGTGTATGTGAATAGGCCTGAAACGTTATGGAATTTGGGCAAGATGTAGTACCATCTTTATTCAAGCAACGTAGATTACGGTTAGACATTAACCTGAAGGAATTATTTGGACTTGATGAAACTATCCGTAAGTGGTTTTTAACCACACCATAATGGTATATCTCGAATAAGAAATCACCCGTGTCTCCTGCAGTGAAGGTTATTTCTTCACTTCCACACCAATGCAAAACACAAATCAATGTGTGGATACACTTGACTGGAAATTTGGCCCCATCCGATGCTGAGGGAAGTATAGGAGACATGTATGTCTTCTCAATGACAGCACTATGACATTCGTGTGATAGTTGATGTGTACTGGTATCTCCAGGAAGAAGGGAATCTGGAAAGTTCGAATCTCTGATATGACCCATCATACTGTACAGATAAGTATAGTGAATATTTTGAGCATTACTGGCACCTTCATCAAGATTATCATAGGCATCATTGATATATGTAACATCAAAGTCATGTTCATTAGTACATATAAGAGATGTCATCTCCTGATCATTACTGGCAAACCAAAAAGGTCTTTGATTGCATGTACGAGAAGCACATGGCCTACATTCTTCATGTTGCATTGCAACTGTCTGGCACGCATCTTTAGTATTTAATGGGGCTGTGTCAGAAGTTACATGAAACTCAATGCGGTCCTCGCAGGTGAAATATTCATATCCTTCTTCATTAGTAGGTACACGCGTCTTCCAGACTGCATATGTACATTCTGAACATTCACAATAATCACCTGATGAGGACTCACGGCTTACTCTTTCTCCACCCCAACTATCCACATCATCCCGGGTATTCATTTCGCTGACAGTTGGAAGTGGCCCAATTTGTTTAGTTGCGTCTACACGTCCAGCACCAATAGCCTCATATCTTGACCTTCCATCATTCCAGCCCTTTGCATCTTGGGTCCACCCTGGCTCACCCCGCACATGTGTACGGACAAAGTAACATTCTTCTTTTGGTTCTGTGTATTCTTCACTTTCTATAGACCATGAAAGAGGACTCTCTGTTCTCGTATTCAGGTCTGATATCCAATCAACATCAGCAACATTGGGTTCTGGCGGTATAACACCCCCAAAGTGGTCATGAGTTATACCTATTGCGGGTTCTAATATGGTATTCACAATCTGCGCAACAAGTGTTTTGAGAAATTGTAAAAAAAAGTGGTCAGCATGATTAACAAGGAAACACTTACATATGGAATTGTTCCTTGATCCTGTACAACATCTCTTTCCACCAAAGTAATGCTTCTCATGCTACTCTGTCCAACCAATGGATTTGCGTCATTATCTTGGATGAAGGCAACATAACTAATGTAGGTTTCCGATGTTCTAAAGAGATCACCTATGTTCACATCGAAAGATACATATCTTCCTGTCTTGGGGTTTCCAAAAATTTCAACCTCCCCGAGCATATGAGGGATATTGTCACCATCCAATGTTATTCTAACAAACATTTGTTCATCGTCGTCAAGTAAAGACTCGTCTATATCAATATCTTCTATATACATTGTTTCAGCTGCAATCTGGTTTTGAAAGCTTTCTTTGTAGAGCTCTGTTTCACCTTGAAAGATGCGCACAGTGAAGGCTGTGAGCCTATCAGTATACACATCAAACCTGTTGTGCATTACAATGTCTGTAACAGTAAATGATTGATTGATTTGCACTTGCCACCATGGATTATTCCGTTTGCCAGTATTTGAGAAGGTGTTGCGGTTCCCATCAACTGCCAATTCAGCATCTAACTTATGGATTTGAGATGTAGGTTGACCAATTGCTAGATTCACTCGTCTCACATGTTTCCATTTCGTAAATTGCCTGCCTGCCAACATAACACACCTCACATGGGTTCCTTGAAAAGGATCTTCATTCAAATCTTCCTCGAAGCAAATTGCATGGCCTTCAGCTTCATTGAGATGCTGATACTGAAAGATTGCATGAGTTCTTGCAGTCACAAGATGTGGTGATTTCAATTCAAAGGCTTTCCAAGCGTTGCCATACATGTTTATAGTACTTCGAGTGCTATCAACAGTGATGCCGCCAACATAGTCTTGGTTAAATGTTGCTTGGTCGTCATGGTTTCCAAAAGAGCCCGCATTCAAAGCATTGACAGTAATGTCGTTATCGGTCAAAGCCATGGATCTGAATTCAGCCTGATTATTTATATATGACAAAGTCAGAAAACAAATTGCTACGTCGACGAAAGAAATTAAAAAAGGTTGAAAATAGTCTTACCATTGCATCATCTGCAGCACCTGTACCAAAACTTTCAGAAAGCACTATTGCTTGAAATTTGGACAGGCCGTCGTTTGTTTCATCAGTATCAGTTTGGATGATGCTGATGTAATTCAATTCTGGCTGAGTTCCATGCGCGACATTCAAGGTCTCAGCAGATAGCGCACTTCCCACAACATGAATTGTTGGTTCATTGGGATAAGAATATGATGTGGTAACCCTAACCCTAATCCCTAGCAAATTTGGTGGAAGCACAAAATGAACAAGATCTGGAAGACTCGTTTGACTTATTTCAAAAGGAGCTCCATCCACTTCGTGTGTGATAGATAAAGTGAAGGTTTCTTCATCGGGACTATTATCCTCTGAGCTTATAATAACATCAGTAATTACATGTGATTCTTCCAAAGTCATTGTTTTATACTCTAACGAGGAAACCAAATTATGGCTCAATGCCAGATCATATTTGATACCATCCCAAATAGGAAAACCAAAGCTGACATCTTGGTACAACATGTTTCCAAGAGGAAATTCAATGATTGTTTTGTCATCGTTTGTGTTGACAACATTGCCCATAACGAGAACCTCTGCTAAGGCCAAAAAACCATCTGAGTTTGGGTCCCTTTTAATTCTTATTTTGCTTCCTTGTTGATCCAAAGTTACAGTGGTGACGGAGCCGTTAGTGTTGACGTTGACGTTGCTATCCTCTAAAGGAATTCCATCCCCCCAATCATCTAAATTGTATATTTGCAGAATCAATGAGGCAGATTCCATTTCAAGTTCAGATGCTCTGTGCACATGAATATTTGTGATGGCACAGGTTTCCTGGAGGTCTACTTCCCACCATGCAGCATTTTCTACCAAAGTCCTTGATACGGAATTTCCAGCAATATCACCTTCCTTCCAGACTGGATCAATGTATCCATCAATCGCCTTTTCTGCATCAGCTAAACGAAAATGACTTGTTGATGACTGCGATGCCTTCTTTCCAAGAGCGAGATTGTAGATTTTACCTCTCATCATATCCATTTCAGAACTAGGAGAAAAGGGTTCGTCAAGACGTAAATCTGTGCCAGCTAGAACCAGGCATCTCCTCGATGAATCAGCCAACTCATTGAAATCAAAACAAAGAGCGTGACTTTGTACTTCCTGTTCCAAAATAAATGTGAAACTCAGCCTCGTGATTTTTGACATGTAATATGGACCTTCCAGTGGCAATGCTTGCCATGAGTGTCCTTCTACGCGAATGGATCTGTCTTCTTGTCGTGGAACAATTCCTCCTTCATAAGCCGAGTCTTCAGGGGAGTAAGGCGTCGAGGTTGAACTCAGCAGGTCATCCATCAGTTCAGTATCGGACAATCTTCGTTCACTCTTGAACTTCATCTCTTTATTAGGAAGGGCATAATAAGCAGATGTAATGCTATCTAAATCAACCTCTCTTCTTCTGCTATTTATTGCCTTTTAAAATTATTAGAGAATAATTGGGACAAAAATTGAATAAAACTATTTTTTTGCATATTGAATACTTACCACCAAGACGCACTTTTTTTCAACACATGTCATTTCACCCTTACACTCACTATCATAATTGCAAGCATTGCCACCGAATCGAGATTTAGGCTCCATGCTAGGATAATTGGTGGGCTCTTGTGAAAGCGAAGGACTAGAACTAGGCTCGGCTGTTCTCCTGCTAGGAACATCACTTGGCGCACTGCTGGAACTTGGTGACATTGTCGGAATATCGCTAGGGGATAAGGAAGGATTGTCGCTGGGCTGGGTTGAATGATGAATTCCTCCTCCACATACACAGCAGGCGTCATAAGTCACTTTTTCCATATACATGTATTCAACAGTGCTGAATCTCTCACACTTATCCACTGGATTCTTTGCAAGGGCTTCAAAGCCAAGATTATGCGTGACATTGAAGTACCAATTAGGCTCGTCAATGCACACACTAGGCTGAGAAGAAGGCATTGGTTCAATTGTTGGGACTGATGATAAAGTTGGAAATCCACTTGGTTCACTAGATGGATATGTGGTTTTGTATGTGCTCCCATGGCAAAAGCAGCATGCTTCATCAATTGCTTTGCCCAAATTGGCAGAATCTGAAAGCTCAATGATTGCAGCACAATAGTTATCGGTGATATCGATGGAAAGGTTTGAACCCCCAATCTGGTCGCACGTTAAGCCAGCATATTGTGAACCACCTCCAACAAACCATCCCTCCTCATCCTTACATAATGAAGGTTGGGAGCTTGGCTATTATTTGTTAAGGAAGAATCATGAAATTAGTATTGAGATCGTGTGTTATGGTAATATAAAGACTATTCTGCAAATACTCACCTCGTCACTTGGTAAAAGGGATGGTTCATCGCTAGGAAGTATGGAAGGCTGTGTCACATGGGTAAGGATGTTAAGTTCTGCAATAGGTTGAAAAGATTGAAAAAATACGACAATGGAACTTTTACCTGATCACTTGGAAGTACTGAGGGCTCAGCACTAGGAAATAGGGAGGGCTATGGAAAAGAAAGAAAGAAATCAACATGTTGGTCCCAAGAATTGACGAATTTGATTGCGTATGATAAAAACAAAATCTTACCTCGTCACTAGGAAGCAAAGATGGCTCATCACTAGGCAGTAATGAAGGCTATTAAAGAAGAGGATGCGTTAGCTTTGTT
>Ga0307978_1003049_pt1 | contig 11485 bp, 13 predicted proteins | sample OrgLakmetage1056_FD_203151 | JGI IMG/M metagenome (GOLD analysis project Ga0307978, IMG submission 203151) | Saline water microbial communities from Organic Lake, Antarctica - #1056 | ecosystem: Environmental > Aquatic > Non-marine Saline and Alkaline > Saline | place: Antarctica: Organic Lake...
TTCCAAAAAAAAAAAGAAGAAGTCGCATATATCTGACAACAGGTATAACAGAAGGAATTCGGATAAGTACACGTACGCAAGTAGATTGCGTAGATATTTCATGGTGCCAGGCTGTCATCAACAACGCTTTCTCAACAAACTTAGCTTTACCGCTAGGACAGGGTTGTCGTGAGAGCTTTTGGCGCGCTGTACATCGTCGCGGTGCATGATGGTGTTCGGCAAGTAGCACGCCATTTTGGACTTGCCCGGGTCGCGCCCACCAGCCACCTGTATACATATTATATCAGAGACCATGATGCATCGCGCACACGTGCCTTAGGTTATATGAGTTGTGGGTGTGAGAAGAAAGTGTGGTAGGCAAATATTCTGACTTCCTAGCTTGCGCCCACTCTGAGATGGCGGATATGGTAAATGATACCACATATAATACCATATCCTAGTACCATAGAGTTATTGGGGTTTTGATAGGAATTAAGTAGTGGTGTGGTAGGTGGTATGGGTTGGTAATATCATCAGTGCCGCCATAACACACTCCTGCAATGTGTTTTGCAACTAACCACGGACGAAGAAGAAATATTTATCTTGCCTATATCTGTCAACGGAGTAGAAGTAAAGCCTTACCTGAATGCCGAACGTCGCGTTGAGCCACGCTACATGTTGGACCAGGAAGAACTGCGTGGAGCTTGTACCCGTCTTATGAGGGCCCACATGAATGACCAGTCGACCCTTGCCAATGCCGGTGCTTTTCGTAGCACTACTATCGCCTGAGCTATCGCCGCTGCTTGAGCCGCTGATGCTGCTAGCAGGCGCAGCAGTGGATAAAGTGTTGGCTGTAGTGCTGCTAGTGTAGTCTTTTGTGGCCGGTGATTTCTTCTTTTGAGACGGCGGCGGCGCAGCGTGAGAGCCTAGCAAAAGGACAAATATGGCGAGGTATTTGGAGCGCATCTGAGTGCACGGCGTGTGCTTGAATTCTCGAGACGAAGGCTAGCCTTTAATAGGCAAGCGCCAGCTTGCTGTATTAGCTCGATGGGTAACCATACTCAAATCCTGCAAATATCCATTCATCTGTCCGTGAGAAAGGCTACTACAGGGTGTTCCTGACATTATAATTTTCATTTGTTGCGAAATGCGGATTGCGGTTGCTGTCTCTTATTTCGAACCCTTATGGTTTACGTGATGGCCTTATTCGGGCTTATCAATTCCAATGGAAAACGCAAAAAGAAAAGAGCAAGAAAATCCCCATCGCAAGTGAGCCCTCTGAAGAATGTCGCTCGCGCCGGCCGTCGGCTACCGCCGACTACCACATAAGTGCGGAGTGCGGTACGTGCAAGTAAGTCATTTCGAACTCAGGAAAAACGGTTAATGCAATTGGCAAAGGAAGTACGCCCATACAGCCCTCGGAGCGCGGCGTCTTTCAGCCTACGGCAGAAGCGGGGTAAACAGCTGGCGATGGAGAAGCAACCGCATTAGACGCCGAAGAACTTGACGACGACGACGAAGTAATCGATGGAGACCGCTTCCCTGGCGAAGTGGGAGCTGGCGCACCATCTCCCCTTCCAGGCTTTGGGCGTCTCGTGGTAGTGTTTGGCAACGCGCCCGCGATGGCATGCGGCTTGAGGACTACTTTCGGAAACTTGGTAGGGCCTCGGTCGCCCCGCATGAAGTGCCACTGCAATTGCGCAGGAGGACGGTGCACGCTGCCCTTGACGAGGGTGCTTTGCACCGCAGCAGCTTCCTTCTTCAAACTGTTGTAGCTCAGAGCAGCTTTTTTGCCGGGGCTGAAAGACGACGATGACAATGACGGATTTGCTTTGATCGGCGGTTGTGGCGACATGGACGGTGAAAATGGCGACATCGGCGACAGAGGAGATGGTGGTGACAGTGAGCCTTTCTTGGGTGACGCCATCAATGAAGCGGCGCCTACACCCATATCACCACCACCGCCACCGCCACCGCCGCTGCTGCTGCTGCTCACGCTTTGGCTAGCGGATTTGGCAAGTGGGCTCATTGACTTCTGTTGCATCGGAGATGAGGAAGAAGAAGACATTGCACCTCCGCTACTACCTCCAGGATGGCCCATAGGGTGATGGTTGTCTGAAGCAGGCGCAAAGAGCAGGCGCACGCTGCCTGGCTCCTTTCCTCCTTTTCCGGGTGAAGAATTGTTGCCACTGCTACCACTACCTTGAGGATAAGCAGGGTTGCCGGCGGAAGGGCGGCTGCGGTTCGGTGGCGTGGCATTTCCCCCTCTTGGGCGGGTGAGCACCGGCGACGACAGAGGCGAAGTCGCACCGCTGTCACCAATTCCTGCTCCTTTTGCTCCGACTCTTTTACCTCCCCCAAGCTTGCGATGAGGGGATCGAGCATGGGCATTGCCAGCTGCAGCAGCGGTAGTGTGAGTAGCGACTCGAGCACCAAAGGATTGGGATAATTCCGAGTCAAGGTAGGTCAAGCGTTGCTGAAAGGCATTCACCTTAATCAAAGAAATAAGACAAGTACAGAGAAGTAAAGAGGAAGCACAAAGAATGTATTTTTTACATTTCACATACTATCAAACACGAAGAATGAGTAAAGGAAGAATATGAGATAATTGCTTCCGAAGAAAAAGTGACTACGAGGTGAATAAAAATGGTGCGCAATATCATCAATGCTTGATATGCATAACACACCGAATCGAAAGGAGTGAGTTTTGGGCGGTTAAGAAAGATGACCAGCTCGTTTTGGCTCCGTTTTTTTGCCTCCCGTACCTGTGCAATCGAGCCGACAAATATTTATACATGTACGCGAACAACGCATCGAAATTCACAGATTTGAGGAGGAGTAGGAGGCGAAGGTCACAAAATGATTGCATAAAAGAAATCTCAATATTTGATAACCTTTAAAAACAACCAGCAATTAGAAGAGCGGGTATTTCAGCAAACCTGTTGAACTACCAGTAATACACTACTACAGTAGCAGTGTGAGCGTGTATTTTCTTTTGCTAGTACCTTTTTGAACAAGTGGCTAAAAGCATTCAGCCTGCGCACATGTATGGCAGCTTCCAAGAGCGTGGGGCGTTTCTTCACTTTCCTCAGCAGTGCTTTCGAGCGTGGCATCGGTTTCGTGATCACCTGACTGATACCATCAACACTAGAATTGCTGCCGTCGTCGTGGTCGAAGGAGGTCGAAGGCGACAAGTTTGCGCTTTCCGAATGGCGCAACACGTGGCTCTTTTGCTCCTTCTGAGTGAGCGTTTGAGCCTGCACATATATTGAGAAGGAAAAAAAAAGATGATTAAAAGGGTGGTGAAGAGCAGAACAAAATCAACACGCCGCCTCGCTTCAGAAGGATTCGAGAAAATGAGAGTAAGTTTCGTGTGGGCGAGACAAAGAAGAAAGATTCAACAGCCAACTAAGAGTACTGCTACGAGCTGCCAAAGAACACAACCCATTCACAGTCTTGCATCCTTTTGCATTTTCTATCGGAACTCTTATTGGTTTCCTTTTCTTGTTTTTTTTTTTTTAACCGAATAAGTGAGAACGGCTTTGCGGCGGGCGTGGTCGCTCTTGCGCGCGCGCATCAGTTCGGACTGCCACGGCGCCTGTGTGGGTTATGGAAGAGGGGAGAGAGCAACACGCAGACACTCAAATTCTATTAGACTATTTCCTTTTTTTTTGAATGAATGAACACATGGTAGTGACAACGGGAGAGGCAGGACCGCGTAGAGATATCGTTGCGAAGTGGCCAATGCTTGTGCTTATGCTCGTTCCTACAGTACCAGTGCTATGATGCACACTACAGCGCTTGAGCTAGTATCAGGAATGAACAGAAGGAAAGCATACCTCAATCGCAGCGTCATCGACTGGCAACATTTTCACCCACGCACGAGGCGCGGTCTAGTAAAAATCACAAGAGAGAGACAGAGAGCGGCACAAGAAAAGGCACATGCACGATTGAGAAGGACGTAGAAGAGAGTCTTATTTACAATTTATTCCATTCTTTATCCCTCGAAACTCTTCGTACGCAAAAAAAATGCCATACGAAGGGCTTATTGGTGTCTCTGTGTGCGCTCGCGTACCGGGTCTTCTTCGCTTTGCAAAAGAATGTTCAAAGAAGAAGGAGAGGCAGCCGAAGTGCTAGGGCGTTTAGGTGGAGAGTGAGAACGGTGATAAGAATGCTTTGCCGTGGAGACGGTGCGAGGCCTTTCGAGCACCTGTTTTTTTAGGAATAATGCACACACATATTTTGAAGGAAGAATGCACACAAGCTTTCTGTAGCAAGCGTTCGCCTCTTCAAAAACAAGTCGAGGTGCACATGTATACACACGACCACACACGCAGGCCGACTTTTTTTTATTTTCAATTTATATATTCGAAACTACACCCTAAAAAAAGGGATGGAAAGAAGGGGTTTATCACCGGTGTTCGAAAGTGCGCAAGAGATTGGTCTTTGGGAGGGCTTCCATTCGAAGCACCAGCTGGGATTTGACCGTTGGATGAAGTATTCGACTCAGTTCGCCCTGTTCTCAAGGACGGGCTCCCACTCCGGCTTCTTCTCCCGCTCGTGCTCCTCTCGCTGCTCCTCCTTCGGCTGCCACTGCCACTGCTGCTGCTGCTGCTGCTGCCTACCATGAGAGGGCTCTGTACTTGAGAAGCATGTTGCACTGTGGGAAAAGCAGACGGCAGCTCCCACAGGAAAGGTTGGGTCGGAGACGGGCGCCGCCACTGCTTGCCTGCGCCAGCTGGAGGAGCGGTGGAGGCTCGCACACTGCCACTGCTCGAATGAAGTCTGATTTGAGGAGGGGGGGCTGCTTGGTTGTTGGTTGCGCTCCATCCAATAGCACTGCTGCTGCTGCTGCCACTGTTGCTGATGATGCTGTCCGGCGAGACCAATGAAATGTCGCGCACATTAGTACCACCTTCAGGGCTGGGTGACGTTAGAGTGCTCTGCGCACCGTCGTCGCTTAAGCTGAGGCGCCTCAAATCAGCCCGTGCTACTCGATCCGAGTCCTATGTAAGGAAGGGTGTCAAATATGGTGCCGCGACAAAAGTTTTTGAAGACAAAAGTGAGCGCAGTGTAATAAACATCCGAAGCGCACTATAGAAACATCGCACAAAAAGAACGAGGAGCCAGTATGAGTCGGTGCGTGATACTTTCTTGTTTTTCTCACCTCCACCATCCACGGCGAATGGGTTGCCAACGCCAAGTGCGCTGCTTCTGCTCGCCTCGCGGCCTTCAAGCGAGCGTCTTCCTTGCGCTTTTGCTTCAACACCGTAGATGCCAAAGTCACTTCGAGGAGTTGGCACTGTTTCGGCAGTTAGGGAGAAAGAAAGGGACAGGGCTAACGGAAGAGACGAAAGCGCGCACTAAATAGCAGGATGAGGACAAACAGTGTTGAAGGGTAAGGTAGAGCAGAGAAGACGAGGGATGATAAAGAGGAGAGGAAGAGAGAGGCAATCTTATGAGGTCAACATGAAAAAGTCAAATCATAGCTATGCTCACTTTTTCCTTCAAAAGAGGCACCGAGTTTTGTACGCTGATAGGCAACTCGTGCAATACTGGGTGCACCTGTTGTTTGGAGAGGTACAAGGGGTAAAAGTCGAAGACACAGACACACAACCATAAATTTAGAGTAAGCGTAAATGACTCAAACCATAAATACTCTCGTTGCCATCTTTGTAAGTTTGAAACTTCATGCTAAATGAGCGCTGTTGCCTGTGACCTTCACATAGTGAAAAATGGAAGCAGAGAGCGTGGGTATCTAGGTCGAAAACTCACCAGAATGTGCGTTATGGACGGCCCCGCTTTGTCTGTTGGCATCCACAAATGACCCGCAGCATTCAAAGCAGCAATCATGCTGGCCTAGGGGTTTTCGCAACATTCAACGGGCTTTGTTTGAGGCAAATGTATACAGCTACCTAAATATGTGTCTCAACACGCAGCGCTACAAATATGATAGATTCGTTATATTTGCACTTGAATAGCGACAACCTCTTCGAAAAAATCATTGCACAGGAGTATATAGCGCATGCTGCCAGGGCTGCGTTGAAGATTATGCTGTAGCAGATGTCTGATCCTGAATCACGCGCTACATTTCACGCCATCCTTCATTTTTATCATTCAATCATTCAATGTAACGAGGAAATCGAGGGGAGCATATCAGAAAGGAGCATATTTATCTTATATTAGAACACCAAAACTTTTCATGAAACCTGCCTAAAAAAATGTGGAAATTTCATGGAAAAATCCTGGAAATCTGTATATTTTGGCACGGGATTTTGAAAAATTTGAAAATTCCAGAAAACCCAACACACTGTGGTTCTGCGCGCGCGGTCTTCATCTCATCAGCTTGAGAAAAAAAATCGTCAGGCGTGGGTGGGCATTGGACTACATTTGGAGCTTAGTGAAGGCTGTTCGTGCGCCTTAAATCAACACGGCACATACACATTTCACGCTGATAGAAGGGTAATTCTGGATTTTTGGAGCTCTCCGACTGAACATGCCATTTTTTGGCGGGAGGACGAAAGATGAAGGCATCACGAAGGAGAAGCCCATGGATGTCGATGCACTCGGGTCGGACGGCGACACGGTAACAACATATGAGCGAACTAGGATAGCGAAGGGTTGGTTGATTTCTAATGCTCATTCTGCATATTTCGAGATTGTGAGAGCACGTTCAAATCTCGCGTCATTCATTAGGCCTTCAACGCAAACCTCAATCTAAACGGTGTTACTCTTTTAAAACTCCGAGGAGACTGACTTTCCCCCATATTTTCGCTTGATAAAACGCATAGGTTGGCAAGGGAAACTCGCCTCGTTCAAAAGTAGCGTCGGCAGTTGGCTCGAAAGGAAACGCAACGGCAGCGCCCGTAAGTGTAGGGCTAGTGCTTTGCTTGAATTCCACTACCAGCTAGCTTTATTCTGCTTACCCGTTTCTTCCCAGTCATGATGTGTATAGATGGTGTCATACGGCCAATGATTTTTTCGTTGCAGGGTCTGCGTGCACTTGCAAGGCCAGTCTACCCGTCACAAGCTGGCTCAGGCTACTCTCAAGTTTCTCAGGTGCTTTCATCTTCGCTAGTCCCGTAACTTCGTTTCCGTCAGTGCGCGTCTCAGTGTATCCCTGAGCTTCTTATGTTTTATGACTTAATCGCGTTTACCTGTTTAGCACAATGGTGCGCGGCCTTGAATAATAGCACATGGTCAAATGTAGATAATTGTGCACTCTTCAATGTATCGTATGTGAAGCCTGTTGTAGAATGTGCTCTGATGTGTTGATGCACAAATATACGCGCTCGCTCTCGGTAGGACGCGAACGACGACGAAAGCATGGCGAGCAGCCTCGGCACCTTCGATGACAGCGGCAAGCCCAGCGGGTAAATGCTCTGTTTCTCTTGGTCGCGAAGCATAAAAGTATTTAAGATTATTGTACTACGTCTTTGCCCCGGTACCCGGCGCTTCGCACTGTCCGTTTTCGTTCCACTTCGTCCATCTAGTCTCTCTCATGGTGTCGTGAGCTTGCTCGCCCTGCAAAGGCCTTACGAATACGATTCACAAGCGATCACAGTGTTTGATGTATCCAAGAAATGAGATCACTTCTTCTTCTGCGATCGACCCATTCCAACGAACAGGTTCCAATTTGAGAATTTGCTGTCGGACCACACGGAGTCGATCAAAGAAAACGCGTTCAAAATGTGCGGCAAGCATGGCATGCTGATTTGCACCGTTTTTACCGCCGTAGTGTATATGCTTGGCTTGGCGTCGATGCTGGTGTATGCCACTTACGTGTCTGCCCACAGCCCTACCCTGGGATTCAGCCACACGGTAGATCAATAACGATGCCGCCAAGCTTCTTCTTCTCAATATCTACTTCCTCTTTATCGCTCTTTCTGTGTTCGCCTACCTTCTCTCCTTTCAATCCTCTTCTTAGCTTGTATGCAATCTAATCGGAAGTGCACATCGTAAGTCTACAAAATTATCCGTCGTTTTCTTTTCAATCATGTTGGTAGGTTCTCCCTGTAGCCCTCCACTGTATAGGCGTAGGCTGCTGTGTCATCGTGAAAATTTACTACGATTTCTCCCCGGAAGTAGGGCATCTGGAGTCGATGCATTTGATCATTCGCAGTCGCATGTGGCTCTTTCCGGGCGTTCTCCGGCCACCGAGAGAAGTGAAGCGAAGTGTTTTAGACGCTCAGCGGTAAGAAATCTTCGAGACGAAAGACGAGTAGTCCAAAGGTCAAAACTATTCACAAGACGCAGCATGATGTGCATATGCTTGAAGTAGACTTCCTCCTAATCTTATTCTCTTTTCCAAGATACATAATCTGTTCACTTGCTCGCGTTCCTACTTAGACATAGACAATACAATTATCATTTCATTTCTTATTTGCTCGTTCAGGCTCACTGAATTCCCGAAGCCGCGCTGGGACGATGACGATGAATTGCACGGTTCTTTGAGCTTCAACTTCACCGACTTCCTCCGCCGCTGCCAACTGCCAGAGTTTCGGTGCCTGTTCCGGGCCTACGAGCTTTACCCGTGGTCGAAAGTCTCGGAATTTGAAGACGTGATGTACGGATGCAACACCGCTTGCTAACGCGCCCTCATTTCAATATATCTTTCAACTCGCCTCATAAATGATATGAATAATGTTCCAGGCCCTGATGCACACTTCATTTTACTCGTTACGCTTACAGACTCCTATTGCGTGAACATTGCTTGGCAAAAATCTGTTCAGTTTCATGTATTACTTCATTTATAGGATAACAATGCTCATGATTAGTGTGCCTGATTCGTTTTTCTTGATGAATTGTTGCCAGTTACGCGGATCACATCACGCAAAAGGCAATGGACCAAACGATGCGCGTCTTTCCAATTTTGGACCTTCTTAACTGCCTTAGCAACGTCATCATGATGGTGAGGGTTTGCTTTAGTGTGTGCGTGCTTGGAATAGTAAGCTTTCCAACCCATCCACCCATTTATGCTTGAAATCCTCACAACAGTGCCTTCCTATTTTGCGCCTTTGCTGCTCTTTCACCTGCACAACATCACTTAACCAATGGCACTAGACGAACCCCATGAATTACTTGCGGCTGTTCAAGTCTTTCGGGAGGTACGCGACTAAGCAGCATTCAAAGACGATGGATCCGTCCGACATTCCCCCCAATGGATTGTGCACTCGTAGTGAAGAGTTAGAGATTGATGACGTGTCCAAAGATGCAGAGGCGCACTTCATTGAACGCATGGAAGCGAAACCTTGGGGCACTCTGAGGCTCATGGACTTTGGAGATCGATTCAATGACGCGGTGTGTATGTCAAGCAGACAAAGGTCTATTCAGACATGCGAATGAGTTCTTGAAATAGAAAAAGAGAATATGAGTCAGTATTTGCACTTCCAACATTTGATATGTCGACTTGAAGTTTTGTGAGTGCTGGTGTCAAGCGCTTCTGTTGTTTCTACCTAATCCATTCAGGTGATCATCGCGAACTTATTGGGCATTTCCTATGGGATGGTAAATTTCTTAGCGTACCTCGGTTTCATTTTCGGTGAGATTGACTTTTACGCCAGGCTTGAAACCAGTGTAGCACATTTCGAAGAAGAGCAGCAACGCAAGGTACTATTGCAACAAAAAAAAAGAGAAACTTATGAATCACAATCATGTCTGTTTGTGCAATATTTTCGGAAAACTATTTACGTATCTCCCGACGTAATACAGTGGCTGTGAAAATTTGAGCGTGCATGCTTGTGTGTGTATGTGTTTTTTTGGCGTAATGCGTTCTTTCATATTGCATCTCCTTCATTCGCAACACAGTGGGAAGATGCCGAGGAGTACGACGACGACAACAAATGGGCAGAAGAGTACCGCGATCTGCGAAGCTTTGCGTGGATGGGCTGCTTTCTCATGTTCGCTTGCATTCCTTTTGCGGTGGGTGGATGCGATTCAAAATACTGGGGAGTTAGGCGCAAATACTTGGCATCATTAGAGATGTTGCAAGCCAGCGTGTATTTGTCCTCGCACTTTTTTAAGGCTCTAAGTAGCTTATTTCATGAACCAATTCATGTCAACACACCAACAGGTGCAAGCGTCTGCGCTCATGGCTGAAAATGTGGTGGCGCCCATGCTGGTCATTCACGTGCTGCAGGTGTGCCGTGTGTCTCCGTGTTGGATATTCTTGTTTCACCATAAACTCATCATTATGCTTCATTCTGTCAATGGTTATCTATAGAGACGCATTAAGTGGGCATTGTAATCTGAAAATCAATTTGTTATTCTTACTTTTGATTTCAACTTCTTTTAAATAGGCCCATGTTACGAATTTCCACAACGAAATGGACGAATATTTAGCCGTTCTGGCTGTAAACAAGGGCACTTTACCGTCAAGTAACGCCGTATTTCTTTTTTTTTTGGCTTGATAAGTAATTTGAAAAGCCTTTTTAAATAAATCAAACGCGAATCCTCATTTATTTTCAACCTTTTCTTCATTGCCTACTGGTATTCATTTTTCAAGCCACACCTTTTATCCTTTCTCTCTTTTTGTTTCCGTACCTTTCAAACTGTATAGGTGCCAAAGATGCTACTCCAGATGATGTTTTGGGAACCGCCAAAGGAGCTGGCAGCACTAGTGTGAGCCGAGGCGGAACCGGAAAAGAAAAACGCGACAAAGCGATCCGGTTTTTGAACAAAAAGGTACTCATACTAGACTCTCTCAGTCCATCTTTCTTGCGCAGACTTTCATCCCTTTCTCATTATTCCTCCCCCTCGTGTCCCTATAATGACGCACTCTCTCACTTCATCTAAAATCTCAATATCTCTTCATCTTCCTCTCTCCATGCGCACATGTACTATACTCTAGGTGCACATGACGCGCGACATGGCCCTGAGCTGGCGCATCAACAAGTTTATCAACGAAGTCTCTCACGACTGTTACGTGATCAACTCCTCGGTAAACATGTTCATTGTGACGAAAGTAACAAGACGGGACAATATAGGAGAGAAGAAAAAAAAACCCACGGGGACGGGCTATCTGTGTATGTGTGTGCGTGCGCCTGAGTAGAAGGGTACTGTTGAACAAATTACTTCAAGTTTGGACGCCAGCCTGTCTCTCCCAATTACATGTGTCACCTTGCCTTTTTTTGTTGTTGTTTTGAACTCGATGCACCAAAGCACTGCTGTCACTCAATTGCTACTTCTTAATTGTGCGAAGCTAATTCTGCAACATCAAATGTCCAGGTGGGCCTCATGGTGCTCAATTTAGCGTGCCACATGCTGCCTCTGCACGTGTTCGTGTTCGACCTCGAGCACTCGTGCATTCCCATTTGGATTGTGATCTTGGCAGCGCTCCAAAGCTTTGCCCTGCTGGTAAGAAACAAAGAATTTCTGAGAGAATAAGCAGAGTTGAGATGGATTTTTCTAGTCAAGTGAGAGTTTGTTTTTCTGGGCTTTTATGTTGCATTTTTCGTCCTTGAACACTGAACTTATTTCAAAGAAATCAGCTCCATTCCTTGATCAT
>Ga0307978_1003063_pt1 | contig 11469 bp, 6 predicted proteins | sample OrgLakmetage1056_FD_203151 | JGI IMG/M metagenome (GOLD analysis project Ga0307978, IMG submission 203151) | Saline water microbial communities from Organic Lake, Antarctica - #1056 | ecosystem: Environmental > Aquatic > Non-marine Saline and Alkaline > Saline | place: Antarctica: Organic Lake...
TCGTCGGCGGGGCTTTCGGACGACAAGAAATAGTCTTGCGCGTACGAGTCCATGGTCGACGCCGCGCCGTTGGACTCTACAATGTGGCCGCCCTTGATCAAAACAGCCGGCACGCCCATGGCCAACAAGTCACGGGCCCCTTGCTCCACCTCCTCCACTGTTGACATTTTTCGTCCCACCAATGCTTCGGCTTCGAACAGATTGGGCGTCAGCACATCCACGAAAGGAAAAATGTGCTTGACCATGGCCTGGGAAGCCTCCTCTTCAATGAGTCGATGCCCCGACGTGGAAATCATGACTGGGTCCAAAACGACCCAGATCTTTTGCGTGGACACGGTTTGCAACTTTTTCAAAAACCTTGCCACCTCCACAGCCAGCTCTTTGGTTCCCAGCATGCCAATCTTAACGGCTGCCGGCGGCATGTCCTCCAGCAGAGTCTCGAGTTGAGTTTGGAGAAAGGCAGCGGGGGGAGCGTGCACTGCCGTGACACCCACCGAGTTTTGGGCCGTTAGGCACGTAATGGCGGAACATGCGTGGCAACCAAAGGAGCGAATGGCGTGCAAATCGGCCTGGATTCCGGCACCTCCACCGGAATCCGATCCAGCAATCGTGTACACGATGGGTTTCCGGTTGGAAAATGGCGCGGACGCTGCGTTACCCAGAGCCGATAAAGAGAAGGACGGGATCGTCCAGTGTATCAGAAACAGAGACAGTATGTAGCCTCGCCTCATGGTCACGCTCATAGTTCAAGAGTACCTGGTACGACGTGATGCTTTACTTGCTACCGTATGTATGTATGTATGCTTGATCCAAACCATCCATTGTCTATGGTCCGAATGATGATGATGATCCGGATCTTTTTGAAAGACGAAACGCCGACCTTCGATGAGTCCCGTATAAGTCCCATACATACCCGCTTCTTGTTTCTGCAATTCGTTTTCATCCTCCGATCCGTTCATTTTATTAAAAGAACACTCTATTTCGTACGATCCATCCATCCATACGACCATGATGATGGCGCAACTCCCGCAAGCGCACCTCCGATGGACCGGTCAGCTGGCACTGTTTCTCGTTTTCTTCCTATCTCTGGCTGAAGGATTATCTGGAGGCAAGTCACCACCACTTGTTGTACAGCAAACATCACTCGTGACGGGCGCCAACGGCTACGTGGGCCGAGCCGTGGTCCATTCACTCTTGGAATCTTCCTCTTCTGGCAAGGACATTGTCTGTCTGGTACGAGCCAAACGTGTCGCGGAAGAAAAAGAATATTGGGAAAAGCAAAACCATGCCACCAATGGGACGCCTTTTACGGTCCGGGTCCTGTCGTATGACATGCTGGATGGGGGGACTTCGCTGAAAGCGGCCTTGGAGTCGACCAAAGGTCCGCGATGCGTCTATCACGTGGCCTCGGTCTTTGGACCGACAGACGACCACAAGCAAACAGCGCTCGACAATGTTCAGGGAACGGAGGAACTCATCAGGGCCATTGCCGCCGTTGACAAGACTTGCAAGCTAGTCTTGACCTCCTCCATGGCGGCTGTGCGTGGCCCGGGACAGGTACCGTCCAACAGCAAGCACTATACGTCAGATGACTGGAACACTGGCAGTGTTCTTGGCGCCAATTGGGGCGCAAGCTACCAGTGGTCCAAGGCGGAATCGGAACGCCGGGCGTGGGAGCTCTGCAAGGAGCTCGGCATTCCCATGGTCTCGCTGTGTCCGTCGTTTATTTTTGGCCCGCCAAATTCAGACAGCAGCGTCTCATATTCGCTCACCTTGGTCAAGGAATGGATTCATGGAAAGTCGTCGGTACAGAGTCGCCTTTTTGTGGATGTTCGGGACGTCGCACAAGCACACGTTGCGGCAGGAACACTGCCGCAGGCAGTGGGCCAACGCTTTATCGCATCAACCGAAGCTCGCGTCTCAAGCCAGGAGATTGCAGGGTGGTTCCAGAGTGTTTGCCGAGAAACGGAATTAGCCGATCCTGAAAAGATCCATTTCGATGCGGACTTTCAAGGCGGCTACATTCCGATTGGGCAGCGAGAAGTAGAGGCATCGGACCGATTACGAGATGAATTGGGAGTTACTCTTCGATCTGTCAAGTCCACAATGATGGACATGGCAGACGTGTTGCTCAAACGCTAAGTGACTTATAGAGCTGGTGAGTTAAAGATTACAATAAAGACTCTAGTGGTCTACTTCTTGGAATTCTTATCCATAGGGGCAACATGTCGTGGCACCCACCGGTCGGTAAAGAAAGTGCTCTCTCCGACCTTCCATCCGGGAACCTGCTTCATAATTTCAGCCTCCTTTTTCATAATCTCCCGCTCTCTCGCCAGGTACCAGCGATCCTCCTCTGCCTGAAGAATAGGCGCCATGGCGTAACGGGCTTTGCGCTCTTCGAGCTTTTCACCCGACATTTTCTTGTTGGTCTGACCGACCTGGTAAAAGCCATACGCGATCAACAGAGAGGAAAATCCCCACATTTGAAGTCCCGACAGCCCTCGAGCCCGAGCGCGTCGCGTAATGTCAATCTAAAACAGTTCACAAACAAGAAAGGGTGTTAGAGATGCTCGCTTCACTCTAGCTTCGTTGACGTGTGCAGTACAGACGCCACATCGATTTTTCCTCTTCCGACAGCCGCGTCATGACAGGCCATCATGGGATTTCCTTAGCTCGATTCCACGTTTAACGCCTTACATACCTCCGGAAATCCTCCAGGAGGAGGCATGTCCTGTATGGGAGCCTTGGTAGCGGGGCGGAAGCTCATGGTTACAGTTAAAGGGAGACGAATACACACACTGCCGTGTTGTGTCGAGTTGTGAAACAATTGCTCGTGAAAAAAACAGTCAACATTTGTCTGCGCGTCAGTGTGTCTAAAAGAAAGCAGTAGAGAGCCTGGTGAAGAGAGAGCATCGCAAATCGCAATGTAGCGGTAGCTCCTAGACTATTGTACCGTCTTAACTATCTGTCTATGGAAGATACGATATTGGAACTGAGGATCCAGTGATAGAAAGCTAAAGTAGTGCTTGTAAATTGAATTATACACTGCTACGGGATCATGGTTGAAGCGGAACCAAGTTGGCCTTGAAAATTTGTGGAACAAAATGTCTAAACGACAGCCACGCTATCACGCTCCTGTCCTGCCAAGTTCATCTCCAAAGTGACTGCGAGACGAACTGCAGCCACCGCGAGACGTTCCTTGACAACTGGGAGACGGGTCTCGTAATATTCGCCCGAGAGTTCGTCGCCCTCCCTAACTGGTGTTCCATCCACATTCGCGTACGCCCACGTCAAGGCGTAATCCAACGACTCTTCACCCCAAAGACTCGTACAGGCACGATCCCCACCATTGGGACAGGCCATCCACGCTTTCCATTCGTCCGTATTCTGCGTATCGAGAATAAATTGAAACAGAGCTTCTTCCATGGATTGGCGAGAGCCATGATAATCAACATGCATGGACTCTTTGATGATACTGTCGTCCCAAACGGAATGCAAATTGCTGGAATGGTGATGACTGTGACGCAAGTTGCGACGACTGTATTCTTGGTAGTCTCTTCCCGACAACGATTTCATACTGCTACTATCTGCCTCTGCTCCCGAGCTTCTGTTGAAGTGGACGTCAATGGTGTTGCCTCCTCGATCAGACGCTCGCGAAGCATGCAACGGCTGATGAATGTCCCCAACAAAATGCACCAGAAATTTGAGACTTTCGCGAAGCAACTCGTCCGAGTCGGGCGAAGCAGTAGCTGTAGCATTAGCTCCAACAAGGCCGATTGGAAGCTGGTTGGTGAAATTGGCAATCGCTCCTGCTACACACCAGTCGTTGGCGCAATCACGAGCGTAGTCAAATTGGCACGAAAACGTTTCTGTAGAAGGATCAAAACCCGTACGATTCTGTACCGGACAACCACCAGTAATGGCATCGTCGTGCACGTCAATGTAGTGAAGAGGCGCACTCCAGTGAAAGGCCTGCGAATATCGTGCCTTGTCGGCCCAGTCGGCTACCGAACCCAGGGGAGAAGACGATTCGTCGTCATCTCCGTAGGATCCATCGTCGCGGCGCAAGATATTCTTGACGTGGGCAGCAGTAGCATTCGAAATGAGTCTCCAAGCTAGATTGCCCACGATTTCGTGGCCGTCTTTTCCCCAGGCGGCCGCTGGCTCGATGACTATTACGAGTGCGCAGCCCAGCAATGATGCGGCAACGCCAAGGAACGAAGAGAAGGGTTTCGTTAGCAGCAGCATGACGATATTTCTTGTAGAGGGGTAGTAGAGGCTTTCGTTCACGGTACGGTATGGAGATGGAGTAGGGTAAACGGTCTCTTTTCGGCGCAGCGCAAGGAGAATTCTGAAACGGAATATATGTCGATCCATTGTCCTCCAATTCCATCGTCGCGTGTTCGATCGTTCGCGAGAAAACCAGCGAAAAAAGCGCGAAACGGCATAGTAGATTATGACAAACTACATATTGCTAGAATGTACTAAACACGCTATAGTACTCTGGTCCATTCATTTCTCTAAGGAACAAAACCAAATGTACAAACAACAAAACCAAGCAATCGACCCTCGGCGACCATGGCAGGCTCCCAACAAGATGACGGGGATTTCCAAAGCATCCCCACAAAGCGACAGATGAACAAAAAGAGACTCTACATTGGAAACCTTCCCGTGGAAGCCGAAGCTCTGGAGGATAAGCTCGTCGAACTCTTGAAAGGAACGGCCGTCGACTGCCAACTCGACCGTCAGGATGTCGAGGTGATGTGCTCCAAGAGCTGCCATGCCCTCGTCTCTTGCCCCAACAACGTCATGGACGACTTGATTCAAAAGCTGAACAAGACCTACTTCGAAGGAAAGCGTCTCGTAGTGCAAAGAGAACGAAAGCCACGCAAAGACTACCAGACCGTCAACGCCTTTACGAAATCGTGGGCCAAGCCAACCACAAAGACAATGGCACCCGAACCCGAAGAGCCCGCCGCGACCAAAGAACAGATATCCGATCCTCCTCGAGACCTTCAGGAAGTTTCGGAGCGGATTGGAGTGATTGTTCAAGACGAAATGGGGCAAGCAGCTGAAAACGGCGGAGATGCACTGATGAATGCGGCCATTGCCTCGACCGCTGCCGTGTCTCTACTGGCTGACCTTGGCTTTGGTGTCGTGGACGCAGAAACGCAAGTTTCAACACCCACCCAAGCCACTTCTGTTCCAGTGGACGTGGTGGAAGATGGTGGATTCATGGCTTTGTGCAAACAACCGCTGTCTTCTTTGATGGGTGAATACGGAGACTACGATCCCAACTGGAAGCAAGTGGAACCGACCACCACCACTGATGCCCCCACTCCCGCACTTGAACCGGAAAAGACGCCAACAGCTACTACAACTACCGCTACTGCTAAACCTGCACTCGATGTAAAGAACCCCAACAGTGTACTCGGTATGCAGGGCAAGATGCCCGTTCACGTGGAGTTTACATCCTTTGGCTATCTCCACGGGGCTCCTTCTGAGATTCGAAGAGGATGGAGCCACTCGCAACCCTTGGCGCCGTTTGACTGCCGCCATCTTGCTCCTGCTCCAAATTACTTGCAGTGGCAAGATGGTTTGTCAGGTGCCGTCAAGCGGTCACTCGTGTTCCCAATGGACGAAATGGCCCCCAGCATTAAAGAATATGTGAAGCAAGTTGCCGAAGAAGTAGCGGTTGTCTTGTCTGAAGCCATCAAGGAAGGTGGGCACGGATACGCTATGCCGCTACGCATGATGATTTATATTGGTAGCGACTCTGGTCGTCATCGAAGTGTCGTGGCGTGCGAACTTGCAGCCACTGCACTGCGAAAGCTGTTGCGTGCCAACAAAGACGGTCGTTTTGCTCAACCGTGCTCCGTCGGCACAAAACATCGGCATGTTCAACGGCGACAGAGTCGTGACTCTCGTTCCAAGCCTAGCAAGCAGAATGCTTTGGAGGCGGACTAATTGTAACCAAGTATTAAATTATGTAGAACTACGTTTAGCTCTTTGCAGGCAACTTCCGTGACAACAGCAGTTGGCCCAAGCAAGGGCGTTTGATCCTGTTAGGGAATGACACTGCTTTGATAAAGAGATTTGTCTTCCCACATTCCTCTAGTTCGCTTCGGAAAGAAGGCACCTTTTTCTTTTTTGAATTGAACGCGCACATCACCATACAGCACTTATCCCTGTACTGTAGCATCTACTATAGGAATTCATATGATACCATACCATCTACCAGGCTCTGCTTCTATCCCATCCAGCAGCAGGGTCCACGATATCAGTTGAGCGACGGGCCCAGCGACCTACGATTGGCATTTTCTCACTGGGACTTTCTCAACCTCAAAATCAAAAAGTCATAACTGTCATTTCCATTTTCCATTACATATATGCAGTCATTATCTCATGTGGTCAAGAAGTCAAGTACTGTAAGTCATCATCTCACGGTCACGGTCACGGTCATGGTCATGGTATGAAATCCAGGTTTTGGATTTTGGGAAGGCAAGATACAATACTACGGTAGTTGTGGTGGCAGGCTCTGTTTGCTTCCTGCTTCCCAGTACAGTTGCAGTACTGGTACTGTTCGTCGTAGCAGGGAGGGGTTGGGTCGGTCCACGTCAGCTACTGTACCGGTACTGTACGGTATTGTACGGTACTGTAGCAGGTACGACAGGTGAGGGTGAGGGTGAGCGACGGGGGCAATTGTGGGGCATTTTCTCACTGGGACTTTCTCAACATATATACAGTAGGGTAGTCATCATCATCATCATCATTTTATCTCACATACAGCTACAGTACAATATGGTAATAAATTATGATATTATTATTATGAAATCCATCAGACTTTGGAAATTGGAACAGCAAGAGAATTCGTCGTTCGTCGTACCGGTACCGAAGACTATAGTACTACTGTAGTACTACGTATACGACTACGACGTAGATTTGAAGCTGGCTTGCGTATTGACGTAATGACTACCGTAGCTAGTAATGACCTAATGTAAATTTAAGACCCACTACAGTACTATGTATTGAAGTTGAAGTGCAGTAGTGTACGACATTTGACTTGAATGACCCTATCTTGGGGCTATTTTGTAAAGTTATTTCAGCCCCCCTCACCAGTCACCACCCATAACTACAATATTCTTCTCACAAATTCTCAACGCAACAAGTTGAAAAACACGCTCTTTGCAACTAAACTTTACATCAACCTGAACATGAGGCTCCAACAAGCATTCACGTTCACAGTGCTTGCACTCGCAGCCCCCGCATTCGCCCGGCGACTCGGTTCTCCTGAAATGGCCAGTATGGTAAGTGTTTGCAATTGCGTTGTACTAGTGTTCTTGTGAATACACGTGGTCGTCGTGGTTGGTAACTTGTTCGTCGTTGGCTGTTCAACATCAGCAGTCTAAGCTAACCGATCACACCTTCTCCTCTTACACAGACCGTTCCCACAGACCGGGATTTACGTCACCTCGCAGTGTCCCTAGATCTTGTGGCGCAGACATACTATGTTCCCTTGCCCGAAGATGATCTTATGAAGTACGTCTTCCAGCCTGTGGAGCCTAAATACAAGGAAGGTAAATCGTCAAGAAAGAATAGGCAAAGGGCCTCCGGAGATGTCGTGTCGTTGGTATCTATTACCGTGTCCACTGACGGTACCACCGTCTGGTACGATCACCACGAGGATGGCTTCGATATTGTTGCCGACTCTACTGAGGTTTGGGGTGACGGCAACCCCGGCAACGGATGCGCTCCGGGCGTGAGACCATGCACTTCCGATACCGATGTCCTCGTTGCTGGTCAGGTTCTCGTCTTGGAAAATACTGTCGAGCTTGCATACACAGGTAATACCTATTATCCTACTGCGATCGACCGAGTGGAAACTGGTTCATTCAAGTATGACGGAGGTGATCGTGTTCAGGCATCCAAGCCGATCGCTGTCACTCGTGGTGCATACCCAATGGCACCCGGGTCTGTCTTGGGTGGTGGTGTCGAAATGCTTGACACTTTCTCTTGGGGCACAAATTTTGTTGCTCCCATTGGAACGGACTCGGGCAATTTCGAACTCACTATGTTCTTTGTCATGGCCGCCGTTGACGGAACTGTGGTGACCATCAAACCGAAGTCGGGCAGTGATTCCACTTACACCTTGAATCAAGGCGGGTCTGTCCAATTCCCATTGGAAGAGGGAGATGAGCTTTCCTCTACCGAACCTGTTCAAATGGACATGAGTGCCGGCTCTTACAAGGAACTTCGTTGGTACTCGGTGCTTCCGATTGAAGATTGGTACACCGAATACCTGGCGCCAGTGGGTAACACAAGGGGAAAAGTCAAGGTTCGTCTCTTCAATCCCGACTCGTCTTCTCTTACAATCAAGATGAAGGAGTACGGCCAGCGCGACAAGACCTACACACTTTCCGCCAGAGCGGGCGCGTGGTCGGATACCATCGATACCGGCAACGGCGCTCTCTTCTCCGCCGACAAGCCGTTCAGTGCCAATTCTATCGTTGACACGGGAGGAAATGTCTTCGATTGGGGTTACCCTCTCATTCCTACGAACAAGCTCACGCCAGAGGTTATCATTGGTTGGGGATATGGTTGTACCGACAAGGAGTTTTGCGTGAAAAAACACGGCAATGACGATGTACGCAGTGAAGTGTACGTGTCTCCCACCAAAAAGGCCAATATTTACGTCGACTACGACAACGACGGAATTGTGGACAAGACCTACACCGGCGTCAATGCCTTGCAGGGGATTACGATATCCGAGTCGAACGATGAGTTTGGCAGCAGCGCCGACCGTGACATGTCGGGTGCTCGTATCTGGGCCAACGACTTTAGTGACTCGTCCAAGCACGTCGATATTGCTGCTGCATGGGGCCAGAACCCTGATCTCTCTGGTGGAGGCGATAGCAGTGCATTGGATCTTGGTACTGTGGTGGTTCCGTTTTTGAGCATTGCTGCCCAGAAGACGGCGGTGGTTCGCACCGTAGCAAGCAACACGTTTATTGATTACACCATTCAGGTTTCCAACGTGGGTAGCGGTGTCATCGTTGCTGGCGGTGTGCAGATCACTGACAAATTGGATGCTGCCGTTAGGTATGTCGCGGACAGTTTCGTCTACACGGTCGGCGGCAATGCGGAGTCTGTCGCCGCAGCGGACTTTCCTTTGACTGGGGCTGGTTTGGCCAACCCTGCTGCATTCGATGGACGTGGTGGACAGCACACCATGACATTCACCGTCCGTGTCATCGATACCTCGGTGGAACTGATCTACAATGGTGGAGTTGCCAAATTTGGAAACCAAGAAGCCCTCTTTGGAGTCTACACAGAAGTTGAGAGTGGAGGCAACTCGCCTACTCTTTTCCGTCAAGGAAATCCCACAAATCCCGACGAGGCCCCTACAGACGTTACAGAGGATGAGGATGATGAGACTGAAGAACTTTGCTACTAAGCCTGTTGCTGGCGACAAGCAGAGAAGACGGAAGTCGGCTGATATGGTGCCATACGAGCAACCATCAAGAAAACATACATTTCTCAGAGTGAAAACAAAACAAAAGTCGACCAGACTAGTACTAGTAGTAGCTTGCATATTATTTCATTTCACACAGTACGGTAGTGTATCGCATACTCGTGCCGGTAGAGCTACGGTAGTAGGGCTCCCTGTCCTCTCTCAGCTGTTGACTCTACCTAGAGGTGCACTCCTTTCATTCCTCTCTGGAGAGTGTAGTCTAGTAGTAGTGGTGCCGTGCTGTAGGAGTAGGACGCCCTCCTGTAATATAGCCCCTCCTCGCTGGTGTCGACTTCTGTCCAGAGGTTCCTGGCCTGCCCATATCTCTCTTTCTAGAGAGTGTATACCCAAACTAGAGTTTCGAATCTGCTCGAGTAGCAGCGATCACTGGCCCGACGGTCAGTCTGTAAACCTGAGGGAGAGGAGATAGAGGTGATGCCACTATTTTGACTAGCTAGCTAGCATCGATAGACTCATCGTCTGCAGGTGGCTTGGCGAGCTCGGAGGCCTTTGGAAAGAGAAAGCCTCCCTTGATACCAATAAGGTGCGTGTACACGAGCAGCGGTCGCACTGGACATAGTTCGGGATAGACATGGTCCGCATAGAGCTTAAGTTTGCGCCATATCTCATCGCACTTGCCTTTTACCTGCAGCGCAAGCGACTCGACACGGTTGTTTGTATTGACAAAAAACTCGGCAAGAAAATGTTCAAACCGGATGCAGTGGGATTCATCATGACGCAGGAAGAGCCGAATGGCGATGATCATAATCACCCAGGTTTGTAAGCTAACAAGCGTACGTGAACTTAGTAGGTGATTCCGGAGAAGGCGTTCGTCACTTGGCAGAAGCTGAGAACTGCCGGTTTCTTTGTGGGACTTGTCATTCAGGCTGGACAAGCTGTTGATGAAGATGACGTAGCGTGTCGGATTATCCTTGCAGCGGGTGCATGGGGAGCCTGGGTGTACGCTGCACCCTCTGTGAAGTGTAGCGACGCTACGGGCCCGACAATCGTCGCATGGCTCGAGATACTCGGTGGTGTGGTTGTGATGGACATGGAGAACGCTGATCCCAGCCCTGTAGATATCGCTGCTGTCGGGAGCTACCCAGGATCCCTCGCAAGTCATGGGATTTTTGAAAACATCGGTGACGGCGCTGCTCTCATCAGTTGTCAGGAGCACTGTTCCAGTTGGTAGGCGCTTGAAACGTAAAAAAGATTCGACCGTTGTCACGTTCATGGCAGGCACGTGCTTGGGAGCCGGCGATAGAAGCATCAGCATGCTCTCATAGTCGCCTATAAATGCACAGTAGCGCCATAGTTGCCGGTAATGACCCTCGTAGTTTGTCTTCGTGTTGTCTGCAATGGGTCGGTTACCCAGTCTCGTGGTATTCTTGCCTTGGTACTTGAACTCGTCTAGAACTAACCCTTTATCAAGGGCAACATTCCACTTTTTTGCGGCCTTTGTAATCCCAGCCGTGATCTTTAGCTTGTAGCAGCCTGGCAGCTTCTGCCGCGTCGTTAACACGGCCGTCTTCTTCAGTGGTGCGGTCGCCATGATGACAATTTATCGTACTGGAAGCGTTTTTGTTTTTGTGAGAGCGAACTTTTGCATAATGCTCTCGCAATTGCCTCGGCTTTTCATTTTTCGTCCGCCTTGCCGGCTTTTTCCCTCTCAAAGAGAAGGCGCGTGAACGCGGGTGTCAAGTAATTGTCGTTTTACGACAATGTGTGACAGATTTACGACAATGTGTGACAGATTAGCGCTGTTTACTAAGGAAAGTGCAGTTGATGCAGTCGGAGGTGCAGTTTCTGAAACCCTACGTGGCACCTTAAGTGCAGTTCTCATAGTCGCTTCTAAAGTTTCTTGTTATACCACACTTGCTAGTTAGTAGTCTACTCTAGTCTACCTTTTTCTCTTTTGAAAATGAAATGAAAGCCGTCGCGCACATAGCGCGCGCAAA
>Ga0307978_1003066_pt1 | contig 11462 bp, 11 predicted proteins | sample OrgLakmetage1056_FD_203151 | JGI IMG/M metagenome (GOLD analysis project Ga0307978, IMG submission 203151) | Saline water microbial communities from Organic Lake, Antarctica - #1056 | ecosystem: Environmental > Aquatic > Non-marine Saline and Alkaline > Saline | place: Antarctica: Organic Lake...
GGAAGGACTAGTTGAGCTAACTGACCGAGGGCAAGAGATGTTTCGGAATGGCGAATGGAATTGGGAGACCCTTTGCGTGTTCCTTTGTTTTAGGATTGGTTGGGTGGGAGATGGGATTCTTCTGTATTGAGATAGTGGATGGTATGCGTTAACGGCTCCTTTTTTCCCACAATCTCACACCATTCTGAGACTTGAAGGGACAGCTGTTGACGAATATGCTGGCACCTGTAACACGCTAAACATCTGGGCGTTGCCCGAGACAACGTAAGCGACCCAAACCGCTGTGTGTGACCAAGTGCTTCAAGGTTTCGCTGAATATAAAACCCACGGCGTCACGCTAGAATCTGGTCATGCCTATCCGGATGACTCTGCCTGTCCATTCTCGGGTCCGGCTTTAGCTCGATTCTTGACACAAAGTACTGACATTCCAAAAATCATGCTGGAACGCTTGGTGTTGGACGAGGAACATTGTCAGGCACTAGTGACGGAAGAAGGTGTGAGAGAGGATTTGGTAATCAGTCTCCACCGCTACCGACTAACAGAAGCAGGAGAAAGGGTTCTTTTCGATGGGATTCGGCGCAATCAAGGTCCGACCTCTCTTGGGGTGCTGTTTCAACGCGCAGCCGCTCGCGGAGGCTCTCATCGGGCACACCCGCATCAAATTCTTCCGATGGCGGTCTGAAGAAGGTATTCCTGATGAAGACGTTCTTGTTCTACTTCGGGCTCTTGCCGGAAACCTGGGCATCGAAACATTGGATCTTGCTAGAATTCAGATCACCGATGAAAGCTGGAATGTCATGTGCCAGTCGCTGGCGAATCACTCCGCATTTGATCGTCTTGACCTTGCGCATACTGGCGGAAGTAGACGACCCGGAAGTCCTGTTACCTATATGGCGATGTCTGAAGCAAGAAAGACCCACCGTACACTGTCCCTGGTGGAGATGCTCAAGGTGAATACCACGATAACCACGATCTCGTTGGACCCAGATTAGTACGACAACAGCATCTGGCGAAATGAAATCAAATTCCGGTTGGAGATGAACAAGCTCCGGCTCCGTATTGTCGCTGTGAAAAAGGCCCAGGGTACTTTGCGTGCTCCCCTGTTTGAACGGTCGCTGCACGCTGTCAATGACAACAACACGTTTATTTTCCTGATGGTCAAGGGCAACGTTGACTTGTTCGCCGAACTCTTTCATGGGCGCCCACGTCGTGCTCGGAAGCGTACCCGATACGGAAAGTAAAGACGGTACTAAAACAGTTGTCCCGGGTTGTGCCTCCTCCGTCCCAAGAGTTGAAACTGCGTGGCATCATTCTCTATCTCTCTTTCTACCGTAAAATAGTAGCTTTACATGTAGTATCTACATGGTGATGTCTGAAGCAAGAAAGACCCACCGTACGCAGTCCCTGGTGGAGATGCTCAAGGTGAATACGAAGATAACCAGGATGTGTATAGACCGGGACGAGCACGACAAGAGCATCTGGCGAAATGAAATCGAACCCCGGTTGGAGATGGTCAAGTTCCGGCTCCGTATGGTCGCTGTGAACAAAGTCCAGGGCAATCTGCGTGCTCCCTTGTTTGGTCGCGCTGCGCACGCCGTCAATGGTAGCGACACTTTAACTTTCATGATGGTCAAGGGCGACGTCGATTTGTTTGCTGAAATGTTTCCGTGGGCGCAGATAAGAGCCGTCGGAAGCGTACCCGGTAATTAAAGTAAAGACGGAGCTGCTGTATAGCCGCTGTTCCAAGAATTGAGACTGCGTGGCATCTCGCTCTATCTCTCTACCGTAATAGCAAGCGTTCAATATACTGTAAACAATACTCGACTAGTCTAGAATGAATCGTATCAAAACTCAATCAGGATCAGACAGTCTATCCTGTTGAAATCCTCTAGCTTCTTGGCTCTGAGAATCGGGCTATTGAGACACAAACAAAAGTTATTCTGTAAATGTGAGCTTTAGATTAATTCTTGATAAAGCCTTGATGAATGTATTTGATCGTGGCCATGCCTCGATCGTGGTCATGTAACTGCATTGGTCACACACTGGGTCTCCACCAATTAGATATGAGGGACATTATCCGGACGGAATCGGGATGGTGGTTGAAAGGGAGTGAATCAAATCACGAGTTGTGATCTTTTCTCAATAATGACCGCGCTCGGCATCATTAATGGAACACTATCCTTGAACCACTTTGGTTTGATGGCGGGCGGGCACACTCGACCTGGTTGCGGGTCCGTCCCTCATCCCCTATATCCCTCGCTCGAGACTTATTGTTCGCGCCTTTTTAATCGATTGTGCGATTCATTCGCGACGATGGTGAAGCTCGTATTTTTCTTGTAGAACTAGTCTAACCATTAGGAGTTGACAGTAGTATCTACGTACTCCCCGAGAGACGGAACGCTGCAATTATGGCCGACAATGACGACGACGATACACACGCACTGGCCCCGTTTCTATCGCAACGCCTTCCCGCCTTGGGCTTGGATTACGAAACGTACGGCCCTTACGTCTTGCCGCTCTTGCAAGACTCGGTGGCCGACCACGACGAGGACGAGTGGACGTCCGTCATGGAACTACTGCAAGCGAGTTCCGAAAGCCACAGTGATGACGATCAAGCGTGGACGAAGCTGCGAGTTGACATTGAAACGGCATGGCAGCACCATTGTGCCGACCTTCGAACACACGAACGAGAAGAGCTACACCAGCACGCCCAAGAAATGCAAGACAAGCTTCAACACGATCGGGAACTCGCGGCGCAAACTGCTATTGATTTGGAGCAAGAGAAAAAGGTGAAAAAAACGGTACCCGCAGAAATGGACGAGGCCAAGCGCGCCTTGATTGCCATGTACGCCTTTGAAGACGACGGAGAACAAGCTGGTGGTGCTGGTGGCGGCGGCAGTACCCAAGACGAACCGGAGCCCGTCTCCAACCGACAAGTTGCTGCTCAAGCGATGCAGGAACGATCCGGGGAACTAAAAAATCAAAAAGTAGCCACCAAACGAGACGAACAACAAAAGACGGCCAACGCCAAAAAACAAAAGGCCCAAGTGAAGGAGGACCGGAGAAAGCGAGCCGTAAAGGGAGAACGAAAGAGCTAGGAGTGCTACGAAACTTTATAGTAAACGTTGGTACTGGAGTGTTGAATATTTTGTACTCGTTGGAAGATACCGAACCTGCCATTCTTGCTTGTAGAAGAGATCCGGTCGAACGGCGGGCAGTCGACTCGCGGGATTGTCTGGACCGTGTTGGCCCGTGACTTTCTTTCCTTTCAGAACAACGACAGGTAATCCGACTCGGAATCGATCTGCTGCAAGCTCGTGCAGTAGGGTGCATTCTCTCGCCGTGGGGAAATGTTCCACAGCACGCCCAACCAATCATCCTATCCCTTCCAGTCCTCCTCCCAGACTGATTCGGGATTCATGTGCGTGGTTGGTTCTGTCTTACCTCCTATGGAGAGTCTGACTACCTGTTCTCTGCATTCGCCTCTATACCTACTGTAACTAGATTTCCTGTTCCAAAAGAGTAGGCCGACTGCTATCACTAGCTAACCGTGCTACCACGCATGTCTAGAAAGCAACTCTAGTAGAGGTACTAGTAGTCGATTGTTGAGCTATCAATCCCATACCAAACAGCTCTATCCACCTTACAAGAAGTTTCTGATATTATTATTATGCAACATTGATTATTTATAAGTAGGCAATTGAGGAAAACGCGTTAGCACGTCGTCGCGTAGAGGATTCGAAACATTTCTCTCTTCAAGGCTTCCTTTTCGCACGGGAACGGCTTGATCAGAAAGGTATCTGCACCTGCGTTCCGAAAGGTCTCTTCAAGATCATTTGCTGACAATCCACATATTCGGGACTGCACACCCCGGGCTCGGAGTTCCCGGGTGGCCTCCGTACCCAGCAGCTGCTTCTCAATGCTCGCCATGTACTGGTCCATGAAGATCAGGTCAAACGCAGCCGTGTCAGTCATACGCAGCGCCGTCTCTCCATTAGCAGCCTCCTGGATCAACCACGTGGGCGCGATCCTTTGAAGGGAGCGGGACAGGAGCTTTCGAAGAACCAGGTCGTCGTCCACCACGAGGACTGACAAGCTCTCGGGCAGTTCGGCCGGAGGTTCCACATCGTTTTTCTCCAGTAGCAATGACTTCTTCTCGTTGTCACTAGTAGAGGCCGGCAAAGACGATGCGTCTTCTGTACACAGGTTCGACTCGTATTGATCCAGAGCCGCCGAGTCCAGATCCAGCGGAGTAGAGCTCAACTGGATCACGAACCGTGAGCCCGGGCAGCCCTCAATTCCACTTGCATACGTCTCGTCCAAGAGAAGCTCGCCGTCCAGAAGCTCGGTCAGCTTCTCGCAGAGGCACAGGCCCATTCCCGTACCCTGACTGAGCGAATCCAGGCTCTCCTGAAACTTGGCAAACAGCTTCTCGCGCTTTTCCAGCGGGATACCTGGACCCGAGTCCTCCACGTAGATTCGGACCGCGCCGTCCACAACGGCTGCTCGTAGGTTGATAAAGCCCCTTTGCACGAACTTTCTCGAGTTACTCGCGAGATTCAGGACGATCTGCTTGAGGCGCAGGCGGTCAGTTGAGATGACCAGGTTCTTGGGACAGTCAACGTGGACCACAAAATCATCGCCGCGGCGGTAGAGCATCGTGGCAACCGGCTCGAGCACGTCTCTCAGCACGTCCGTTGGTGAGATATTCAGCTGCAACTGGTTGCTCTGAGCCTTCTGCATATCCAGCATGCTTCGCAGTAGGTCGTTGATGAAGCGGAGACTAGAGCTGATGATGTGAACATCCTCTTGAACCGACTTTTGCGACTTGCTGTCAGCAAGAGGCATATCTTCATTGACAGCTGAAGCCACAAAACTGCAGGCTGAGATGGCCGCAGTGAGTGGATTCCTCACTTCGTGTGCAATGTACTCGTTGAGCTCGCGCTCCGATAGGGCAGCTTTTTGGGCAGTATCGACAATCAAGGCCGCTTTGTCAGCTTCAGCGGTGGCCTTGATATGGTCAATCTTTGCAGCTCGCTGCATCGTGGTGTAAAACCAAACAGCAACAAAGAGGCACGCAACGAAAATAAGAACCCCTCCAAGCACTATATACAACAGTTCGGCGTCGTAGGAGTCATCGAGTGAGCAAACGGCAACAGTCCAGAAACGCTGTGCGATTGGGATGCTATCGAATTTACAGCGGTTGCCCGACTGCTTGAGATCCGAGATCTCCACATCTTCGACAAACTCCAGATTGACCGAATCTTTCACTGGACGTATGTGCCCACCCGCGAGGAAGGCTGGTTCGTCAAATCGATCATCGGATTCATCGAAAAGGTAGACCGACGTCGTTTCTGCTTGTCCCTCCGCCGCGCTCTTGATAAGTGATGTAGTATGAAGGAACAAGCCCGAGAAGTCTCGAGGTTTACTTTCCGGATTTGTGGATAGTTGAATACCTGGGTGGAAGAGTACAATAGGATATCCAGGAACGTCAACAACTTTAGCAACCTGGATTGTAGTAAATCGACGAGTCACCTCGGGATTCCATTTAATTTGACTCAGGTCGCTCCATCCAAGCACCTTCGCGGAGCTGACATCAAAGTCAAGAACAAGCTCATTTCCAGACACAGGCTCGACGTAATGGACTGGATAATAAACTTCTTGTTGGAACCGCAATGATTCAACGTACTCGGTAGTGCCGGGGAGTTGTTCATATCCAGTTATTCCCCAGTATGTTGCGTTCGGATACTTTTCACGGTAGTACGCTCTCGATTCGTCTTGCAAGGCCTTTCGATTCTCATGACGGACGATTGGGATGAAAGAAACTGCTAGAAGGTCGAGCTCACCTGCCATCAAGTACTCATACAGTTCCTCAAAGTCTTCTCTGGAGCAAATGTTCAAAAAGTCAAGCGTCTCGGGTTGATCAGCAGTTGATCGACATGCTTCGTGTACCCACAAGGCCGCAACTCCGTATTCCTTCCATCTGGCTTGAACCGCCTTGACAAGCTCACTGGCTTGCTTCTCGAAGCGTAGCTCTTGGTCTCTGTACGCCCCCGAGACACCGAGAGCGAGGAAAGCGCTGCTGACTCCAGCCCCGATCAGAACAATAAGGCATGCAACAAAGAGTGTCCGGTTCAGATCAAGGGTCCGTCTCGAGCTGGTAGGGGTCAAAACCGGCCGCTTGTGGGCCTCGTTTGTGGGTGATACAGTATCTGGCTGAAGGTCAGCTGGCTTTCCCGAAGCAAGAGCAGGAGCCTCCACATCGTTCTCGACAGAGTCGTCTGTGTTCTCGTCAGTTGCTTCTTCTTTCCGGCGACTGGCGGAGGTAGACTCGCATAGCTTCATGATTGGTCTATCCGCTTTGATCCTAACAGATTCAATAGTCAGGGTGGACGTGTCTCGGGTCTCGGCGTTCTTGCGGAGTATCTTCTGCGTTGTCGTTGTTGCTGTTGTACCGGTTTCAGGTACCAGTACCGTATTGCTCTGCTGTAGAGCGTGGTTTGAAGCAAACGAGATCGTGATGCGATTTGAAGGTGTTTATGGAGCATGCCGCAACTTTAATGAAAAAGAAGCAGAGGTTTTTTTGTTGCTCTCGGTCTTTTTGGATCCCGGGTACCGGATGTGAATACCATTGCCGTAAGTAACTCAATAAATCTGACGTCAATGAAGCCTTTGGATGTGATCCTGGGACAATATATATCAGAATTCTTTGATGACTTCTAAAGATTCATGACCATTCTGGTGACCAGGTGTAACACATGTTTTCCATTATCGTCATTTCCTTTATATAGGGAAAGCAGGAAAGCAGGTACGCACTGGTAGTTGTGGTACCCTCTCAGCAGACCCTGCTTGTAAGGTACGTATAAACCTACCTTGTCTGGCACTTTACCAGGTTCTCATAAAATTTGGTGGCTGAAAGCAGCTTGCTAGCCACTGTGATAATGGCTGAGCTCTGAGCTACAGCAGGTAAGACTCTTCTTGCTTGGGTATCTTGTTGCTGCAAATAGCCGAGTCCGCAGCCAAGAAAGGGCATGCCGTTTGAAATAAAAAGAGACGATAATAAATGAGTAAAGTAGCTGGATAAATGCCTTTCGGATTTCTCAAAGATATCAAATATCGACCGTTCTTTGCTCACCATGGGATTCATTTTTCCTTCTCATTACACAGTTCGCCGACTTTCTCTTTCCCTGCAGATAAATATCCTAAAGTTCTAACGCGACTCAGCTTACCGATGGAAGGGCATCAATTTGACAAATCCTTGAATTGAACAAGCATTAAAAGACCATTTTTGTCGCTCACCAGCCTTTTTGATGCATCTCAGGATTCTCTCTATATCATCCTGTCTATGTAGAGTCAGGATGGCGCTACCTAGGATGTAGAGAGATCCTAGGTTGCCCTGTAAACAAATGGGTGTCCAAACGGGGCGGTCCTAGGTAACCTAGGCCCAGGTTCTACTACATGGGTAGACAATACCTAGACATATCCTATACCGGTACTACACTGTTTACTAGGGTGGCCAAATAAACTCAGATCCGAGGCAGGGTCAGTGCAGTCATTCCTATAAGGGTGGAATATCATGGCGACGATGGTGATGATGAGGATGGTGGCAATGGTAATAATGGCAGCGACAGCGACAGTAGTAGCAGCTACCTAGAGGTATTACCTAGACTCCTGAAGAGAACAGGATCGCCAAATTGGACTGTCCTAGGTAGTCCTATGAACGGATAGGTATAGTTCTGAGCGGTCCTAGGTCCTAGGTTGTCCTGTAAAGGAATTGGCCTCTGGAATCTGGAGTCAAGGTGCCCTGTAGGAGGTCTGAAACGTTTTAGTACATTAACACGTTGAGCCAGGGTTGTAATAAGACGCAAGTTCATTACTTTCTGTGGCCTAGCTAGCTTGAACTTGAACCACCCTCATCGTCGAGCCTCAACTTCTGATCGGTTTTAGAAGTAGGGGTTTACTTCGCCTGATTGACTGGTAAGGTGCAAATGGTCCGGCTTTTTATTGTCGGCTCGTTATATGTATGTAGACAAGGCTGTTTCTGACACGGCCGCATTCCCGGTGCAAATCCGTGGTCACGCGCATCGATGGAAAAAGCGGCGTAAGCTCCGCATCATCATTGTTTCCGTACAGCAGCACTCGGGATTCGGCACCATAATAGAGCACTGACTCAATGATGGCCTATGGTAGCCGTTGCTTAGGGTGAGAGAACGAGCCCAATCCTGCCCCATTTTTGCCGTGCTCGCTCGACTCAGGTTCCGCGCAAGTGCTGGTTGGTCATCATCATCATCGTTATCGTTATCGTCCAGCCAGACAACACCCACGCGACGCGACCCAGGTTGACAAACCAACTCTCGTTCTGGCTCCATCTTCAACTCTCCGACATGGAAAGTGACCTTTCACTGGCCGCATTTTGTACCCTGCATTCTGCACCCTCTCCAGTTCTCGCTTCCTCCGTACTCCCGTCGGTAAAGGACGTGTGGTGCGAGAAGAAAATGAGACCACGAAAAAAGATATGGCGCGAAAAAAGCCGCAACAAACCAGCCAAAACACGCAGCCAACAAAATAACGCAGCACGCAGCCGTCCAAAAGATCGACCCCCCCCCTGCCTGTGCCTGCTGCCTGCTGCCTGCCCTCCAATAACCCTGCCTCCGAATAAAAAGCAAGCACCATGACGGCCGCGGACATTCTTCGCATCGCCACAACGGTTGGCACCGTGCAACTGTTGTGTGACTTGTTTGCCAACTGGAGAGTCTATGGCAAGGAGCCGTATCAGCGAGCTGTGGAGTCTCTCTCGCGTGCCAAATGGAAGCGCGACAAGGCCGTTGCGGACGCCGCCGAAACGGCCGCTGCCAAGCAAGACAAGGTCGTTACAACTGCTGCAACTGCTAGTAATGGAAAGAAATCGTCCAAGGTCGACAAGCACGCAAAGCGTCTGCAAAGAGTTGAAGATGACTTTTCGGAAGCCGCCAGTCAAGTGGCCCGTCGTCACACGGTCCCCAGCATTTGCACTTCCATCATCTTTGTCATTCTCTTGCGTGTATTGGGTACAGAATACAAGGGAAACATGGTGGGAGTTCTCCCGTTTGAACCCTTTAGGTTTTTGCAGCGTGTGACGGGACGTGGTCTAGAGTTTGGAGACTTGGACTTTGAGAGTGTGGGCGACAAGGTGACTGACATTAGTCAAGCTTGCAGCTTTGTCTTTATTTACATGCTGTGTGGCATGAGTGTCAAGGTCTACGTGAGCCGGTTCTTTGGTACGCAGCCTCCAAAGGGTGCAGATGGAGGAATCATGACGGTCATGGACTCGCCTACTGGGCAAAAGTTGATGAAAACCATGGGTATAGATCCTGCGGAATATAAGGAGTTCATCACGGGATAAAAGAGTAGGGTTGGTCATGGTTTGACATTATCAATTGTATATAAAGCCCTTCGTTACTATTTATACACTCGTTCCAATCTACAATCTGCAGTAGACTATGATAAGAAGATTACCCTTTCTACTGCTCTTCGGTTTGTGCCGGTCGGACGGGTTGTGCTTCTTGCAGCATGGTAATCGAGTCGCCCTTGAGCAGAATGCGGCCCACTTCTTTGCGAACATTCTTCTTCGAGTCAATCTCGACGGCCTCGTCGAGGACCATGTTCATGTATTCGTCAAAGCCAATGATTTGGCCTTCCAGTTGCAACCGCGCGTCTTCGTACAGCCACAGTCGGACGCGCGTCTTTTTCTGTAAACGTAAAATAAATTCCAAGATTCCCATGAATGCTTCAAGTGAGTACAGCGCAAACGTGACAAATGGAATCTCAATAATTGCAAACTATTTTCAATCCGAACAAAGTATCCGATTGGAGAAAAACAAATCCACAATGGCTTACCTGTAAATGGGAGAAAATGACATTGATGGGCAATGTCATTACCTTTTTGACTCTCTTGGGCGGCATGGTAACTACTTTTGGAGGCTGTGAGGCGAAAGGGAGTTGAGAAGAGGCGCTGTGGTTGACGTTATTGACCAGAGGAGACGATGAATGAATGAGCACCGCTGGAATTGGCGGCGAGTTTGTGTGGACGGCGTGGAGTTGGCGCTATTTTTCTCACTTCAACGGCCGAACCGTGCGAAACGGGGCAACGCCGCCGGCCGCCGGCCACGGACCAACACCATTTATGTTTGACAGTGACCGCTCGGAGACAACACGACTCCAGGCTGGACGAAAACTGTTCTATACTGTACTGTAGTTAGTTGTTACTATAGACTATCAACGCAAGGGACACAGGATCAAGACAAGAGCGTAGTAATAGAGAAAAGGACTGACCCAATGTGTCGCTGCATATAAGAAAACAGAGAGCGTACGCAGAGCTATACAATACAGCAGTACCATACAGTACCATAGTCTTGACTACAGTAGCTGAACAGAATCGAAAAAGAGAGATCTCGTTCATTGCGCCCTGTCGTTCTGCCGCTAACACAAAGCCGATACGATGAGACAACGCGCGGGCAACATCATTGGAAGAGAACCAATGGCCAGTTGGGAAATTACATCGGAACGAGCGCGTCTTTCAGGGGCGCCTTCATCGGAGCAGTCAGACCACAAAGACCAGGCCCAGAACGGCAGTGACGACGGCGGCGACGCACAGCAATATACTAGCGATTATCCAACACAACAGCAGCAGCAGCCGCCGCATCTTCATCTCCAATATCAAAACGGAGGAGTACTGTCGTTGGAAAGTCTACACCACAACAATATCAACGGTAGCAGCAGACATGGCTCAAAACCAAGACAATTGCAACAGCCACCCGTAAGCTTGGAAGATTTCCACTCACTCTTTCGAACACCACATCACGTGGCCGACAGCCAGTATAGAGCCTATCTGATGGGACAGACGGCGCGACGTAAAGGACCAGCACCGATACTCACAAAAATCTGTTGTGCCCAAGGATGCGCCTTCTTTTCCGCAATTGCGGTCCTGTTTTTGTTTTTTGTGGGATTTATGCTCGATACGCAACCTCTCTATATCAAGGGAGCCCTGCCCAAGATTATTGTGCAAACGGACGATGGCGGGCGACCCGTGACACAGTACATACTACCAACAACGGAACGATTGCCCACCGCATCGGCAGCCTATCAAGCCGGTGTCATGTATCTTTTCGTGATTGGAATTTGTCTTTATGTGTTGTATCCAGGATGGTTCCAAAACCAGTGGTATAGACGACAACACCGCTACCAAGATATTCCCGATCATGTTTCTGCTACGGATAGCACGCTACCAACCTTTCACACGGCCATTTCGGAAGAAGTGGAAGCGGCTGCTTCCAGTCGAGCCTACACACCCAATATCTTTACTCGATCTACCGACGTTGTCAAACAATGGCTCGCCGTACGAGGATGGTACAAACCGGGAACGTTTCGAAAACGAAAGCATTACCAAAAGACGGGCTAACAATCAGGGGACACAAGAAATTAAT
>Ga0307978_1003069_pt1 | contig 11457 bp, 6 predicted proteins | sample OrgLakmetage1056_FD_203151 | JGI IMG/M metagenome (GOLD analysis project Ga0307978, IMG submission 203151) | Saline water microbial communities from Organic Lake, Antarctica - #1056 | ecosystem: Environmental > Aquatic > Non-marine Saline and Alkaline > Saline | place: Antarctica: Organic Lake...
ACCCAAGGTGTCCTGGCACATGTTCCGGAGAATACCGAATCGGAATTCAACCAGGTCGTTGCCAATTCTCAAGCGGCCTTTCAGGAGTGGTCGAAGGTCCCTGTCCAGCAACGCCAGCGCGTCATGCTCGAGTATCAGCGCTTGATTCGCCTTCACACGACGGAATTGGCGGCATTGATCACCTTGGAAAACGGCAAGACTCTCCAGGATGCTGCCGGCGACGTCTTTCGCGGCCTCGAAGTTGTCGAGACGGCCTGTCAGGTGGCCGATCGCATGCTGGGCGATTCGCTCGCGGGCCTTTCCACCGCGCTGGATACCGTGTCGTACCGAGAGCCTCTGGGTGTCTGTGCTGGCATTTGTCCCTTTAACTTTCCCGCCATGATTCCTCTCTGGATGTTTCCCTTGGCGGTCAGCACGGGCAATACGTTCATTTTGAAACCGTCGGAAAAGACGCCCGGTGCCACCATGTTGTTGGCACGGCTGGCCTCGGAGGCGGGCTTGCCCGAAAATGTCTTGCAAGTCGTGCACGGCTCGAAAGATACCGTCGATCGGATCTGCACCCACGAAGATATCAAGGCCATTAGCTTTGTGGGAAGCAACACGGCGGGTGAATACATTTACCAACAGGGTACCGCGCACGGCAAGCGCGTCCAGGCCAACTTGGGCGCCAAGAACCACGCCGTCGTCTTGGAGGATGCCGATCGCGGAGCCACTGTTCGGGCTCTTGCGGGCGCTGCCTTTGGCGCCGCAGGACAGCGCTGCATGGCGCTCTCGACCGTGGTCTTTGTGGGAAATACTATCGAGTGGCTGCCCGAAATTGTCGAACACGCGGCCAAGCTCAAGGTGGGCGCCGGCTGGGAGCCTGACACGGATGTGGGTCCGCTTATTTCGACCGAATCGACCGCGCGTGTCAACAACATTATTGAACAAGCGGTCAAGCAGGGAGCAACCTTGGATTTGGATGGCCGTGGTGTCAAGGTGCCTGGGTATGAAGAGGGCAACTTTATTGGTCCATCGGTGCTTTCCAACGTGACCACGTCCAACATTTGTTACACCGAAGAAATCTTTGGACCGTCCTTGGTATGCTTGGAAGCCGACACGTTGCAGGACGCTATTGAGCTCGTCAACAAGAATCCGTACGGCAATGGTTGTGCCGTGTTTACGTCGTCGGGTGCGGCCGCTCGCAAGTTTACGCATGAGATTCAATCGGGCCAAGTCGGCATCAACGTTCCGATTCCGGTTCCCTTGCCCATGTTTTCCTTTACCGGCAACAAGGCTAGTATTCGTGGTGACCTGAACTTTTATGGCAAGTCGGGTGTTCAATTCTATACCCAGCTAAAGACGGTGACAAGCAATTGGCCGTACCAGCCGACGGATCTGGGAGGTGTGACCATGCCGACTCACTGAGCGAAGTAAGCATGAAATGTGCCGTGCCATCCCTTGCTTGCAGAGTAAACCGACTGACTGACCAATGCATACGAATGATTGAGCTAGCTATAGACCACTAAAGCAAGAGATAAATCATCAGTACTATTTTATTATCTTGATGCGTTTGGAAGCCTTGACTAGCAGAGATGAAAAGGCGTACGGCCCACTTCGCGAATGCTTCGCGTCAAACAGAGCAATACTCCGGTAGCCCTCACGCAAACAGGATACCGGCAACGATGCGGCCGCGATAAAGTCTTCGGTACCCTCGTCCGTCTTGTCCCAGACTGAAAAGACAACCATGGCAATGGATGGATTCGAAATGTTAAACTCAAATACCTCGTCTTCTCTCCAAATTGGATTCAAACCGTTGTTCTTGATGCGCTTTGTGTTGTACATCGTACGCTTGGCTTTTGTGGAACCTTCGTAAAGCGAGATGCGAACAAACGGGTTGATATTGAATGATTTGCGACCACCACTTGGTTTGGGCAACTTGAAGCCCGAGAGAACGGCAAACGTCCAATGCTGGCTTTCTTCGCGCTTCAAACTGCTGTCTAATAGATGAGGCGGCTTGAGAACGTAACCGCATGATCCATTCTGGCGGAAACGACCGTCAGCCACTAAAAGACTTTCGTCAGCAGACTGAAAGTTCATGGAGACAATTTGACATCCCATGGCCCAACCAAGTACAGGGTCGTAGTTGGTAAAGCTCTTGCTCTGCAAAACTGACCACGAAGGGAAAACGCGGCATAAGTGCTTCTTGGTAAAGGCGTGTAAAATGTTTTGCTGCTGTTCGAAATTCTCTTCCACCATGTGCAGCAGAACGTTCTGGGAAAAGCTGTGAACGTGAGCGCTCGGAAGAGAGAGACTCTTGTCCCAGCTGCGATGCTTCAAGGTGTGAAGCATTGTTATCCGAGACAGTGCCAAGGGGGTCTCGGACATCATGTCTGTTCTCTCCTTGTAATCACGGGCGCACCTTGCTGCCTGCGTCAATTGATCCGCCTTATGATGGCATGCCTTTGATGATTCCACAGCAAGTCGCTTCTGCTTCCTGAGTACCAAGGCTTTGCTGTACGCAGCAATTGCTTCCTGGTCGTATATCTTCTCGACTTTGACGCGATCAGTCTCAAGAGTGACATCGCGCACTGCTGCACGGTAAACCTCCGAGTTGGTGTCGAGACGGCGTTTGTCGGCGACCGCGCCTGCGTCTTTTCGCTGCTTTTCAAGCTTTGCTGCATCGTATTCACCTCTGGCCTGATCTCTCTCCCACACTTTCTTCTCGTGGGCTTGATTGAAACCATGGTGAACCTTTACCTTTGTCGCATCCCTTTCGAGTCGTTCGGCTCTCTTTCGACTCTGGACAGCAATGCTAGCAGCTTCAGCAGACGCTCGTTCCGCTTGCAACAGCTGCGCCTGTACGCTCTCCCGGTGCGAGTCTCGATTCTCAACGGTAGCCTCGGCTTTCTCGCGAGCAATATGGCGTAGTGTTGCAGCATCACGCTCTTCCTCGGCGTGCTCAGCCAATTCTTCCGCCATGTGTGAGCTACGATCAGCCTGCTTTCGCGTCTGAGCGGCTAGATCGGCTTGCATCTTCAAAAGACGAACTTTTTCTTCAAAGGCTTCCTGAACGCAATTCCGCCGCGCTTCCGCAGTGGAGTTCTCTTGGGATGCTTCTCTGATGAGTTCGCGACAGATCTCGCGCTCTTCCAGTTTTGTAGCGTGTTTGGCGATAAAAGTACCTCCGTGCCGCGGACTTTGAGAGTCGTTATCTTTCCATCTCGGTCTCTCGAGGATCTCTTTTTGATATTGGGTACTGCATTCAATGAGCTTAATCTGGTCGTTCACTCTGTCCAGCATAGACACAGCCTTCTCGACTCTGTCACGGGTAGCTGCTGCGAGCTCAATCGCTTCCGTGTACTTCCGGTGGAGATAGCTTATCTCTTGCTCAAGATCTTCCTCTTTTCTGGTTTCTTCGTCGGCACGTCCACGGTCTTTATCGGCCGCTACCAAGGCCCGAGATGCCCTAGCTTCGGCATCAGCCGCTCTCTTTTCGCTAATCTTGGCTTCCGTCAATGCAGTAACAACCACCGTACCCGCACTGGATGCGTTGCCTTCACTGCTCCGCAGCAACTCGCGGACAGTCTCGACACGGACCTTGGCACTTTCAGCGTGTTCTCGGTGCGCCCTTGCTTCTGCTGCTGCACGCTTCGCTTCTTCCACGAGACCGCCTTCTCTCTGTTGGGACATGTTTAGATCCATTTCGGTTCTCTTGAGCTCGTCTTCTGCCTTTTTTAACTTGGCCGCGGCAATCGACACCTTTTGAGACGCCTCCATGGCAACCTGCGCTGCTTCAGCATAGCTATCTCTGCTACCTTCCACTATATCAGGCAAGAATTCGGGAACTTCCATTCCTTCGTCTTTGGTACTGTTTTCTTCGTCAAAATATCGCACGTCAAAGCTCGGATCGTAAACACGGTCCTCGTCTCTTGCGGCTCGTCTTCTCACTTCCTCCAGAGTCATACCCGCTTTTTGCATCAATTCGATCAACAAGGCTTCCTGGGATTCCCCCTCGTACTCGAATTGAGCCGCCTGCTTGACTGCGCTAGCGGCGGCCTGATTGGCTTCGGTCGACTCTCGATCCGAAATCGCCAAGAGTTCCGTAGGAGTCCGCACAAATGCCTTCAAGGCCTTCGACCGCACCGGACCCTTTAGATCAAAGCCCACGATTATTCCGTTGTCGTTGTTAATCTGAAAGTCAGCATCGTCGTCATCATCGTCCTCCCAAAAATTGGACCGCACTGCTTCGGCCTTCTGCCAAATATCATTCTGGTCGTCAAAATCGTCGTGAACAACAAAGGCTCCTTCTCGCAAAACCTTGGGTCGCTTGCCCATGAGCACCACCTTACCCAGCATGGTAACTGGACTCGGTAAGGTGGCCGCATTGAAATCCACGTTTTTATTCGGGATCGCAACCAAACCATCCGACTGCAAGCAAAAGAAAATGTACTTGGCCATGCGAAGTTGGGTGGTGGGAGAGCAGTGGTTTTCAAGCTTCAAAATTACGGGAAAGGAATAGGGATGTTGTAGCAAAAAGTTGCGAATCTGATGCAAGACTTGCACCAAGGCAAGCCCCGCCACGGCGCCGTCCAAGGGATCTCGCCGGCAAACGACAGGTTCGTGTTTGCCGTCAACACTGTCCCAAACGTCCATTTCGAGACAACGGACCCCTCGTAACAAAGCTGCGTAATACATTTTTTCGTCCAATTGCTCGGGACCACTTTTGAAACGCGTGAACAAGGCCGACTTGTCGTGAAAGCTATCGACTGTACCGGCAAGGTAAGTATCGTGACTGCTGTGAATCCAGTAATGCGAGAGGGGGTGCGCCATGTCGTCGGCGCCGATTTTGGCATGCGTCGGATCCACAATATCGTTCGTGTCCGAGGTAAGATAGGAACGAAACCGCGTCTTGTTTAAGCGGCCTTGTTGACTGATATCCGCATTGTTTGCTGCTTTGACCGCTTGAGACAATAGGTCTTCCGGAATGGCTTGTCGGTTGAGAAGATTCACAAGATCAACCACGTGTTCGAGTGTTGTCGTATACTCCTTTTGATAGCTTCTCACAAAAGACAAAAAGGCCACTGGCGAAATAGTTTCCTCCTGTCGCAAAATACCCAGCTCCAACGATTGCTCGTCGTCCTCCACACCAACAACGGGTACCGGGTCCGTCTCGAGGAGTTTGGTCCACAGCAACTCCAAAGGATCGGCATGTGCGGCTCGTCGCCCCGTCAGTTCCAACCCTTCTTCTTGAATGTCTTGCAACAAAATAGCTACCGCTGCCAGCGACAATTTATCGTCCACGGCGCACTGTCGAAATTTACTCTGCAGCACGTGCTTTTTCAAGGGACTCTGCAACTTGTCGGCCAATACATTATTCCATTCTTGGGCCGTCACGGCCGTTCCCCACCGCTTTTCCAAGGTACAGGCACAGTGGAACTGCAAGAATCGTAAATCTCCCGTGTATCTACCCTGCTCTTGTTTTTGCAAGTTCAGGAAGTCGTCCAAGCAGTTGACTAGCAGCTCATACTCTTGTTTGTCGGGCACCAACCATTCCAAGCGTTCCAGTTTGCCATTGCCACCAGCATACACCAATGTCAGACACTCGGCTTTGTTATCCACGAACGATTGTAGAGTTTCTTGATCGGCCTTGTCTATTATTGCAGCAAGAGACTCGATGCCTCCGCGTTGCACGTGATCCAAGCTGGCCACCGAAACGACCTTGTAGTCCACGGGCGCTTCCTTGTGGCCGCGCGTCGGGACGGCCTTTTTCAAGAACCCCTTGAACGATCGTACCCGGTTCGTTGTAATGAGAATATGGCGCCGATCTTCACTAAAGGCGACGCGGCGGGGTTGGATTCTGCCATTCTGTGCATTGTTGTAAGAGCGCCATGGTCCAAACGAGAAAAGAGAGATAGAGGGAAGAAGGTAGCCGTTAGAAATATACAGACATGTGGATAGTATATTAACTTCACTCTATCATATTGAGTACAATACAATGTCACTGTGACAAAACCTACCTTCGCCGAGACCTTCCAGACGGCAATCCCTTGATCGACCTTATTATCATCGTGGTCGTGGTGAACCAAAGAATCGGGTAAGTTGTAGCTCTCTATGCTCTTTCCGAGTTGAGACTTGCTGGGCAAACCCAGCAGAGCCGCTTGGCCTGTACAGGACGAAACTGGCGCCGACATTTGCGCCATGGTCAATCCAGTGAATTTTGGTAGAAGCGACGCTCGTCGCCAACGCGAGCGCGAGCGATACTTATGAAACGTGACTAGGCTGGAAGTGAGTCCTTTGGGGCCGAACGCCAGTCCCGTTGCTGCGTGCTGCATTGGCCCTGCCTGTCAACTCCTACTCGGGCTGTACGTACTGTAGTCTTGCTATTATACTGTAATAGAATGCATGGTCTCAGTCATCTTTGCCCTTACAGTATAGTAGCGGTACATTAGTTTGTCGACGTCATTCCCGGTAACCAAAGCGTAACCAAAGATTCTAGAGGGTCTAGAGGAGGAGGGAGTAGGAGGCAGACTCGATAGTAGCTAACTTCTTCTTGTTCTGCTTGGTGCTAGTAGTATTAGCTGATGTGTGTGTGTGTCGTCGTACATCGTCTTGAACCAGCAAGAATCACTCTGTGGACCAAGATCAAATATAGACTAGAAGTGGCCCCCTCCTTAACCGATTGTGTTTTTTTGCGTTTTCTTGCGTTTGAGGTACAAAATACACGCGCAGGAGGAGATAGGAGAGGAAAGCTAGCTGCCTCCTGGATACTACTAGTACCGTACTACTACTGGTGGCTGGACAGACTAAGGATGGCAAGGCTGCTCGCCTCGGACCACTATCGGGACCATTGCCTTGTTCCTCTCCTATCGCAAATTATAGAAGAGATAGGGGAGGTGTCATGGTAGTCTAATAGGACGGTTGCGCCAGGAAGAACGGTTTCCGGGTTTGCTCTGTCTTTCCGTTTCTCGCAAGATCTTTGAGTACGACGACGACGATGAGAATGAGAATCATTCGGCTGACACCTCTGTCCAGATACTACAACATTGCTTCTTCGTATCTTGCAGCACTCCATTACTCGTCACGGTCAAGATGACCTTACGCTGCTCACTAATTCTTGTCGGGAGTCTCCTGGGGACTATTTATCCAACAGGAGTGCGTTCGCTAAAGGCAGAATGGATTCCATGGACTGGCGTTCGACAGAACATTACACCGCGGCGCTCCGGGCACACCGCTTTTGTTCACGACGGTACTACGCCCTACGTCTTTGGCGGTTACGTAGAACAAGATGGCAAAGATCAAAAGCTGGATCGTCATGTCACTGCCGACTTGTGGAAGTGGTCTGCAGAAAAGAATGAATGGAAATCCTTGCCGCAAACGGGTGACATACCAGGCCCGCGACTCTGTTCAGCGGCAGCCGTGCTGCACAACAAAGCCTACCTCTTTGGAGGCTGGGATCCGCAGACGGAAGGAACGGGGGGCATCATTCTGGATTCCATCCACGAACTGGATCTCGACAACGACAGCGAAGACGGCGCTAATTGGAAGGAGCTCGACACCACCCTGCCCGACGGACCCACGAGTCGACACGTGGCCGTCTCGTTGGTGGCCAGGAATCTAATATTGGTGCACACCCACCGATGTGTGGGGTACGTCCTTCTCTTTGATCCCCTCACTAAAATATTCACAAAGCAGCCCACCACGGGCCCGTGTCCCACCAGTCGGGGATTGCACGCGGCGACCGTACTGATGGACGATACAGTTGTTCTTTTTGGGGGAGCTGCACAAGACCAAACAATGTCGAATGAAGCCTTTGTACTTGATACGGTGCAGTGGAAGTGGTCGCGGATTGATTGTAATAATGGCGATCAACAAGGTCCTTCGGCCCGGGCAGGGCCATGTATATGCGCCTACGACAGTGATTCCGTCGTGGTGTTTGGAGGAGCCGAGGCGACGGCCACTGGCTTGCATCCAAGAGGGGACGTGTGGGCGCTCTCGTTAGAGAAAAATCAATGGGAGTTGTTGATTGACGACAATGACAATGGCGAGTCGCGTCCCCCGCCTCGGAACGCAGCATCCTTGACGCAAATCAACCTCGAGGGAAAGACTGGAAAAGGATTTCTCCTAAATGGTGGATGGGCTCCCTTTCGACAGACATGGGACGATTGTTTCCTTTTGCACGTCCATGACTAAGCAATAATGCAAATAGAAAGAAGTGATTTAACGTAGATACGAGTTGAAGGAGAAAATGGTGCTTTAACTCTCTGGAAGTATACGGTGTATGGTGCCAGGTACAGTACGCACGGGCACTCATAACCACGATGCAGCTCTCTTTGCCTTTCTGGTGGTGCTTACCCTTGTCACTCGAGAGAACTAGCAGCGTGTCACCACCGTAACACAGCTCTAGCCAACTGCTTACTAAAGAGAGGCTGGCGCATATGATCTAGACACGACCTCTCGTTGTATGCTTCTTCTTGGCCATTTCGACCATTCTTTGTAGCCCGGGGTGACTATACATGATGGATAAGCTACGACTATGCATGATGGGTAAGCTACTGCGAGTAGAAGTTAGTCAATACATTGCTGCAGTCCAGCCATGAAAGTCCTCACTTAATTCCTACTTCGACAAGAAATATACAAAAGTCTGAAATGCGATAGTCGTTGCGACAGCCACAGAAACGTACAACGGTACGAACTTCTCGGAAATCTTTTCGATCTCCTTTGCAACATCTTTGACCACCTTTGCAAGCTTTTCGTTTCCCTATTTCATCTCCCCAGTGCCACTGGATCAAGTCACGAGGAGCTTCGAGGATTGCAAAGAAATTCTGGCAAATCTCGACCTACGCATCACCATGCAGACGCTCTAGCCTTGATCCGGTCTGCCTTTGACGATAAGGGTCGTCCAAGGATTTCATTGATGAAACAACTCGCCAGGGTCCAATTTCCTGCACAGCTCACAAAAAAGTTAACTTAAAAGGGGAAGGAGAGAAAAAGCAAGCAAGGAAAGCAGCGCGAGGAACGAATCAATCCTCGATCTTTGTACGGCCAAACTATCAAACGAGGGACCTTCAGGAACCATCCGAATGGTGGGAATCCGCTGAAATTTTCCTAAAACGCATTTCACATAAAAACGTATCTCCATGGAGGACTGCACGCAGCTATTGTACCTCAGGCTTTTTCGTCCAGGCAAAGCGCCCAAAATTGTGAGAAAATGTGTTCCTCATCATGTGTATCGCGTCGTCCGAGAAATACTTATGGGGAAAACTCCCGAAGGTTGTGTTGGGTCGTTCGCGCATTTTATTCTACTTAGGCCTCGACGAGGTCGTGGCACTCAACGGTCCAGCCAAACCAAAACGCCTCCATTTCATTTTTAGTTCCTTCCACCACTACCGTCACAAAGTCGATCGGGTGGGGTAAACTGGACGACTACCAAAAGACCCAGAAAGCAAGGTAAGTGCTCAATAGAGTCCATCGAGGAGGGGAGACGAAATCTGATTGTTTGCGGCAATGATGGAGACGCGATTTTGTCGTCGACGAGACGAGGGTTAATCGAGCGGAAGAACAGTTCTGTGAAATTCCATTCCTGGGCTGCGCACCTGTGCCATTCATGCAAGAGTACCGTGTTGTGTGGCTCACATACCTTTGTCCCCCTGCCTACAGGTTTTCATACTAGGAAGCTGCAGCTGCTACTACCATGATTCCGCGGAGACTTGCATCTATTCTGTGGGTTGCTTGCCTCGGATCTCTGGCCAGTGGTGTTCATGCCGATGGCCTTCGTGGAGACGGGCGACGGCTGAATTTCTTTTCAGATACAGTCGACTTTCTCTTTGGTCGATGGATGAAGTCACGCGATGCTTTATCTATCGATGACGTGAGAGACAAGATGAACATGCTAGCGTCCGATGAGACAACACTTGCAGCCGAAAGCGATAACGAGACTAGTGAGAATGTCTCATTTGGAGAAGCCGTCTTTTTCGAGCCGCAACAACTCAAAGATCTTGGAAAGATTCCAAAGATTGTCGGAGGAAGTGACGCTGACCCGGGAGAAGCGCCTTGGTTTGTCATGATGCTGACATGGAATAAATTTGTTCCACAGTGGGAGTTCTCTGGCTGCTCCGGGGTACTCGTTTCAGATAGGCACGTCTTGACCGCAGGCCACTGTGTGGAGGGAAAGAATCCAGCAGACGAGGGCATCTATGTCCACGCCTACCAACCCTTTTGGGGTAACCCAGGTCTCAACTTTCACTTTAGTCGGGTCAAGTCCTACAATCTCAATCCAAATTTTGACAATGGACCCAACTGGAGCGACACGGCCATTATCGAAATGATGAATCCTCTCAAGCTGGACGAGTTCGAAACGGTTACCTTGGCTGATCCCGCAATGGAAATCAACGATGACGATATGGTAGATGTGTATGGCTTTGGTCGATTGGCAGAGGCGGGCAATTCGGATGTGAAAACCTTGCAAAAGGTGTCCTTGCCGTACATTTCGGGTCCAGTGTGCGAACAGTTCTACGATAGTGGGGATGTCCTTGAAGATATGTGCTGCGCGGGCTTTGACGAAGGGGGTAGTGACGCCTGTCTTGGGGATTCTGGTGGTCCCATGGTCAAGCAAGTTAACGGTACAAGTGTTGTGTTTGGCGTGGTTTCGTGGGGAGATGGATGCGGCCGAAAGGGAAAGCCGGGCGTCTACACATCTATCCAGTATCACTACGATTGGATTCGAAAGACTGTTTGCAACGACCCGGGTGTGGATGAGTCCACTCCATTATGCTTGCCTGATGCTTCCTCTTTTCCTTCCGCATCTCCGTCACTAGACCCTTCCACGTCACCATCGCTGGGGACTTCCACGTCCCCATCGATGGTGCCTTCAGGTGCTCCATCGTCGTCGTCAAATACAGAAACAACACGAGACTCTTCTACCGCTATAACGACTCCATCGGATCCTTCGCCAATTGCGTCGCCATCTTTGATGCCTTCTACCTTGCCATCGACATTACCATCGATCTTGCCGTCGACATTACCGTCAACCTTGCCTTCTTCGGCGCCTTCATCTACGTCTGATGGTATCAGCCGCAATTCGTCCGAAGAGGGCGGTCAAGTCGGTGTCGAAGACTCGGGAAAGAAGAGAAAGAAAAAGGGTGGCGGCAAGTGAGCTCGCTGACTGGACTCCTATCAAGGCGGTTGACGCTCCGTCGCCTCTTTGTTTTGTGCTCTTGCTTTATAGCCGAACTGGTTGGAGCTTGACAGTTAGTATTTGGTACCGTATTTCATTGCAGAATATTTCATCCCGGGGATAGGAAGGTCTGGCTTATGGCTGGACCAGCGAGTTTTACTCATTAATCATGATATAAATTAAATTTGCAACAACACCCTGCTACGGTAGCTAGACAGATTTAAAGGTTGCATTTTAGTAGTGGGTTGCTCTAAAAGCTATTGTATCTACCGTACAGGCGAACTTCGGAGTAGCTCCGTACG
>Ga0307978_1003072_pt1 | contig 11455 bp, 3 predicted proteins | sample OrgLakmetage1056_FD_203151 | JGI IMG/M metagenome (GOLD analysis project Ga0307978, IMG submission 203151) | Saline water microbial communities from Organic Lake, Antarctica - #1056 | ecosystem: Environmental > Aquatic > Non-marine Saline and Alkaline > Saline | place: Antarctica: Organic Lake...
ACACTATACTGTGGAGCATTCTACACGACGAATACTCCTGTGAGGGTGCCGAAAAACAGAGAACTATTTTATTCGTGCCCCTTTTGAGTGCTTCGAGGGTAGACGAAGCTACCCTCTTTGACTCGCCCATTCCTGTACTGCGTATGCAGGGAAGGACTCGGCCCATTTGCGGCGGCAGTGGATCCATAGGAGATCGTGTCATGTCTGCTATGGATTGATGCCGCCATGAGCATTGGGCCCCAAGCCACGGAATGACTTGGGGCATGATGTTGAAATTCGCTCCTGTTGGTGTGAATTTAATGAGTAATAGATGCAATGTTTAGAAAGGGTACAGGCGTACTCATTTTCGTTGAAATGCCTTCTGCGAGATGTCCAATTTGATTGTGAATATACATGAGGAAAGTATTGCTTGACCATCTTCCATATTTCATAATTACTGAATCATCTTCTTTATTCAGCTTGAGAGCCATTGCTCCTCCTGCACGTAGTGAGTGGGTACCCACGAGGTCTGGATCTAGTCCTGCCTCGTGTAATTTTAAAGTTTTGATGGATCGACGGATGCTGCGTCTTATATCGTCCGGAGTTACTGTGTTGAGCTTGTCTCCATCGTGATATGTAGATATAAGCGAATGCTTATTGCCACCGTTTGTAAGAATGTGATGGATGCGACGAGCTAGTGCTCGTACACAGCTATTGAAGCCTTCTGACGTCTTGTGGTGGATCGTTTGTCCCATTCTTCCATTTTTCTGATTTGAAATTTTTAATGTTGCAGAATCCGCCTCCAGTAGCTTGGCTAGCGGGGATTTTTTGTGTAGCAACTTGCCATCCTTAAAGAACCCAACATCCATCACTCTGAACTGTTTTGTTCGAGTTGCATGGACTATTCTTCCATTTTTTACCACTACTCTTGGAGCGGTGTATTCACCAACTCTTAGCAAGTAGAAAAACGCGATGAGTCCTAGGTCGCCAGTTGCCTGGGCCCGTGTGCTGGATGTGGCGTAGCCCTCCCTTGCCATCTCAATAGGTACTGCTACTGGTACTGCCAGCTGTGGGATAGCTGGCGAATCTAATCGTCGCATTCCTTCGATGCATCGTTGGACTGGGAGTGTGTACGTTTCTTCGTGCCTGTAGACCGGACTTTGTTTTCCAGCCAGTTCGATGGTCTTGGAGATGGCTGCGAGCGCATCACTGACTGACGAAACTTTGACTTCATTTCCTCTACCGTAGAACCCTGACCTGACCCTTGCAGCAAAAGCTGTGATGATGATTCCTTGTTCAATGGTAGAGGCGTTTGAGAGGAATGGATCTTTTTTGAACAATCTGGCATATCTTGTCCAGTATTCCCAGTATTTTTTCCTACTTGCGGAAGTCGCAGCAGTGACTCCATTGTCAATTGCTCTCCACGCAAACAAGACATCACTCGTGAGATCAGCTTTTTGGGAATTGTCAACTCCGTCCAGCAGTTGTTCTGTGGTAATGGGAATTTTGTATTGAAAAAGGTTGTTAGTGAGATATCTCCACGGAAGAATTTTCCATTTTTGAATGCTCGTGATGTGACGTCAGCCATATCATTGTCCTCTCCAGCTATTGGTAGTGGTACGTGTGAAGAAGCTTTGGCTGCTAATATGCGGAGTCCAAGCATGCGTAGTAATCTTGCTGATGCAATAGATTTTGACGTCCGCATTTTGCTGGCCCAGCTGACTGCTGAGAAATTGTCACAAAAGGCTCCAATGTGCATCCATTGTAGGTCCACAGCGCTGAGTTCAAGCACAAGAAAGTTCAGTACGACACCTGCCAATTCAAAATCATTGATAGTGAGGTCACCGGATGGATTTTGATCTGTTATCAGTCGATCTTTGATATCTTGCGGCCATTCGTACTGCCAAACGGTGAAAGGAATGTGTGAAAGTCCAGGTGTCCAGACTCCACCGGTACCTAGCCCGCATGAATCACTGTATCCGATATAATTTGGATAGCCTGATGCCAGTTGCTGTACTGCTGTTGGATTCTTTTTCATATAGTGTATGATTGATCTCCAATCTCGCAGATTTGATTTCATGTACTCGTCCATGATAACAAAGTCTGGACTTCCCCTTACGGCCATTTGCATTGGTGAGAATAGTCCTGCTCCCCCTGGCATGCCGATTGATGCATTCTGTAATTTGCCTGATAGTTCCAGGAATCGTTTCAGCAGGACATTGCGGAGGGCGATAACTTTCTTTATCAATTTGATGATTTTATCACATTTTTCTGCAGGCAGCTGCATGGTATAATTTATTCCATCGAAAATCCAACCCAATATTTCTTTTTTAAATTCCCATTTGCCGTCGCCTTTGTCGATTTTATTTTCCGCAATTGAATCCCCACCGGGGTGCTGAGTCATTTCCACCGGTGGGAAGACAGAATGTACACCGTGCAACATGGCTCTTGAAACATGGAGCAAGTGTGCAGGAGTGATGTTATTTGTGACACCTATGAAATCATCAACGAAGACCTCTTGTAAAGTGATCTCTCCCGCGGTGGGAGGATCCTCCAAGGGTTCAACGTCGGGCATCATTTTGTGTTCAAATTTATGAGGGGGTAGTTCCACCTTGGACTGGATGAGATCGCAAATGACGTCTCTGGCTGTCTCTGATGCTGCACAGAAAAAGGGTGGTGATTCGCACCATCCCATTTGTAGGCTTGTTGGTACTACAATTTCGATGTCATCGATATCGATGGTTTTGTCAACTGAGGGGAGCACGTATGAAAAATTCCATGCGGCTTCCTTACTCACGACTAAGCGCCAAAATCCATCTTTGATATCCAATTTGCAGAATTTGAATGGAAACAGAGGGTTGTAGTTCTCATTCATTGTTGCTATGATTCTCTTTAGGCAATTTCCTAATTGTACCATTGACTGTTGTGGTGCTAGCTTTGTTGTTGCTTCGTTAACTGATGGAAAGACCTTTCCTTCGCAAAATAAGTTAAATGACAGGTCAAGAATGACTCTGAATGATTTACTTTTGTGCGGGATGCAAGCGGCCGGTGAGAGCTTAAGCTCTTCTGGGATATCGTCTTTTATGTCCCCCCAGCGCACAATTTTTGCATGTCCATTTCGTACTTTGTCTCGGGCCTCGGAGATGAGGGCTTGCCGTGCTAATTTACCTTGTGCTGAATTGTGTGGGCCATGGAGTAGTGCTTTTATGATGTGTTCTTCCGTCCATGGGATGCCGCAGTCAACCGGGCAACCTTCCTCAGCGTAATGAGTCAATAACTCTGCCGCTGGGTGGTTTTCAGCGTATGAATGTGGATACATTAATGCTTTCCCATACGTCGGAGCTTTCTTACCTATTGTTTCCTTAAACTCCAGACCATCTGGTATCGATTCTTCGGTCTGTATGCTGTGCTGTAGCATCTTCTCTAGCTCCTGTGGGTTTGCTGCTATGAATGTAGGTTTTGGCTGCACACTTTTTTTGACTTCTGCTGATGGTTTGAATGCGTTGTCGGGAGAAAAGTTAGGAGTGTTACTGGGCACTTCGCTGGGCGTGGGTACTTTACTGGGTGTGATGATGGGTACATGTCGTTGTAGTGGCACCCATATTTCTTCTAATTTGAGCAGAAGAGATGAATTTGTTAGTATCGATAAGTTTCGGGTCAGGCAGCAGTCTGGATGTTCTGAATAGAGCATCTCAGACTGTGTTTCGGTCAATGCACGCGCATTGCCTAGGGTATTGCCTACCGACGTCGGCGGCGACACCCTTTCCTGTAGCATGGTTATGTCTATGCATCCATCTGCTATTCCTATTTTGTATAGCGTCCGTCTGGCACTTGACTCGGTTACGTTGAAGTAGCATGGTTATGTCTATGCATCCATCTGCTCTTCTTTTCTATGCGTCCGTCCGTCAAGTTGCTCGGTTACGTCGAACAGGTATAACAAATATATGGAATAACATATAACATCACATTATTTTAAGCACTAACCTCTTGCGCTTAATCCTTCTGGTTCAATAATTGCCTTTTCCAACAAATTGATAATATGATCGGCTTCGTCATCAGATGCCTCGAGATGTCTGCGACTGCAATTCGGATGAGTACATTTCCCAAAGAAATGTAGTAGACATTTGGACTTATCCAAAGCCATTGCTGGTAAGCTAGTGTTACTATATTTTGCCAGCTTTGTCAATGAATAGCTCGGATTGTTCTTCATGATAGGATCATAGATCTTTTCTTTGAGCTTAGGATGGATCTTTAGGGGACCAAGTGGAGTCTTTTTGCCCTTCTTATCGATAGGGTCTTTGAGCACTCCTTCTTCGGCCTTGCGTTTTCCTGGTTTCACCTCAGTAGCGGGTTTATCCTCGTACAACGCAGTCGGAACTTCTGCGTGGGAGATGGACATATCCTTTGCCGTTAGTTTATCGCACATGGTTTTAAACTCCGACAAGTGATTTTCGTTCCCTGCAGCAAAATGCCTGGTCTGTAGGAGGATGATCCATAGGATGGTTGCCTTGGTCCTTTTTGGCATTGCAGTAAGTGCATTTCGTTTATATGCGTTCAATGCTTTGATGATTTGCTTGACTGCTGCGTAGATAGGACTCTGACTCTCAAATAATGCATATAGTAGATTTGCGTACGTTTTTAGCAATAGCTGGAATTCGTACGACTCATCAGGGACCCTGGCAACGATTGTTGTAACCTCTCTGTATTCCCTCGCAGTAGTGGTGGTGGCATTTTCGAGTGCCTCCATCATCTCGTTGATTGATGCCACTTGGTCCTCTGACATCTGGACGACGGCAAAGATGGACAAGCCTTTTGACGCGGTTCTCAGCGATGGCACGGGATCATCCGACAGCCACTTCCTTTTACGAATCATCGTAAGGAGTGGAGCTGTAATCGGGATCTCCGCATCGTCATAAAGGACCTTTTGTAACCTCTTGATGATAATTTGGTTTCGAGTGTTATCATTTTGTCCTTTCTCGCTCATCTGTAGCAGCCACGCTGGGAGCAAGTGCTCATCCCCCTTCTTGAGGCCACAGAGTTTTAGAGTTGATGACAACTCTGTCTCACTCATTCCATACTTTTCCTCTGGTGTGACTACGGTGGGACCTCTGCTGTCTCTATTACGGTCAGGTGTATGAAAGTTATTCTGCATACTGCTCATAAAGCTAGTGAAGGCATCGTTGTCTTTGGCAGGACTTCCTGGCCCTAATCCGGTAGAAGCAGCTGGTAACAAGGTCTTGAACTTTGTGGTTGCCCATGTTTTGGCTTGGACGGATTGCTGTTGCATAAACACTGCCGGTGGCAGATGCTGTTTAGCTCCATTTGCGGTGTGCTTCACTAGGCATGCCTGCGTGAATGCGACGCCATGCGCAATCATTTCATTCTCTTGGTCGTCCACTTGCAGGAGGCGTTCAAGCACTGTCTCCGCTTCAAGATCCTTGTTGAAGCCATCGAATACCAGATAGGCTGGAATCGGTGCAATCTTCATGAGTTCGAAAGTGGTGGTAACATCATTGGCCTTGGCCCTGTACCACGAATTCTTTTCTACTGACAATGATGCTAGGGTGATAGGTAGAGTGGGACACTTCACTGCTTGAATGTCAGTGATGGTGGATGGGAGTGTGAATACTTGCGGAGATCCTATAGCTGCTCCCCCTTCTCCGGACAACACTAAGAACTTTCTGTCGGTAGGTGATGAATCGCCAATCCCGCTTGCACCATATCCTAGACTATATACAAGTCGGACGAGGTTTGAGTCGGGGAGGCTCAACATTGCTGCCAATGGTCTGGTCTCAGCGTTAAGGGTTAGGGGATTTGCATTTGGGTCTAAGAGGAAAGTGTAGACTTTTGTCGTAAACTCTATCTGATCTGCTGGGGTTGTTTTCGCGAATTGTAGTGCGACCTCACCGTCAGCTGCAGGTAGTGCTCCGTCCCAGAAGAGGTTTTGATGTTCAATTTCCTCGTCCGGATCGTTGTCTTCCTCGTGTTCTTCCTCGCTTTCCTCCCTCTCTTCAGGATCGTTCTCAGGACCAGTTGTAGTACGTGACATGTTATATATATGCTTTTAACTTAAAAATCTGTATCGTTTTAATCTAGTTCTCGTCACTAGAGTTCAAATCGATGCCTGAAACAAAAACTGGGATGATGGAGAGATTGCATTGTCATCTGTGTGGTGTGCGTCTCTCCTGACAGCCATCGGATTGTATCTACCAATCCTCTACGGTTGCTTCCCTTACTCACTTTTTGCAGCCTCTCTACGACCCTGATGCATCATGGCCAGAGTTGGCGCTCTATCATTACGTGGGGTTAGCAAGGTTTTACAGTGGGTGATTTGTTAGGCATGGCCTTGAACTCAACACTATACTGTGGAGCATTCTACACGACGAATACTCCTGTGAGGGTGCCGAAAAACAGAGAACTATTTTATTCGTGCCCCTTTTGAGTGCTTCGAGGGTAGACGAAGCTACCCTCTTTGACTCGCCAGGGACGGTTGGGTGGGTACTTAAAAATCTGTATCGTTTTAATCTAGTTCTCGTCACTAGAGTTCAAATCGATGCCTGAAACAAAAACTGGGATGATGGAGAGATTGCATTGTCATCTGTGTGGTGTGCGTCTCTCCTGACAGCCATCGGATTGTATCTACCAATCCTCTACGGTTGCTTCCCTTACTCACTTTTTGCAGCCTCTCTACGACCCTGATGCATCATGGCCAGAGTTGGCGCTCTATCATTACGTGGGGTTAGCAAGGTTTTACAGTGGGTGATTTGTTAGGCATGGCCTTGAACTCAACACTATACTGTGGAGCATTCTACACGACGAATACTCCTGTGAGGGTGCCGAAAAACAGAGAACTATTTTATTCGTGCCCCTTTTGAGTGCTTCGAGGGTAGACGAAGCTACCCTCTTTGACTCGCCCATTCCTGTACTGCGTATGCAGGGAAGGACTCGGCCCATTTGCGGCGGCAGTGGATCCATAGGAGATCGTGTCATGTCTGCTATGGATTGATGCCGCCATGAGCATTGGGCCCCAAGCCACGGAATGACTTGGGGCATGATGTTGAAATTCGCTCCTGTTGGTGTGAATTTAATGAGTAATAGATGCAATGTTTAGAAAGGGTACAGGCGTACTCATTTTCGTTGAAATGCCTTCTGCGAGATGTCCAATTTGATTGTGAATATACATGAGGAAAGTATTGCTTGACCATCTTCCATATTTCATAATTACTGAATCATCTTCTTTATTCAGCTTGAGAGCCATTGCTCCTCCTGCACGTAGTGAGTGGGTACCCACGAGGTCTGGATCTAGTCCTGCCTCGTGTAATTTTAAAGTTTTGATGGATCGACGGATGCTGCGTCTTATATCGTCCGGAGTTACTGTGTTGAGCTTGTCTCCATCGTGATATGTAGATATAAGCGAATGCTTATTGCCACCGTTTGTAAGAATGTGATGGATGCGACGAGCTAGTGCTCGTACACAGCTATTGAAGCCTTCTGACGTCTTGTGGTGGATCGTTTGTCCCATTCTTCCATTTTTCTGATTTGAAATTTTTAATGTTGCAGAATCCGCCTCCAGTAGCTTGGCTAGCGGGGATTTTTTGTGTAGCAACTTGCCATCCTTAAAGAACCCAACATCCATCACTCTGAACTGTTTTGTTCGAGTTGCATGGACTATTCTTCCATTTTTTACCACTACTCTTGGAGCGGTGTATTCACCAACTCTTAGCAAGTAGAAAAACGCGATGAGTCCTAGGTCGCCAGTTGCCTGGGCCCGTGTGCTGGATGTGGCGTAGCCCTCCCTTGCCATCTCAATAGGTACTGCTACTGGTACTGCCAGCTGTGGGATAGCTGGCGAATCTAATCGTCGCATTCCTTCGATGCATCGTTGGACTGGGAGTGTGTACGTTTCTTCGTGCCTGTAGACCGGACTTTGTTTTCCAGCCAGTTCGATGGTCTTGGAGATGGCTGCGAGCGCATCACTGACTGACGAAACTTTGACTTCATTTCCTCTACCGTAGAACCCTGACCTGACCCTTGCAGCAAAAGCTGTGATGATGATTCCTTGTTCAATGGTAGAGGCGTTTGAGAGGAATGGATCTTTTTTGAACAATCTGGCATATCTTGTCCAGTATTCCCAGTATTTTTTCCTACTTGCGGAAGTCGCAGCAGTGACTCCATTGTCAATTGCTCTCCACGCAAACAAGACATCACTCGTGAGATCAGCTTTTTGGGAATTGTCAACTCCGTCCAGCAGTTGTTCTGTGGTAATGGGAATTTTGTATTGAAAAAGGTTGTTAGTGAGATATCTCCACGGAAGAATTTTCCATTTTTGAATGCTCGTGATGTGACGTCAGCCATATCATTGTCCTCTCCAGCTATTGGTAGTGGTACGTGTGAAGAAGCTTTGGCTGCTAATATGCGGAGTCCAAGCATGCGTAGTAATCTTGCTGATGCAATAGATTTTGACGTCCGCATTTTGCTGGCCCAGCTGACTGCTGAGAAATTGTCACAAAAGGCTCCAATGTGCATCCATTGTAGGTCCACAGCGCTGAGTTCAAGCACAAGAAAGTTCAGTACGACACCTGCCAATTCAAAATCATTGATAGTGAGGTCACCGGATGGATTTTGATCTGTTATCAGTCGATCTTTGATATCTTGCGGCCATTCGTACTGCCAAACGGTGAAAGGAATGTGTGAAAGTCCAGGTGTCCAGACTCCACCGGTACCTAGCCCGCATGAATCACTGTATCCGATATAATTTGGATAGCCTGATGCCAGTTGCTGTACTGCTGTTGGATTCTTTTTCATATAGTGTATGATTGATCTCCAATCTCGCAGATTTGATTTCATGTACTCGTCCATGATAACAAAGTCTGGACTTCCCCTTACGGCCATTTGCATTGGTGAGAATAGTCCTGCTCCCCCTGGCATGCCGATTGATGCATTCTGTAATTTGCCTGATAGTTCCAGGAATCGTTTCAGCAGGACATTGCGGAGGGCGATAACTTTCTTTATCAATTTGATGATTTTATCACATTTTTCTGCAGGCAGCTGCATGGTATAATTTATTCCATCGAAAATCCAACCCAATATTTCTTTTTTAAATTCCCATTTGCCGTCGCCTTTGTCGATTTTATTTTCCGCAATTGAATCCCCACCGGGGTGCTGAGTCATTTCCACCGGTGGGAAGACAGAATGTACACCGTGCAACATGGCTCTTGAAACATGGAGCAAGTGTGCAGGAGTGATGTTATTTGTGACACCTATGAAATCATCAACGAAGACCTCTTGTAAAGTGATCTCTCCCGCGGTGGGAGGATCCTCCAAGGGTTCAACGTCGGGCATCATTTTGTGTTCAAATTTATGAGGGGGTAGTTCCACCTTGGACTGGATGAGATCGCAAATGACGTCTCTGGCTGTCTCTGATGCTGCACAGAAAAAGGGTGGTGATTCGCACCATCCCATTTGTAGGCTTGTTGGTACTACAATTTCGATGTCATCGATATCGATGGTTTTGTCAACTGAGGGGAGCACGTATGAAAAATTCCATGCGGCTTCCTTACTCACGACTAAGCGCCAAAATCCATCTTTGATATCCAATTTGCAGAATTTGAATGGAAACAGAGGGTTGTAGTTCTCATTCATTGTTGCTATGATTCTCTTTAGGCAATTTCCTAATTGTACCATTGACTGTTGTGGTGCTAGCTTTGTTGTTGCTTCGTTAACTGATGGAAAGACCTTTCCTTCGCAAAATAAGTTAAATGACAGGTCAAGAATGACTCTGAATGATTTACTTTTGTGCGGGATGCAAGCGGCCGGTGAGAGCTTAAGCTCTTCTGGGATATCGTCTTTTATGTCCCCCCAGCGCACAATTTTTGCATGTCCATTTCGTACTTTGTCTCGGGCCTCGGAGATGAGGGCTTGCCGTGCTAATTTACCTTGTGCTGAATTGTGTGGGCCATGGAGTAGTGCTTTTATGATGTGTTCTTCCGTCCATGGGATGCCGCAGTCAACCGGGCAACCTTCCTCAGCGTAATGAGTCAATAACTCTGCCGCTGGGTGGTTTTCAGCGTATGAATGTGGATACATTAATGCTTTCCCATACGTCGGAGCTTTCTTACCTATTGTTTCCTTAAACTCCAGACCATCTGGTATCGATTCTTCGGTCTGTATGCTGTGCTGTAGCATCTTCTCTAGCTCCTGTGGGTTTGCTGCTATGAATGTAGGTTTTGGCTGCACACTTTTTTTGACTTCTGCTGATGGTTTGAATGCGTTGTCGGGAGAAAAGTTAGGAGTGTTACTGGGCACTTCGCTGGGCGTGGGTACTTTACTGGGTGTGATGATGGGTACATGTCGTTGTAGTGGCACCCATATTTCTTCTAATTTGAGCAGAAGAGATGAATTTGTTAGTATCGATAAGTTTCGGGTCAGGCAGCAGTCTGGATGTTCTGAATAGAGCATCTCAGACTGTGTTTCGGTCAATGCACGCGCATTGCCTAGGGTATTGCCTACCGACGTCGGCGGCGACACCCTTTCCTGTAGCATGGTTATGTCTATGCATCCATCTGCTATTCCTATTTTGTATAGCGTCCGTCTGGCACTTGACTCGGTTACGTTGAAGTAGCATGGTTATGTCTATGCATCCATCTGCTCTTCTTTTCTATGCGTCCGTCCGTCAAGTTGCTCGGTTACGTCGAACAGGTATAACAAATATATGGAATAACATATAACATCACATTATTTTAAGCACTAACCTCTTGCGCTTAATCCTTCTGGTTCAATAATTGCCTTTTCCAACAAATTGATAATATGATCGGCTTCGTCATCAGATGCCTCGAGATGTCTGCGACTGCAATTCGGATGAGTACATTTCCCAAAGAAATGTAGTAGACATTTGGACTTATCCAAAGCCATTGCTGGTAAGCTAGTGTTACTATATTTTGCCAGCTTTGTCAATGAATAGCTCGGATTGTTCTTCATGATAGGATCATAGATCTTTTCTTTGAGCTTAGGATGGATCTTTAGGGGACCAAGTGGAGTCTTTTTGCCCTTCTTATCGATAGGGTCTTTGAGCACTCCTTCTTCGGCCTTGCGTTTTCCTGGTTTCACCTCAGTAGCGGGTTTATCCTCGTACAACGCAGTCGGAACTTCTGCGTGGGAGATGGACATATCCTTTGCCGTTAGTTTATCGCACATGGTTTTAAACTCCGACAAGTGATTTTCGTTCCCTGCAGCAAAATGCCTGGTCTGTAGGAGGATGATCCATAGGATGGTTGCCTTGGTCCTTTTTGGCATTGCAGTAAGTGCATTTCGTTTATATGCGTTCAATGCTTTGATGATTTGCTTGACTGCTGCGTAGATAGGACTCTGACTCTCAAATAATGCATATAGTAGATTTGCGTACGTTTTTAGCAATAGCTGGAATTCGTACGACTCATCAGGGACCCTGGCAACGATTGTTGTAACCTCTCTGTATTCC
>Ga0307978_1003074_pt1 | contig 11452 bp, 12 predicted proteins | sample OrgLakmetage1056_FD_203151 | JGI IMG/M metagenome (GOLD analysis project Ga0307978, IMG submission 203151) | Saline water microbial communities from Organic Lake, Antarctica - #1056 | ecosystem: Environmental > Aquatic > Non-marine Saline and Alkaline > Saline | place: Antarctica: Organic Lake...
CAGGAGTCTTCTTTGTAGAGACGGCCTTCTTCTTTGCAGAGGCCTTATTCTTTGCAGAGGCCTTCTTCTTTGCAGAGGCCTTATTCTTTGCAGAGGCCTTCTTATTTTCAGAGGCCTTCTTCTTTGCAGAGGCCTTCTTATTTTCAGAGGCCTTCTTCTTTGCAGAGGCCTTCTTATTTTCAGAGGCCTTCTTCTTTGCAGAGGCCTTCTTATTTTCAGAGGCCGTCTTCTTGGCAGCGGTCGTCTTCTTGGCAGAGGCCTTCTTCTTGGCAGAGGCCTTCTTCGCAGTAGTCTTTTTTGTGCTCGTCTTCTTCAATTTAAGATGGTTGTTCATGACAGGAGCACCTACCCAATCGTCCCAAATACAGGAGTTCTTGGCTGCAAATTGATCCATATATAACTGATTACAATTTTTTTTGACCATACTTGCACTTTATAATAACGAACATCTTTTATTTTTATAAAATCACAGATGTCATGACTTTTCTAGTACGACCGCTCGTCGGGTCGACTATCGTAGGTGATACATTGTTTGTGTCTACCAAATCGGGAGGCTTTGGTCGGGTAGCGAGTTTTTTACGTAGACGATCGCGTACGGTGGACGGCATTTATTTCCAATTGGTTTTATATTTTATGCAAACCAGACACAGAATCTTTCAGATTATCCCATTCCATTATTTTGTTCTTAAGTACTAATGACAGAATATGAAATTTTTGCAGCTTGCCGCGCATAATCTGCATTGTATGGACATCTTCGTCATAGCTATGTTCAAGTAGGTCCAAAACTGTTCTCTTTCGAGCAATAATACATTCTAACGTATTCAAGACTTCTTGTAACTGGTTGTGTACTTTTGTGAGCGCCGTCAGATCACGATTCGTGCTTGTTTGAATTAGAAAAATTTCTTCTGGGTCGAATTCGTTAGCCATATCTAGCAATATGGTGGATTTCTTCTTGAAATTACTTTCATGTTTTGTGTACCCCGCGACCAACTCATCAAAATGCGAGTGTATACGAATCGCAGCGTCTTTTTGTTTACAAACATCGTTCATAGAAAATGGTGCACGAATTATTTCCTCCGGAACGTCCGGTTTTCTGTTTTGATCAGAACGAACGGGCGGGGACAAAATAACCTGTGGATCTGAACGCGTTTCAATAGGCTTTTCAACAGGCGTCTCAACAGCCGTGGCAACAGGCGTCTCAACAGCCGTGGCAACAGCCGTGGCAACAGCCGTGGCAACAGCCGTGACAACAGGCGCGGCAACAGGCGTGGCGTCAGATATAACAACTGGTACAGTACCAAACTGAATCTTCAGATCACATGTTCGGGTTCGTTTGATTGACTCTGTTGTCCAGCCTGCAGCGACAGCTTTTGTTTGCAGTTCTTCGCGACTCATTTCTTTCAGTCTGTTCGACAACAAAGGACACTATAAACGCGCGTCCAGTAATAATTAATGCACACAACATCTTAAAAAAAAGACAAAGACATGGACTCAACCATGACAAACTGCCTGAATGTAAAAATCAGGAAACTGATGCTTTCCGTTCTACAGATGGAAGACAAGGAATACTCTCAATTGTACACGTATACAAATGCAATACAAGAGATGCTACAGAACTACAAAACACAAGAACCACAACAGGTAGGAATACCGTCCCAGTCCGGCCACATAACAAGAATTAATCTGTCTGAGCCAACGATCCGACTGGAAACCGAACAACACGACCGAGTTTTAGTGTGCCCTCGTCAACAGATGACTAATACAGGTATTGGAGATCTGGACGGATTTGCAAAGATGGTTTATGGAATGGCGAGCGCGGCGTTAAATTCGAAAACGCACAGCGCATCAAATGTTACAAACTTACACGAAACGATGTTTAGCCGCTCGTTTATGACACCCGAAATTGGTAGAAAGTTTCATTTGTTAGCAACTACAGCCTCGAAAAAGCATAGATTGGAAAGACCAATTATTCTACCACCCCTGATACTACGATCGGAGATTAATTTTACATTCGATTTACCTCACATGATTATCGTGTGCTGCAGTTCCGGCCCCATGATTCCAATTTTAAGATTGTCCAGTGTCCCAGCGTGTGAACAGACCATCCTATATTTGTATAGCTTACATTCGCTCGAATACATGAACCAGATCAATTTTGTACAGATCCTCGAAAAGAATAATGTGTCAAAATAACTACATCTTGATTCTCCATGTATGTTTACATATTCGACAGGAACAATAAGACGTCATTCCTTCGTCAGCCGAGCGGTTTGCATACAGGCGGTAGCTTGTTTCTTGTTCTCCACACTCGGGACATTTAATCCCAACCTTCTTGTCAATAGACAACAGATTATCAGTATTAACCTCAACAGGTAATATTTCTTTGAGATTTCCTGAGGTATAATTCGAAAAATAAAGAGACTCTCGTGAATTGAGCTGACCGGGAATGTCATGCAATGTTTGTAACTCGTCAAGATCATGTAACATGCATAGAAAATCCCACGTCTTTTCATGGTGACCTTTACTCTGTGCTAACCATTCATTATATTTGTTTCGAGTAGAATCATTATGTAGAATGCGTGTCAAATTTACTTCAGACAACAGTTGCACTCGCTCCGTTCGATTTGTCATCTCTTGGCACACAAATTGTACCCACTCGATTTGAAAGAGCCCCTGTGTGATTTGTGCGATTTGCGCGATCTATGTAATCTGTGGTGAATTGCGTCACATGTTTACGTCATTCCGAATATTTTGTTTATTCTGATAAAAAGTACGATGCCCGAGCGAATCAGGACACAAGGTTATGATCTTTCGGAAACCCTCGGAACCGCCCGAAAAAAATCGAAATTATCGAATCCATTTACATTTTGTGACACCATTCAGCAGCTCAAAAAAAATGGTCAATTTACAGAGCAGATGATGGTAGACATCTATCGAAAATTTCCGGTTGCTAAGAAAATTAGTGGTTTTACAGATCATTATGATGATGGCCCCGATAGCAGTGATGATGATGACAGAGGTGATACTGCCGGTGTTGATATAGGCAATAATGTTAAGATTATGTACAATTTAGAACCCATTGGAGAAGGTTCGTTCGGATCTGTACACCAGGTGGTTGGAAAGTATGGTTTGGAAGGTTTGTCCGAAGATATGGTGATAAAAATTATTCCAAACGATGTGGAAGTCAATGACGTGTTCAGGGAGATTATCATCCAAGCCGACATATCATGTTTGCGCCAACGCACCAAACAACACGATAGAATACGAATTCCAAAGATTTACTTTGCTGCAAGAACAGTTCAGGGAACCACTTTCATTGGTATGGAGAAACTTGATGGGAGTCTGAACAAGTTATCAAGCGACAACCAAATGCAGTGTTTAACATATATGTGCGACTTTTTGCACGAAGCACAGATAGATTTTCAATTTATGCATCGCGATCTACATTCTTCGAACATTATGTACAAAAGAATTCTAGTTGAAACGAAAATGGTTTATTATTATTATATTATTGATTTCGGATACTCGACATATGGAACTGGATCTGACCCGTTGCTAGATCAAACAGGATATGTAGACCCATCCGGTGTTACCGAAGGAAATCCAATATATGTACCATTGCAACCAATGTGCAATACGTCTCACGATTTGCGTATGCTTATCCTGTCTTTATATCAACTTCATACATATTTTGTTGCATCGATAGAACGGTTCCTTCATTATGTACCATACATCTACGAGACAATGTCGGAAAAGGGAAAGAAGACAATTAAATTGGACGATCGTCAAGATGAACGCCGAATGCGAAACATATTCCATTGGCTTGGATACCAGCAGGTGCTAGACATTTGCGATATCAACTTTACTCCTATGCGACTCAAAGAAATCATACAAAACCAAAGAACACAATGTACCGACCTGAACGAAATACATCGGCAAAAAGACCATACGATGCTTCGTGAATTTTTGATCAAATGCGTCAAGTCAGCAAATGTCAATACTTTCAAGTCAGCATCTGTCAATACTTTAAAGTCAGCAACTGTCAATACTTTCAAGTCAAAACCTAATGAACCTGATAGCCCGGAATATGAATTTGTGTGAGTATTTTCTGAATTAAATAACTTACACAGTATCTGACGGAAACGGTACAACAAACTCATCTCCGACCATCTTTCCGTTAGACTCAGTGGGAGTCTTGAATATATCAACTATTTCGTCTTCATATATAAACTGTCTTACGCTGAGCGTAAAGCCCGAGTCGTCCTCATATTGCGTTACTTTTGACGGGTCAGTGCTCATAAGTCGACACATACCATTTCGGTTTACTTTTTTGATTAAATTGTGCATAGTCATATTTTCTCTGTATAAAATACGCAAACTGATGCTGTCGTATATCACACAATGAAACATAGAACAATCGTCTGGAACCTCTGATAAATCGCCCACAGAACCCGAAAAGACATACTCGTGGCCTCCAGTTTGTTCCCCATGAATGGTCTCTCGAAAATCCACCACCGCATCCATGGACGGAAATTTGTATGGTTTACCACCTGTACGAGGTTCACCTCGACGCCTTTTCCGAGCATACGCTCCACTCATTGGTAAATCGATATCAAACAATGGAATAATACAGACCCGAAACTGAGCAACCTCTTTTACGGTATGTTCCCATAAAACATTTGTCAGTTGCTCCATATATAACTCAGAATCTTCACGTGGGTCTGCATCGACTTTATACAAGTCAATATCAGGATAAATTCTTTGCAAAAGTGACAAGGGCAGTTTGGCACATTCAGTTATTCTGACGCTGTGATTCGAGATTTTTTTTAATGCTTGTGCCAACAATTCTTGAAACGACATGTGCACTTGATTACATTCGAATCTATTTATTTACAAAACATGGTTGTCTAAGCTTTACACGTCAGAAATACTGCTTGTTTTCATGTTCGTGTCTACTTGACAATATCAATCAGCTTTGCACTTGCAACGATGTGTTCTTTGAACTCATCCATGTCTAAAATACCGTCCTGTCTACATATGATGTATCGGAAGCGTGACAGTACTCCAGATTCGTAATTGTCGGTGGACCCCACAATCATGCGCAATCTACTGAGCGCCAGTTCTAGGCATGCATCGAACTCCTCACAGGTATTGACCGCGCTAGGTAGACACATCTTTAGAAACGATTGGACCATCGGATCATCTCTCGCGAAATCGAACAGAGAGGGACGCCATTCTGCAGCAATAGAACCGCCATAGCAACTCTCATCAGAAGTCATCTTGTTCAAAAAACACACCTACATGTATGTGTATGCGTATGTTTGTTTATGTGTGTGTGTGTGCATGTGGACTAAACGAATTCTGTCTTTCATGCATGTTTCTGGTAGAGAACTCTAAAGAAGATCAGAAAGAAGATCCTAAAGAAGATCCTAAAGAAGATCCTAAAGAAGATCCGATTCCATTTTTGGTGATGTTCATTGCTCGGCATTGAAAGATATAAACCAGTTTGATTTTTGTAATGTTTACTCACACAAACATACACATAGGTATGGGGACCAATTATTATCTGCATTTCACTGACAAAAGTGGAGTCAAACAGATGTTACACCTTGGCAAAACAAGTTGTGGATGGCAGTTTCTTTGGAATTTCCACAACAATAAATACTACTCGAACTCGGCCGAGCTGACTGTCTTCGTTCAACAGGGAAAAATTGAATCCGAGTACGAAGAAATGTTCACATGTGAGAGTTTTTTGTCTATGGCACTCCAGAAGATTGGACTTATGTGTGAAGACGAACGAGTTGTGGATGGCCTGCAAGTCAGCCGCTATACTGATTTCTGCTAAGAAGACCAAAAAAATATAATCGTATGAAATTTCCGACTTGTTTGAGTAGCCATAAGTGTTTGCAAATCCGAATGTGGTTTTGAATTGATCGTCAAAGTTTGCTTCAAAGCTGGTGTAGGTTGTGCAGTCATTGAACATATAATGAGACATACTATGATACGTTTCGATTTTCATTACCATAGAATTGCGTTTCGATTTTACACAGATAACAGTATATTATGAAATAAAGAATGAGCACACAAAATCTTGAACATGGAAGCGCATGGCCTGATCGTCCTGCAACCTTTGGACCAGCACTAAAAACATCTTATTTTTTTTCGGAAGTGAAAAACACATGGAGCACTGCGCTACGCCTAAAAAGTTTGAAGTTGAGCATTGGACTCAATGAAGACTTAAAAATGAAGATAACAATTCTGGATGATGATACCGGCGATATAGTGAGTGGACCGATGACACTCGAAAACAGTTGGAGGAGAAGACCAACACATGAAGGTATGATCAAAACAAGGGATTTTGTGATGCAAAGACACATTACAATACCTTCTGGTAGCACCCGACTTTTTCGCGTAGAGGTGACCCCCGATGAAAACAGCACTTTGTCTACGCAAGCCTGGGACAACAACGATCCAATCAATCCAAGATCGTATCTCTATTACGAAGCACATATGGTCGGTCAAACCGAATCATCAATACTGCTTGAGCTTCTCCAAGAATCCAAAAAGAATACACAACAGTTAGATCAGCTGATTGAGATTGCAAGCAAAAAAAGCACTGTGTTTATCGACGAAACCATTCCAAATAAGACTGAAATATTGATGGCGAAGCATAACAAATATCAAACCTCGGTCGACCTCGGTTCGGCTGCCGATTACACCATTCTTACAAAAACCGGAATAACGACGGTCCCTGATTCTAGGATAATGGGGAACATTGGCGTGTCTCCAATCGCTAAGGAATCTGTAACAGGTTTCTCATTGGTATCAAATGCTAATCAAACTGCGTCCGGATCGTTTCAGGTTACAGGTGAAGTACATGGTGCTAATCACAGCGAACCAACGCCCACCATCTTGACTTCTGCGATAAGGGATATGCAGACAGCATACACTGACGCGTCTAGTAGACTAAATACTGACGCTGCAAAATACAACCTAAACGGTGGAATTTTACTCGACGCGTATGGTGGTGCGAAAGCACCTCTCACAGCGGGGGTATATACTTTTGGGACAGATATTCAAATCGCTGGAGATCTTCATTTTGATGGTGACATGAATGATGTGTTTATTTTGCAGACGACGGGGAACGTTACCCAATATGCAGGCACGACGATGGTCTTAGAGGGTACAGTTCAAGCAAAGAACATTTTTTGGCAAGTTGCAGGATATTTCAATGTCCTAGCCGGATCCCATACGAAAGGAAACCTGCTTGTAAAAACAAAAGTCGTTTTTGACACATTGTCTTCTTTACATGGTCGTATTTTGTGTCAGACCGCATGTACGCTACAAAAGGCGACAATCAATCCAAATGATTATTCCTCCAAGTAAAATTTTTGATCTATTTCATTCTTTGAATCTATTAAAAGAAACTTATGTGTGCGTGTTCAATCCTTGAAGTATTCAAAGAACAATATATTTCACTCGAAAAGATGCTCGCTGATCTTATAACCAGACTTCAGAAAGAATCCCATTTTTTAATTACAGTGAGAAAGGAACTCAACGCAGCACGTGCAAGGAACGCTGTAAATGTACAACACGCGAACAAAATAAAATTACATCGATGTTTGCAACTAGACTCTTTGCGTCTTGAATCTAAGACAGTGTGTCGTATCTTCGATTTCAAGTGCAAGACTAAACGAAAGAAAGCACAACAAAAATACAACCAAGAATTAGTATGTCAACATCAAGTACAGCACGAAAATGAACAGGTACGACACATAATTCTCGCTTTGAATCAATCCCTGACCGAACATGAACATATATACGACCAAAAGAAAATTCTAGAATTACAGAGACATCTACTAATAGATAGGTTAAAGACAGATACAATGGATCTCTACCACATGCATATCAAATCCACACAATTGTGGACTATGTTGGACGACTCTATGAATTCTCTTTACAAATGTCAGTATGCCCAAATCAAAAAGCCAACACTGTACAGCTGTCATGGATTAATCGTCTTCCCAATATCCAACATAGGCTTATACGCATGTCGGACACACCTGGGTATACGATACATAGGATCAATTGGTGAAAGGGAATTAATCGGTTTTTCTGTGGAAGATCTGTGTGTTTATTTGTCAAATTGCAATATGGCACATATACTGACTCAAATCAACACTAGTCAACGTCTGAATCTTATATATCGGATAGAATCAAATCAGCATGTCCCAGTGGTATTTGTTAGATGGGACCAAATAATGAGCAAATGGATTCACGAGGACGTGTACGTATCTAACAATCTTCCTTATTGGAGTACCATAGAATGATTCTTACGAGCAGTATAGACTTGAACTCATGTAACGATCATACTCTACTTCATCAAATTCACGCGTTCCCTTGTGCAACAAATGATGAATGGGTATTAGGTTGAAGTATTTCGACCCAATGCTATGATGCAGCCCATGAGCAATATTGGCATTCATATACCAATCTAACACTGGATTCCAAAACAAAACACTATATGGGTTCACAGAATGAATTCCACCATCAAACAATGCAAGCAACTGTAAAGAATAGATCGGAACACGTACACTGCTCCAACCCCCGAAGTACATAGCCAGCCACAATACAATAACAGCACCCACACTTTCAATAAACAAATCCACGATGTCGATATGATAGGCCAACTGAAAACAGCTGTTTCGACGTACTTCGTGATGTACACGGTGAAAATCGTACCACCACGCATTATGATGCATCAATCGATGAAAAGTCTGCATCAAACAAAGATCTCTTACAATCAAAGTACCGTAGAACCAAGCCAAGGTTTCTACGCATGTCTGTATCGTATACAAACTTTCTGGCTGTTTGAAGTATACTACTTGAAATTTAATCAGAAAAACTATGGCACACATGCTGATCACTGCCGTTTGCACCACAAACCACCAATCGACAGAACTCAACGCGTATTCACGTTTGTATATAGAGGCATTTTTGCCTAAAATCACAAAATAAAATTGTTCACGAAAATACCACATGACGTGCAACTGTACAGTAGACACACATGCTAGCCACAGTAAGGTAGATAACAAACCATCTCGTAGCATAACTTCGTTACTTTCGTAAGCACTGTATATTGATTGTACCGACGCCAGCCCTAGCGCTAGCACACAATAATCCGTCAACCATGTGATTATAAAAACCACGTTCAACATTTGGCACACCTTGTATATGCTGGATCGGAACGGATCTTTTACATTTGTCTTCGAAAAAAGATAATACCAATATTCATTTTTCATACCAATAATTCTTGTGTGCCTCGCATAATCGGTGTACAGAAAACACCACTTGACAAAGAAGCCATGGACATCAGAGATGACGCGTGCGACGCATTCTCGTTGCAAGACTCTTCGGAATGTATCATAAACCGGTCGAATCGTGATCAACAATGTTGTGCAACACGCAGAGGAGTCAAGTGTAGGCGTAATGCAATACGTGGATTGAAATCATGTGCACAGCATATCTGGTTTCGTCTAAGCGACATGTCAGTGAGCAATATGACACGGCTTGTGAAAGAGATCAATCGTATACCATCTCGATCCAATAGACGCCAGTACACTCAAATGCTGAGTAAGGTAACTCATTTTGCTCCGCTAGTGCTTGCATCGAAATTACCTGATTCTATCGTTCACGAAATCATCCCATATTCTAAAGACAGGCTCGATACTTTCGCATCTGATGGATTCATTTCGGTGTCTGACTTGGTCCGCTTTGCCCAGCGCAAGGAATCATATCTGTATATTGTCATCTACGACTTGCTTAACGGTACTGTATGTACGTTAATCTCTTCCGTTAGAGGCTCCGACGAAGATTTGTATTCTGATGATTACGAGGGAGTCGACAGACAAGCATCTTACACGATCGAGTACAATGGCATACAAGAAGATCATCACGACCCTGGTCATCCTTACTACGGTACAGGGTTATACGAACTAATGTGCATCGGAAACCACGATGACACGGTTTTTCTTCGTCCTGACCTTGATCGTTGTAGCAACGAGTTCGTGAATCAACATTTTCAAGAAGGCTGTTACTTGCAAATGTATACCAATTTCCGATGGTTCGGTCTCAAACAAAACACTCGCGAACAAAATCCCACACCAGCAGCTCGGCAGAGTTTAGATAGACTGCCAAGGTTCCAATCATGGCATGGTGATATACAACCACTTTTTGAAGATGATTCCGAGTCAACAGGCCATGAGTCTACTGAGGACTCAGATGAAGAATTGGACCAAAACTGCTCAAACCAGCAATTGTACCAATTTTTATTAGAGAATCTAGATACAAGCAGCACAGCAGATTATATTTCGGTAGTTATGTACCATGGCGAAGAGGTCAGAATTATGGTCTCGTATCCAAACCCATCCAACCTAGAATTTGATGACGATTTTGAAGGTGTAGACAATTTAGGCTCATACTGTATGTATTTTGATAACGATGGCAACAATGACCCGTTTAGTTTCCAGCAACATTCAAACATACACGAACAGAGTTTAGTTGGCAACCATGAAAGCGAATTCAGTCGTGGCGAACTTAACAATGCGTTGTACAAATTCGTAACTGGTACAGGAGACGAGATTGAGTCTGACAATACGATATGTAACTCCGACCTAACTCAGGTTTATCTACACAAACACTCGAAATGGTATACTCTGACCACGCTTGACCATCTACCTCAATTGACCCCGAACTCAGGAGGACGCATACTCGCCCATGGTGACCACGAATAATATTCAATTAATGAATCATTTGTATGACAATAAAGACACATGGATTTCACAAAATATCAGAATATGAATTACAAATCATCTGGCGTACCATGCATAGTCCCGTTCCGGGTATGTTGGAATCGGTATCATCTACAAGATACTTTGTTCTGGGGGGCAATACGTATGAGGTACAGCATTGAGAACACTTCGCCCGTTGAACGAACAATCGAACTTGACCGAATTCGTGTGTTCGGCATTGTCGACATACAACAAATTTCAAATACGAGTTTTTATATCGGTTCCAGAATTCGACAGAAATTATTAAAAGTCACAACAAACACAATTGAGCTCGAAAACTGGATACAATTCAATGGTTCTCTGCATGTTGTTACGTACTCGAAATAGATCAAGTGTTTGCTGTGAATTGTTTCATGGTTCAGTCAGATCGATTATATAGTTGCGTCTAATTTTTCGCGCAGTGTAGTAGAAACAAAATAACGGTTCTAGACCTCGTCAAAGCATGCGACCAGCACTATTTCAGTAGGGTTTTGAACTTTTGCATACTTACAATTGTAAAGACCGGGCAGCTGCACTCAGTGCATATTCGATATCCAATTTGCTGCACTCTTGAAGAACAAATCACTACATACATCGGATCGTATGCGTGGACCTTTGATATA
>Ga0307978_1003076_pt1 | contig 11445 bp, 7 predicted proteins | sample OrgLakmetage1056_FD_203151 | JGI IMG/M metagenome (GOLD analysis project Ga0307978, IMG submission 203151) | Saline water microbial communities from Organic Lake, Antarctica - #1056 | ecosystem: Environmental > Aquatic > Non-marine Saline and Alkaline > Saline | place: Antarctica: Organic Lake...
GGAGCTATCTGTTGTCTTGGCACCTTCGGAAGTAGCTCGAGCTATGACAACACGAAGCAAACGAACCCGGTCTAATAGCAACCTTAGTGATGTCAGTATATCTGACGTCGCTGAAGGAGCCAAGGAACCTTCCGTAGCGTCCATTTCTGAGGACGGTCAAGAAGGCACAGGGCGCCGAAGCCGCCGCACTCCTGCCAAGGCCGCTGCGACACCAAAATCAGCGGCAAAGACGCCAGCAGCAGTTCTTTCGACAGCCAAAAAGGCAGCGTCCAAAGCGGCAGCCACCCCGACTCCAGCCAAGAAGGCTGCAGCTGCAACTCCGCGCCGTCGTGGAGCCCAAACGAAAGCCGAGGAGGATGAAGAGGACAACGTTGAAGAAGACGGTGCTGACGATAAAGCAGCAGCGGAAGACAAAGCTCCAGCGGCTGCTAGTAGGGGCAGTAAACGTGGGAAAGCAGCCGCACCGGTGCAGTCTGGAATGAAAGCCAAGAAAACGGCGTTAGCTGCGACTTCAGGAGAATCCGAGGAAGTAAGCTTAGCTTTGAAGGAAGGCGACTCAGCCTCTACGGAAGAAGCAGCAACCGCGGAGGCTGCCGCCAAAGAGGAAGCCGAGAAAGTCGCCACTGCAGGTGCAGTGCGAGTTGGGGCGGGCGCGGTGGAAGTGCCAGCAGTGGCCGTAACCCTGGGCTTGCCCAACGGACCAGTGCGAGAACACCTGGCGAAAGGCCGCAACGTCTCGAAGCGGCCGTGGAAGCGCAGCCAGGTGTGGTGGCCTCTTGAGAATACTCTTCTAGATGCTCTGAGCCACTGGTTTATGTGGGCTTTTTGTGCTCTTTTCTCGTTATTTCTTCTCGTCTTTTTCATGTCAGTGCTAGACAGGCCTTTAAGCTCAAGGTTACACTTTATTATTTGGTGCAACAGCCTTCCTCTCAAAATAAAACACAGTGTCGTCGCTATTCAGCCAGGATGCTCACCGCACAGTTCCCCTGTGTGTTTATACTCTTGGTATTGCTGCCGATGTGCCCACAGGTGAAGGCGTCGTCGTTCATGAAAGGCGACGCGCAAGTGGGGCGAGGCGTAACCTGGGAAGCGCGCAAGGCCAAGAAGGAAGCCAAGGAAAGGGCCAAACAAATGGAAGTAAGGGTGGATGGGTGGGTGTTGCTGTTGTTAATGTGTACTGTGCACTAGGCTGTGGCTCGTGCTTTAGGAATTTTGTATTTTTCTTTGCGCACTTCCTTTTCTTACTCTCTCACGAAATGGAGTCTCACATGTATACCTTAAAGTGTACGCACTGAAATTGGAAGTAACACCAGTGGTTTGATCTCTTGTGTTCTTCTGACGAGTGTGCGGCATGGTGCGCCTGATACCTCACTGCACCACCACTTACCTCATGTGTTTCCATGACTGATCATACGACAACTTTTGAAACAATCTCGCTAAATAGGCGGCGATGAAGGAAGCAAAGCGACAAGAAGCCATCGCCGCGCGAGAAGCCCGCGAAGCCAAGGCAGCCATGAAGGCGGCCAACGAAATGAAGGCCACCGTGGTGCAGAACATTTCCAAGACGCACAAACTCAAGGTACAATCGGGTTTTCAGGTTGTGCTTCTTCTTCTTCTTGTTGATCCTTCTGTGTGGTCTTACAACCTCTTTGTTGAGGTGCTGCTGATCTGCAGGCACTTCTTTGCTTGGTTGCCGACGCCGAGATCTAGTCCATGAAATATTTCTTGAGTTTTCTTTTTCTCTCGTGCTCGAGTGCACCATTCATATGTCTCCTTCTATTCTCGTGTCGCACATACTCCCTGCTCCATTTCAACATTTCGTTCTGGCGAATTGTTTTCACTTGTTTGCGGCAAATTCCTCGCTTTTTTACAGACGATGAACAAAAAGCAACTGCGGATGATCAAGAAGACTCAAGTGAATGCGCAAACGGGTGCAGTGGAGCTGGTCAGCCCTTGGCAAACAAACAATGCCCCGCCGCGAAAGAAAGGCATGAGTGGTGGCAAAAAATAAACGGGCATAGAGTTTTTTTGTTGTTCCTTGGTGTTGCTATGAGGGGTTTAAACTTTGAATGCAGGGAAGCTTGGCAACATCCGCGAATTAATAGTCGCGTGTGCAGTGCCAAACCGCTTCTTTAGCTGCCGTTGAGTTTAAAGGGAGCCATGTGCTTAAATCGAAATCGATAATATAGCCAGTGCACCACCGATTTTGCATTATTGACACGGCGACTCCACCATAAGGCCCTAGCTCGGCCACGAGGGACACGGGCTAGTTCTTCGTTCCCGTTGTTCCGTTGCTATTGGCACTGTTCTTTTGTCGTAACGCGCTAAATAATTCGCATTAAGTAACTAATCACTTCATCGGGATAGCGCGCAGTATACTCGGCTGCTGTAATGTTGGCTGATGGCGGTTGCTGTTGACAAAGACAACGGGAATTAAAATAACAAGAGAGTCATTATTAACAGGCTCCTTTGCCTTTTGAGTTGAGAGTGGCAGTGACAGGCAACAAGGAATCCTGGCAGCTGGTGGTGATGGTGATGTGAAGTATCGTTAGGGCCCAGGATCTCGGGCCTCCATGACTTATGACTGGCTATTGCCGACGACCATCTATGCGCTATGCGCTCTCTGTAATTGCACTGCATAGATATCGGCCAATGCCATGCAGCTATCGTCTATGGCCCACTTTTATTTCTTCCACTTGCTGAACTCGCCGCTTATCATATGCGCCTAATCACTAACGAATTCAATGGCATCGAAATTATAATAATGTCCCGATATTAATCGAATATATCTATTTCATTCATGTGTGCCTGCTGCGCTGGTTGCTTAATGTAGGTGTTATATCGAAATGTTTAATTCGCTCTTTGAATTACCTCAAGCGTCCTTGTCAATGTTTTTACGGGACCCAAGCCACGCATTTGTTGACATTTCCTTGGGAATTTCTTGTTTTGCTGGTGCGATACTTCGGGGTAAGCCCATGCACTTAAACCACACATCATTTTGCGTTACGCGAGCAATTGGCTCACCCATCCAAGACGACAGGTCGCCCTGTTCAAGGGCTGCAGGCATACCGCGAAACCATGCCATGAAAACGCCGTTGAGCGTAATGCAGCCTGCGCCATGGAGGGGAGCCGCCATCTCAAGCCAGTCCCACACGTAAGCTAACGGTTTTGCTTTGAAAGAGTGCACGTGAATACCATAATTGTTGATAAAGATTCGGCGTGACAGCTGGGGGTTGACGATTCTCCACATGGGTGGTGTTGGCCCGCGATTAGGTCTGTCGAACGCGTTCCGGTATCGACGCTTGTACGACACTATGTCTTGTATATTGCTTGTAACTCCTGATGCCACGAGAGGCGAGAAATTGATGAGGTAAAAATACCCAACTAGACCACGCACATTGCGCCAATTATCAACCACTTGAAGAAACTTGCGGAAGGGCTTCTCGTAATCTTTAACTTTAGGTCGGTATGCCTGCAACTCTGCGAGTTCGTTTGCACGTGAGCTTTCGTAAAAGCGAAATAGGGTCTTCGGATCGTGGACGAGCGTGGGATCTGAAGGAGCTTCTTTGATGCCTAACAATTTGACGAAAAATTTGTACAAGTAGGTGTATATGATAAGGAGGAGCGTCCCAGGAATCTCACGGAGGAAATTGATCTGCTGCCGAAAACCAAATTTCAAAGTCGGGATGGACCCTTCACGCGCTGCAGGAGACCCTGTCGATAACTCATCATTTCCGTCGAGAAGCTCCATCGTATAGAATGCAATGCGAGAAGCAAGGACTCCATCGATAATCATAGAAGGTTCTTCGCCCAGGCTCGTGACAATACGAACAGCCACCATGGACGTCTTAGTCGTGTCGGAGCCATAATAGAACTCACATCGCAGCGCAGGTCCGCCATCTTTTACAAAAAATGATTCCTTGAAGGGGAGTTTGTGCACGTTCGCCAGGGAAACGTCTTTTAAAGAAGATGCTGTGGCTGCAACGATGTCCTTTGAAACAAGACCAGAAATCTGAGCTGCTTTCTTGATTGCCACATCGTGTGCTTCTGGGGATGGACTGGCTGTACGCTCAGCAGGGAGCTCAAAGACGTAGGTCAGGCAGAGCCGTGACGAGGGGAGCTTTGTCTTCAACATTTCTTTCGCCTTGTAGCCAGAAAGAATTGAATGATGTCAATGTGTCGACGTGTCGACGCGTCACTGGCCCATCAGAATTTGTTCATGAAATGACAGGAATATGGTGCACAAAGACGTGTGTAGATGTATTTAGACGTGTCGACGCATGTCTTTGCGAACGTGAACATGTGAATATGTCGTTAAGCCTCAGGGCGTGAAACCTTGTAGGCAAAGAAAAGTAAAATCAAGCCACACCACCATCATTCGAAAGAACAACTTTTCTTCGATCTTCGATAAGTACTTTTGAAGTGATGGCAACAGTGCGCAACAGCAAAGATTTGGTGACATCGTTATTCACGTTTGTAATCTAAGACCACGAGCATGTAATGTCATTCGCAACTCGATATGATACTGCTTGAAATTCATTGCTCTCTGTGCGGTCGTTACAGCGGCGATTGCAATGAATTTTTTAAAGTTCCGCATCCTCCTCGGGCGAACAGTAGCACAATGATGCAGTAATATGAGGCTGGACATCGGCTTCTACTACCGCAATGGGATTCTTCGCTGATTGACTAGCAACGCCACGAGTGCGCCCGTGGGCCCGGCGCCACACGAGTGAGCGCCCCTGGTCTAATTCTAATAATGCCATATGTTGTTTGGCCCTGGATCGTTTTGCCATAGTCTTAATTGCTGGAGTTCCCTTCTTTAATCTGCGATTCGCCTGAAATCGGCCTCATGCCTCAAGGTAGTTGCAGCCCGACTAACGACTGACCTGCCTATCTGCAGTGAGAAGTGAGAATGTACCTCTTGAATATCCTGGTAATACATGTACATGTATCGGCATGAACAGAAATAAATTAGCCTCGCGCGGTTATATTCAAAAGGAAGGGCCAAGCACACGGCTTGCCTCGTAATTCCACCGTGTGCCTATGTTTATGTCTCCAAGAACATAAGCTAGCCTTCCAAGACGCTATTCATAAAAACAGGCCTCGCAGCGCCTTCGCCACGTCTTGTTGCACTTCTGCCGCCTTGGCTTCTACCGCAGACGACGACTGGTCTTGCGGAGGCACTAGCGGTGAAGGAGCACCGCGAGCGCCACCTTGCATCCATGCCAGCCCGTCGTCTGCGTACCCTGCTGCTGCTGCTGCTGCTGTAAAAGGTGGTGTGGGCGGAGCAGGCGGTAATGCATTCGGCGACGGAACTAGCGGCGGCGGCGGCGGGCGCGGCGGCGTGACCGCAGGTGCAGAGGGAGGGGAGAACACGACATCGCCACCGCTGCTGAATTCATGCCTGCCTGAGGGCGGCGGCAGCGGTGGCGACGGCTCAAATTGCATGTGCGCGCCAGCAGCCAACGCAGCACTCGGCGGGGTGTTCGCTAAGGGGCCAATGTCATCATCATCATCGTCGTCGTCAGCGAAGGGATTGTCAGTGGTAGGAGCAGGTGACGCTACATGTGTGGGTGCCCCTGCTCCCGCGACAGCTTCCTGCCCATGAGAAGACTGAAGTCCTGCAGTAGTTGCTGCAGTAGCTGGAGACTTCTTTGCGAAGCGTGCGAGAATAGCGTCTCGGCTGGTTCCCAAAGATGGAGGCGGTGGGGCTCCAGCAGGACTAAGGCGGGCATGTGCGGATGCACTGCCACTATGACTGCCGGTGTTGTTACCACTACTTTTCCCGCTGCTGCTGCTATTGCTGCGCACGTCATGGTGCTGCTGCCCTGACTGCTGAAGCGGGTTCTGAAACAATGGAGGTGAGGATGATTCGTCGTCGTCTTGTTGACGGGCAGCGCTCGCCGCCCACGCACGCGCCTGCAGTTCTGACGCACTTGGTGACGCACGCGGCACAGCACTGCTGCTGCTGCTGCTACCACTGGTGCTGCCGCTAGAACTACTTCTGCCAAAGAGATTACCGAAGAGGCTGCCCCTGCTGCTGCCACCCAGCCTACTCGTGGGCGATGCGTTAGGTGGAGGTGGCGACGCTTGAGGGCTGAACACCTGTTGACATAGTGGCATCAAAAAGGTGCTTAAATGCATGAAAGAGGCCATGCGCAGCAATCTTTCCGTACGAAAATCTCACGCACGCAAAAACGATCTGCATGTTTTTCCTGACATTATAGTAGCATACTATACAAAAAGAAAGAACCTGCACGATTTGCGCCACCGCAGCATCGGCCTGCGCTTGCACCAATGAAGCTTCACGGTCCAAACTCGCCTGCAAGAATAGACCAAATACGATTTATTAAAAGGGCATTACTTTCAATCTCATTTTTTTAATATAATTCATGTGTAAGTACACTCATGCGTGCATGGCATCATATAACCTGACCCCGCAAACCCCAGAAATGTATCCCTTAAAAAAATCAGAGAGAAAATAAATCTGTCGAGCCGGAACAAGGAACAAGGTTAAAAAAAATAAGACACCTGCATGTCAGCGATCTCATTCGAACGCGCCGAAGTCCACGCTTCGAGAGCAGCTGCGTTTTGCGCGTCTCGCTGCGCTGATTCTTGGCGAAGGCGCAGCACGGTAGCTTCCAAGTCGCTTGTCAATTGCTGCACTGAAGACGGCGTTGACGATGAAGACGACGACGACGACGACGACGAGGAGGAAAAAACACCATTACTACTAAAAGAAGAACGGCTGAAGACAGCTGCGGCAGCGACCCCCGCAGGTGGTGGAGGCACCGATGGAGCAAATTCTTCGAAGGTTGCTTCGGAATCTCCTGCGTCAAGATGGCCATCGCCGCCAGGACTCAGACTGCTGCCATCGCCACTAGTTACACCGCTACTAGGGCCATCTGCCTGTGCTCCAGCAGCGTTGGCAGTGGTATTGCTGTTCGCAGCAACACCCAGATTCGAGGTGGGCGCTTTGGCAGTGGTACTGCTATTGCTACCCGTGAGGGCTAAATTGGTTTGCCACCACGTGGACACGCTCGCGACTGCTTTTGCCACTTCGTCTGACACCTCAGTACTGCTGCTGGCAGTGCTGCTGTTACTGCCACTACTATCGCCGTTATCAGTGCTACTGTTGGCAGCATTGCTGTCGATCGCGGCACCGCCACTACTGCTGCTGGTGCTGCTGCTAGTGCTGCCGAATAATGATGGCATAACGAATGCATCCACTGAGACGCCAAGGAAAGCCTTCAAAGGGTCATTTTTTTCAGCTCGACTATTCATGTCCGGATCCGCAGCGCCTGCAGCAGCAGCCGCTGTGGACGCACTTCCACTCATTCCTGCAGCGTTGACGTTGGCACCTCCTACGGTGGCGCCACTACCACTACCACTACCACCACCGGCGTTCGTGCTGCTGCTTCTCATGTCCCCAGAAGTTCCTCCTTCGGGTGGCACTGCAGTCTGCAAGCCTACTCCGCCACTACCTCCTCCTCCTGCTGCTGCATGGCTCGATATCAGGTTCCCGCTGCTGTCCCGCAAGCTGTCGCGGTCGTTCAAGTCTTGGTCGAAGCTGCTGCTCCGGCTCTGGGACCTTCCTAACTGTCCATTGCCGCCTGTGCCGCGACCCCCGCTCCCTCGCCGACCTTTCCCACCACCACTGCCGCCACCGTTGCCACTGCTATTACCACCATTGTTACCGCTGTTGCTGCCGCGGCCGCTGGGGTTGCCTCCCCGCTGGCCGGACTCATAGCTAGAGCCAAGAGAGCCGCTGTTTAAGGACATGTTGTCGCTCGATTGTTGCGAGTCCAGTGAGGAGTTGGACCACTTTCGCACCTATCAAAAAGTGCACAAGGTTGACATTCACAAATTAAGAACAGTGCAGTAGTACGATCCACGCCACGGAACATGTAGTAGATCGTGCAGGCGTAGGGCGTATGCTGAAAGATGTACGCACACATGCACACACGCATATACCGGAAAGCGGCTGCTGCGCGAGTTGGAGCGGCTCCGGTGGTGGTGCGGGCCGCGCGCGTGGAGCCACTTCTTGAACTTGCCCGCTTCCTCCGAGTTGGCCGCCTGCCATGCCTGGTAGCGGGCCCACCCCACTCCCCCCGAAGTAGGGGGCGACAATTCTCCACTCGGCAGGCGGGTGCGCAAGCCACTGCCGCCACCACCGCTGCTCCCGTTGCTGTTGCTGCCGCCGCCGGTGTGTCGACGGTGGGGTTTGGTCGAGTTGGTGCCGAAAGAGGACGCAGAATCAGACGAGGTGCCCTGACTTTGCACCTGGGCAGTAGAAAGCAGACGTCAAGGCGTAGTCGGGATAATTTGCAACAAAATTAGCGCATGCACTCAATCTGGTGAAAAATCGGGAACATAAAGTAGTCTTGAGTTGGTTGTGGTTGAAAGCCTCGTGGGCTCGATCCACCATACCTCGTCACTGTGCTGCGATTCACTGCTGCGGTGGCTGCCGGGGCCGCCCCGATTACCATCTCCCGCCTCTGGGCCTGCAGCAACCGCAGGACCCCTACTGGTGTCATCTCCGCTGCTGCTGCTGGCTTGGGACCGGAGGGTCTCGAGCGGAGGCGGGGGCGACCCTGGCACGCGCGGCCCCGCCACCCACTCCATGAATTGCGCCAACAAGTCGTCGGCCACCGCTTCCGTGACTGCGCCCGCTTCCTCGGCCGCAAGCGCCGCTGCCGCTGCGGCTGCACTCGCGGCTGCGATGGGCTCAGTAGCAGCAGCAGGAGCAGCCCGCGCCGCTCCGGCAGTAGCTGCGGCAGCAGTCGTCGTAGTATTCCTTTCACCGCTGCTGAGAACACCATTATGGTTCACCCCGCCACCACCGCCACCGCCAGCTGCATCGCCGTCCGAGCTCCCGTCGTGGTGCCAAGAATGGCTGTGTTGGCGGCTGTAGCCCCCATTGTCGAAGCCTCCAAAAGGGACAGATTCAGGGCCATCAGCAGCGTGCACTCTTAACCCACCACCAGCAGGAGACACAGCAGGATTTCTCCTGGGATCGAAATCGTCATGGAGTTGCCCTGGATCCTCGAGCTCAGGCGGCATGCCACCAGCACCGTTACCCCCACCGCCAGGAGACTGAAACCATTGCTGCAATTGCCCGAACAGCTCGCGGGTGCTGAGCGGCACGTCACCCTCTTCTTCGCCGTCGTCGTCGTCATCTTCATCTCCCTCTCTTTCGTAGACTTCGTTTTCAGGCTCCTCTCCAGTACCTCCTCGTGTTTCCTCTCGAACAGGGTCGGCTGAGCCGTGTGCAGGCGAATTGAAAATCGTTTCATCGCCACCGAACTCATTATGGTGATCACCGGAGAAGCTGTCGGCAAAGGCATTTTCAGCGGGCATTGGTGCTGCGCGCTGTGCTGCATTCATGGCAGCAATGGCATCGCCAGCAGTACCCACGGTGGTATATCCGCTGCGGCTGCTGTTGCTATGGCTAGAATTAGCGATGCCGCTGGTGCTACTGCTACCGAGGGCATCGTTGCTGCTTCCGTTGACATCAAAGCTAGACGTCGAGGATTCAATGTTCGCAGTCCTGTGCATTCCTGTGTCTGTACCGTTGCCTTCACTGGACCTCTCGTTCGGAGCAGCGGCTGGACCATCGATGGGGGCAGAAAACGGATCTACCGAGAAGCAAAACGATTTCACATATACACAGATAACAAAGGGGGTCACTTGAGCGGTCATGTGTTTGTAGTCGTTCTGATCCTACTAATGATGCGATGAGCACGAGCTGAAACGTAGTCTGTCACTTACCGTCCTCATCCGCAGCTGCCTCTGAGTCGGAGCCGCGGTTGTCGCTTTTGGGCCCGCGGAACAAAGAAGCAAGAGTGCCGCGCTTCTTGACCTATCCAGGTTTGCGAGTTCCGGAATGGGTAGGACAAAGCGGTCAGAGGAAAGAATCATAGACACAACAAAATCGTGCGAGATGATTTAACGTCAATGCAAACCACATATTACCCTCATTCCTACCTTGGCTGCAACAGATGGGCTTTTCGCTGGCGAAGCGCCTTTTTGCAGTACTGGCGTTCTCGTTGCTGCTGTGCTCGACGTGGCAGCCTCTAGGCCGAGCTCGTGTCCTCGTTGTGCCAGCGCGCCCGCGTCTGAATCGAGCGTGTAACTACCACCGCCAGGAACTGTAGCTTTCGAGTTGCTTTTACCAATTGAGTCATCAAAGCCGTGCATTTGTCTCCCAGCTGACCCAGACCGCATCATGCCAACTATGCTGCCGGCGGCAGCGTCCCCGCTTCCTGAGCGGGGCTTGTCTATACTTGGCGGGCGGCTGTTCGGCATCCTAGGAAAACATTAAAATGGAGAAGTGAAGTGAAGGGCTTCAATGAGAGGGGGAAATACGTTCGAAGAAATTTGAGACTGGCTCAAGAAGTGCTAGGTGACCAACCTGTTCCGATTCCAGGCACAGCACCGTTATTGCTCGAGAGGTGCTCCCGATGCTCTGATCTTTGATGCTCTGCCACTTTTGGGAGTCAGTTAATTCACCTGTTCATTTTTGAGGACTTTCCTTTCGAGCAACCCGAAACTGGTTTTTGTCGGTTTGTAGATTCGTAGCCGGCCCGAACTGCCGAGCGAGAACAACTCAGAACAACACAACTGACGACTGACGAAAACTGACGAACTCTTCACGTGTTCATTGTGAGTCATCCCTTACCTACCTTCGGCTGTTTCCCACAGTTCATTTCTGTAGTCAAGTTCATTGTACGCATTCCGGCTAAGATGGACCATCCCCGAAGCAACGAAGGCGTCACCTTAAACATCCTCGCTCATCTTGACTTCAAGCAGGCATGTACACATTAAAACTATTTCAGGCAACAAGATTGAACATTAGACTGTCAAACCCCATTGTATTACTAGCAGGAAATGTAGATCAAGCGAAATTTTAATCTCCGAGCAACCTCGTTGGGCACAATAGCCCTCTTGTTCATTCCTCACTTGTTCTTTCCCCACGTATGCCTGTGCAGCGCTTTGCGGCTCGCTTACTGTCGCGCGAGTGGGGCTCTTTTGCGGGTGACGACTACTTCGCGCGGTGGCTCTGTCTTCAGCTCCAAGGTAACACGCCGTAGCTTGCGAATACATTAGAACATAACGAAAAGAGTTTGCAAATACCCTCAACATCGATATGAAGAGAGCGACATCTAGAAATGTACAGACGGTTACACTCAGCTCCTGTTTTTATTGGTCCGTGCTACCTCGCCTATTTGCCCAGAGGAAGCGCGTGTGTACTGCCCCCCTCGCCCGCCCCCCGGTGTGAACTGGCGCACAGTGTTCAAGGATTTGTGGTCTCGGCGCCTGCTCTGGGCCCCTTCCGAGGACAACGACGAAGGCAACGGCAACATCAACGGGGAAGATGGAACGGAAATTACAAACAAAGGGCCAGAAACGGACAGCACATCCGGTAGCCCTACTGACGATGGG
>Ga0307978_1003078_pt1 | contig 11443 bp, 15 predicted proteins | sample OrgLakmetage1056_FD_203151 | JGI IMG/M metagenome (GOLD analysis project Ga0307978, IMG submission 203151) | Saline water microbial communities from Organic Lake, Antarctica - #1056 | ecosystem: Environmental > Aquatic > Non-marine Saline and Alkaline > Saline | place: Antarctica: Organic Lake...
TGCTCACGAACACGATGAAGACTGTTTGCAAAGTGGATAAATTAAACTGTGAGTGTGGTGCAAACCGAGGTTTGCATCTGACCACATTATTCTACAACTATGCTAATCCCGGACGTACTGTGCCTACGTAGCGCACGTAGGAATGGACGTTCATCCAGGACCTTGCTTTTTCTCATAATGTAAATAAATGCCCCATTGACTGGGACTCAAATGTAGACTTGTAGATGCTCTTGGCATCCTCTTGATGTAAAACAGGTAGTAGGTAAATAGATACCTCAAATAGAAAGATGAAATGAAATGTATATATCCACTCTTGACAGGGTACGAGCGTGGAACGCTTGAGGAACGTTCCGCACGAACGGAGTCGTCGCCACGTCAGAGCAGAAAGAACTCCGAAGATGATTCTCGCGCCAATAATAATATTCGCGAGACACTTGGAATCTTGTCAGTTTTAATGTGGAAAGAAAAGTTGCGCCTACTCGGGGACATTTCCCCCCAGTCGCATCATTACTCCACGGAGGTCAAGCTCAGCATGCTCCAAAACGCTGTGTCAATAGTTCCCAAGTTGAGCAGCATCCGAGATATCAGCGATAATCTTGTTGCTATCGGCAACGACCCTTTAGGATACCAAGCCTACAGTGAATTGCTCATCTCCGGTTGCAACCAGCTCGACAAGGACCTTGAAGTAACTCATAGCAAAGTTAAACGCACAGTTAATTACACCAATTTCAAAGAAGAAGATTACTTTGATCGTGGTTACCTTGACGCTGGTGATTCTTATTTTACGAAAGAGAATGAACAGGACAACGCCTGGACGATTCTTGCCGCCGAAAGTTCGGCCCAAGAGAAAAGGGTTGGTGCTTTGACTCCTTTATTCCCTCGTGCTATCTGGGACCTCATAACTGAAGAAGTTTGCGAGTATATTCGCAACAACCGGGAGCCTACATGTTGTACCAGACCTCCGCCACCACTCGGAGGACCCCCAAACCGTGGTACACCGCCTGATTGCCGTGACTCGTACAACAATGGCTCCTCGACTCGCCCACCAGCTCCACAACGTGCCAATGTCCAAGATTTTGCTAGCAGCAATCAAGAGGCTGACCGCGAGTTCTTTGATGCCGTCGACACCAATCCGGATGCACCAACATTGGCTACAATGCCAAGAGAAAATTCCCTTTTGGCTACCATACAAGAAAAGTCGTCCCTCCGTCAGCTTCTGGCCAATACGCACCGGACTGCTCCAGCCGTTGCACCAACCACGTCTGACAACCGCACCACTGTCATTGACGGTAAACGCTATATTGAAACTAATACCCACCGTATTCAGTACCGATTCAGCGAAGCAGTGGTATTAACCACCACGAAGCAATCTCTGCTCTCGTTGATCGAGGTGCTAACGGTGGCTTAGCCGGAGAAGATGTCCGCGTCCTCGAGCAAACTCTCCGTCAGGCAGACATCAGTGGTATCAACAACCATACCATGGTTGGCCTACCCATTGTCACTGCGGCAGGTGTCGTAAACACCCACGTTGGACCTGTCTTCGTCATCCTCCAACAATATGCACGGCACGGAAAAGGAAAATCCATACACTCCAGTGTTCAATGGAATGCCACAAAATTGTGGTGGATGAACGCTCTCGCAGGCTACGACGTGGTGGCCAACAGTGTCTACAACACTTGAAGGGTGCAAGATCCCCCTGTCCATTCGTCGCGGACTCCCATACATGGACAGGCATCCACCTTCAGACCATGAGCTTGATACGCTACCGCAGGTAGTCCTAACGTCTGACGCCAACTGGGATCCTACCATAGCCAACAATGAGATTGAAGCAGACGATGTCTGGTACAATACCTTGGACACTGACGCTTCTCCAGGCACCAGAGCGTACGGTGATACCAAGTTTGACCAACATGGATATTACCGACAGAACGTCCTCTCTCTTTCACGCTCTCCTCTCATCTCCCAAGACACACTTGATGATGTACTGGAGTATGTTGCAACGATGAAATCCTTCCACAACGCAATTGCTTACCCATAGGATGTGAATGCAAGCAAGGCTACCACGGATACTTTGGATGGATCCCGACAGCAACCATCAAGCGCACCTTTGACTGTACGACACATTGGGCTCGCTACTCGGGCCACTACCCGCTTCGCAAACACTTCAATGCGCGCTTCCCGTCGCTTGATGTTCACCAACGTCAAGAGGCGGTCGCAACTGATACCATTTTCTCCGACACACCTGCCGTTGATAATGGTTCCACCTGCGCACAAATCTTCGTTGGCATGGATACCCTCGTCACAGATGCCTACGGCATTAAATCTGACGGCGAAATTGTCTCCAGGCTGGAGGATAATCTTCGCAAACAGGGAGCCATGGGTAAACTTGTCAGCAATCGTGCCCAATCAGAAGTGAGCAACAAAGTGTTGGACATCCTACGGAGCTACACGATCGACGACTGGCAGATCGAGCCGTACCACAAGCATCAGAACCCCGCCAAACGCCGTTACCAGACTGTCAAACAGCAAACAAACGCTGTCCTTGATAAGTCCGGTGCTCCACCTTATACGCCATCTATCTGCTAAACCACGTGGCATCTGAGTCCCTAGGTTGGAAAACCCCATTGGAACTTCTCACCGGACTCACCACGGACATTTCCATCATGCTCATGTTCAGTTTCTAGGAACCCATCTATTTTCCCACTGGTGATGCCTTGTCTTATGCACATAAGCCTGGCTTTCCGTCCGATACAGCTGAACGAATGGGGAGATTTGTCGGTTTTGGCGAATCCGTTGTTGACGCGCTCACTTTCAAAATCCTCACTGACGACACTCAAAAGATCCTGTACCGGTCTTCAATTTGTTCAGCGTTAACTGAGGAATAACGCAGGTTGCTATCAGCGTTGCCGGACCGCAACCGACGCGCCGAACCGGCGGGCACGCCGGATTTTCTCCCGACTCCTTCTGCTCTCACGATTAATGATGTTCCCACGTCTGCAGAGATTGTCCGTTCAACTACGCGTGATAAGTCCAACGGTACCAAGCGACATATGAGCGTCATTGCACCCGATGACCTTCTCACGCGCACGTATCTTACGGAACCGGACGAAACAGGACAACGTTTTCGTGCAAAAATTGTAGAGAAAATTGTATCTCTCGAAGAAGGATTGGAACAGCATCCAGACCGCATCAAGTTCCTTGCACGTTTCGAAGGAACTGATCGCCTCTACGAGCTTATCGCATACAACCAAGTGCTCGAAGCCTTGGAATCTGACCTTCTTGATCCCGACGAGCAGATGTGGTCTTTTAAAGACATCATCGCACACGAAGGTCCACTGACTCGAGACAGCCCAAATTACAAAGGATCCAGCTACAACGTCCTCATAGCTTGGGAAGACGGATCGCGTACATTCATTGAAGACCATCGCTGCAAATAATCCTGATGTGTGCGCAGTCTACGCGGAGCGTGCTAAACTGCTTGACACTGACGGTGGAAGCAGTTCCGACGGCTAGCGAAACGCCCCAAGCTCGTGGATAGGCAGCTTAACCAAGCCAAGTTGAGTTCCTACCGATCATCTCCACTGTTCAAGTTTGGGTACCAAGTGCCTCGCAATCACAAAGAAGGCCTGACCTTGGATGAGAAGAACGGCAACACCAAGTACGGGGATGCCGAGAAGCTCGAAATGTCTCAGCATGCCGAATACTCCACTTTCAAAAGCCTTGGAAAGGGGAGCTCTGGTCCAGATGGATGCAAGAAGATACGTGTACACTTCGTTTACGACGTCAAGCACGACGGCTGTCACAAGGCAAGACTTGTGGCGGGAGGACACCTCACGGATGTTCCTGTTGATAGCGTATACTATGGAGTCGTCTCGCTACAAAACCTTCGTATCTGTGTCTTCCTTGCAGAACTCAACAACTTGCAAGTCCACGCAGCTGACGTTGGCAATGCGTATCTCGAGGCAGAGACAAAAGAGAAAGTCTACATCATTGGTTGACCTGGTTTTGGAGAGCTTGAAGGCCACACTCTGATCATCCCCAAGGCCCTGTACGGACTGCGCAGTTCCGGCTTGCGTTGGCATGAGAGAGTTGCCGACACTCTACGTGACATGGGTTTTGTACCTTCCAAGGCGGATACTGACATCTGGATGCGAAGGAACGGCGATATATGGGAGTATATAGCCACGTACGCCGACAAACTTGCAAATATTATGAAGGATCCCAAATCATTTACGGACCTTCTGATTGACGAGTACAAGTACAAGCTCAAGGGTGTTGGACCAATTACGTACCACCTTGGCAGTGACTACAAACGTGATCCTGATGGGACCTTTTACGTCGGTGCCGAATCGTACATCGACAAGATGTTTGAGTCCTACGAACGTACTTTTGGCGCCAAACCCAAAGAGAATTCAACTCCACTGATTGTAAACGACCACCCAGAGATGGACGGCTCGGAGTTGCTTGGGCCTACTGAGATCACTCTCTTCCAATCGCATATCCGTTCCCTTCAATGGTGCGTCACCATCGGACGAATCGATATTGCAACTGCGGTCATGACCATGTCCCGCTACAGAGCCGCGCCTCGTCAAGGTCTTCTGGACTAAGTGGATGATTGGTTACCTCCGCAAGTACAAGACAGGTGCCATTTGCATTTGTCCGGGCGTACCTAACTACTCAAGCCTAGGGGAGACCCCACAGTACGACTGGATCATCTCAGTGTACGGTAACGACACGGAAGAGCTTCCGAACAATGCACCAACTTCACTTGGAAAAGAGGTTACAATCACAACCTATGTGGATGCTAATCTTTACCACGATTGGACCACCGGCCGCGCTGAAACTGGTACTCTCGACTTCCTGAACGGTACTCCTATCGACTGGTTTTCCAAACGCCAGAACACAGTAGAGACCGCCACATACGGTTCTGAGGTTGTCGCAGCAAGGATTGCCTCGGACCGGATCATTGATATGCGTATGACTCTACGGTACCTTGGTGTTCCTATCAAAGGCAAGTCGTACATGTTTGGTGACAACCAATCAGTGGTCACCAGTTCGACTATTCCGCACTCGTTGTCGTACCATCGGGTGCGAGAGGCCATTGCGGCAAAGGTCCTTGACTTCCTTCATAATGACAGGAAGACTAATCCTGCCAATGTTCTCAGCAAGCATTGTGGACACATCGACGCGTGGCCGCATCTCAAGTGGCTGCTATTTTGGCAAGGTGCTCCACCTCTGGGGGGTGAAGTGATTCCCCATAAGAAAGGGGAGCCCAAGGTCTAAAGGGCAAGGAAGTGGTGTCTACAAAGTCAATCCTGGGGTCTGTCTAATAACGAAGCCAGGAGCCACTTCATGTCCCGACGACTTTATCTGGTGCCATGGAGGGGAGTGACAAGATTCCAGGAGTTTCGTGTCGGATTGTTAATGTGACAAACAGCGACAGGTGTGAATTCATTTTCCGGGTTCCATGTTCCAGACATTGATGGCTACCCCTAGCTGTCGTAAAACTCCCTTCTCAACCACACTCTCTCGCTGAGCGTCCGAGTTATTGTCTTCGTCCCAGTTCTTGACAAGATTCCAGGAGTTTCGTGTCGGATTGTTGTCTTATGTGACAAACACCGACAGGTGTGAATTCATCTTCCGGGTTCCATGTTCCAGACATTGATGGCTACCCCTGGTTAGCTATATTTCTCATGTGTTTTAGCCATAGTTACCACGGGGTATCTATATTTCTCCTGGGTCTGCTTTATATTTACCATGGGGTATCTATATTTCTAGTATGTGTATGAGGGCCAGAAAGGCATCATTAGTTGTTCCCGCCTAGGCGGTTTACATTGGAAGGGCATATGACCTTCAAGTTGGTCACGATTAGCGTGATCGTCCATCCTACATGCTCTCTGTGAGAGCAGTAGGTTTAGTTTAGATAACCAGTGACAAATCTTTGGATTTGCGCAACACAAAATAAGCTCACAGTTCTAATTTATATCATTTTCGCTTCCGTACTTTTGTATCGACTTCTCGCGTCTATAAAACAGATCTTGAAGTGGCTTTTGGTTATCATGCTCGTGGTCGTCTACTTCCAATACTCCCAGTGTTATCATCCATCGTCGTGTGAATTCCTCCTCCATCTGACCTCGTTTATTCTTTAGTGTTGTATCGACTTGTCGTACATCACCCAGTGTTACATTGACATAATTTCTGTCTATTATTCTGTCAGTTCTCCTGCTGTGTCAGTGTGCCAATACGAGACGATCTCCCCGACGTTTGTTGCCGTAGCAATCAGCTAAACTGGGTACCTCATCGACAAATACCAGTTCTTCTCGAGTCTTTGCAACATAGTAGCGCAATGTCGTTGATGCAGATGCGGCACGAGACTCGCTGATGGTGGCCGTTGTACTCCTCGCCGTCGCAGCGGCTGCTGCTTATGCTCACGATTGCAGCGCTACTCGTTCAGATTCATCGACAACAAGGAGTGACTTCCCAACAACAAGAACATCGCGCAGCGACACTATTGCGAGAAACGCAATGGCGGCAGTGCCTCAAAGCAGCTAGAGACTGGCCAATAGTAAGACTCCGGAATGGCTCTCGAAAGATGTTTTGCAAGAAACGGCCGCGCTAATGTCCCGCATCTGGCCCCACAAGCCCGTCTCGTCATGGTGCAATAGCAACAACACTAACAACACTAACGACCACAACTTTTCCTCGGGCTTGTTGCTCGTCAAGGTTCCCAAATCAGCAAGTAGCACGGCAGCCGGCATCGTTTTGCGAATTCAAGAACACCATGACTGTAGGGTTGAGTGGAAGCATCGGACGGCCGTGAACTACGCGGATCGCAATTGCTCCGCGAGTTTCTTGGTGGCACCCATTCGTCAACCGCACAGCCGCGCCTTGTCCAATATGTCCTTTCACGACATTTCCTTTCACGGCAAGCTACGCTCCACCAAGCCACCGTCAGACAAGCGTAAGCGCAAGGGATTGTTCAATAAGGCGCAATTCAACTTTATTCTGGGCTACACCACGACCGACAAGAATTACACCTCATCGACGTTGACAACGAATGACGTGAATTATACACAAAGTGTCAATGCCATCGCCACAGGCATTTGGCGCCAGCAGGTTGCGGCTGTCATTCAGAGCTACGATTTTTTAATGGTGGTCGAACGATTGGACGAGTCGCTCGTCACGTTTGCCATGTTGACTGGGCTGCCCATGACAGACATGGTCACCATGTCTTCAAAAATGACAGGAATGTGGTATTACACCGGTCGCCACTGCATGTCCTTGGTATCTCCAGTGCAATCACGAGGAATCCAACAATTTTTCCAATCCCCAAAGTGGAAAATACACCACTGGGCCGACAATCTCTTGCACCGAGCGGCAGCGGCCTCGTTGGATCAGACCGTGGCGTCTCTGTGCGCGGATTCCGTGCAACAGCAAGTGACAGCGTTGCGAGCGTTGCGTCAGACGGTTGAAGCAGCGTGTGCCAATGAAACTATGTACCCATGTTCTGCCACAGGGACACCACAGCTGTGTAAAGGTAGTGCTAGTCCGTGGACATCAGTCCCGTACGCTAGACTCGTGAGTGAGGTCAGGGAGCGTGCGTCAGTGCTCGTCACAGCCTGAAGCATAGCAACAACTGCTCCAGACCAACACACAACACCAGCAACAATCCACCACACGTGCAAGCTCCCCGCTTACACCATTACATGGAAACCTGCCCTGGTATTCTCCCAACCGGAATCTCCTGATAAGTCACCTACCTTACCCTAAATAAAAGCAACTCGTCACCCTCCCCATTTCAATTATGGCTTCTCGCCGTTTCGAAACGGCCCTTAAACCCAGGGCGACCGATGATACGCGTCGTTACGATAAAAACTCATCCACCCTAAATAAAGCAACTCGTCACCCTCCCCATTTCAATTATGGCTTCTCGCCGTTTCGAAACCGCCCTTAAACCCAGGACGACCGATGATACGCGTCGTTACGATGAAAACTCATCCACGTTCTACCTTCCTAAGAAGCCTAATAAACTCGCTAACGACGCTGAAAAAGTTAGCTGGGTAGAATTCTTTATTCGAACGGTCGAAAGCAACAAATTGGCCGACGCAGGAGCAAAACTCAACGTGTTGGCCCGTCATTTCGACAAACAGACCTCGGCTGCAAGGGCAAAAGCGTCCCTTCCAGCCCTTTCGTCACCACGTGGCCCAAATCTTTACGATACTTAACCCCATGCTACTTCAACTTTCTGGGGGCCTTATTCACCTCCGGCGAATGAAAACAGCGGCTAACCGGCGTGCAGCACACTGGTGCGTTCCAGGTGCGCGTCAATCCCAACAGCGCGTTCCAAGGGTCGGAAGATTTTCGCGCAAAAATAACTTGGCCCGCCGCCGAAACATTCCAAGTAGTCGTCCCATTCCCCGAAACGAGAACGGCGCTCCTCCACCCGCGGTCTTTGGCGAGGTTCATCATGCCTTTACAGCCGCCACCTTTCCCAACCTCAGGATCACTTTAATGACCATGACCATGATCAACCAAGGGGCCACACCTGAGCCAATGTCCTTCAAGACACGTAGCAACGCGGTGTTCCTCGACACCAATGCCGGCGATCTCCAAATCCAACTTCGTAACTTCGGCGCCAAGTGCGTCTACGCGGTCGGAAAAGAATCTCTCCGCCTCGACGTCCTTGGCGCCCGCCATAACGCGTTAGCCGACGCCTCAGCGGCAGTTGCGGCAGTCACCATGCGGTCGAGAGACCCGGTCACCCGGAGCCTCATCAACACAACTGTTGCCGAGTTCCACCAGGCGTTCATGACGGCCGTGCTATTGCTGCCAGCCGCCAACAGGCAGTTTGGCACTGACATTGTTGCTACCTTCTACAACAATATCACTACAGATCTCCGTAACGGACTGACCATGGCGGACAAAACATGCATCCCCAAGGCAGATGGCGAAACGGTAGCGCAGTCGTTTGCACAACTACAATCACTGGTCGACGACCTTATATCCGTCAAGTCACTCGACAAAACCTTGAACGAGAAGGTGGTCAGGATGCAGCAACAGGTCTCGCGTCAAACTAGAACCGCGTTCCTAGCAACACCAAACAACCAGTACGGTGACAACTACAAGGACAACGACAACTGCAAGAATGCTCACATCTACGAAAACATTGGATAAGAGATTACGGCCGCTACCATGGCATTCCTTACCACGACTAGATGCCATCCGGTCACTTCTACTACCTCCTTCCTCAACGGCAAAGAGACCCAGGTATCGGATCCGCAAGCATTTTTCACGGCGCTCTGCCATCTTTCAGTGGCGGAAGACGTGATGCGTGAGGCTACAGGCGAGTCCGTTCCTCCACAGCCGTGTTGGGGCTGCAAGGATATCCCTTGGCTTCTGGCAAACCAGTTCAACCACCGCTGGATGGATTGTCCCAACAAGAATGACCGCGAAGTCAAAGCCAACGCGGCAAAATCCTACAAGGAGTGGGCCCAAGCGGAGCGTGACCGACAGGCCAAACGCCCTCGACTCTTCATGGCCGCAGAAACCTCACTTGCCAACCGAGCTTCCGAGTTAGAACCCACTTGGCAGCAAGAAGGGCATCCGTCACTCGCCCAGGCCCAGTGCGCCCTTGCGTGCGCGGAAAAGTCTACGTTGCCCTCCGTACGCGTTCTCGCTTACGCCAAGCTCAAAGGACGAGCGGAACCTGCGAGTACCCTGGCAAGTAATTCCCCTCCCAAACGAGCAGCCGGCGGTGGATCTACTCGCGGAGGAATTGGCTTTGTTGGAGGAGCGAGCTTCCTCATTGTGGCCCACGCGGCAGTTCGCGCCCTCAAAGCTATTGCTAGCGTTATCCGGCACCCGCTCCACGTCACCGCTCGTCTACCTCACATCAACTTACCAGTTAGCGACGAAAAAGATGCCAAAATCTCGATGCAATGATTGATACGGGCGCTGGATTAATCTCGGACGTCGCCAGTACCACGCTGAAGTGTTCCGCCTACGCCCTGAAATCGTCGAGCAGTAAGAAGAGATCGACAATGTGAGCAAAATGGAAAAGCACTAAGCGCGAACCACCCATACCGGCGGTTCCGCCAGACCCAGGGGCCGATCCCCCTCCCTACAACAAGAAACAGCAAACCAAACCATCCGTAGCGCCCACGGGGGCCGGGACAACCGAGACCCCAACTTCCGAGGAGATCACGGGGGCCAGGACAATCAAGACCGGGCGGAAGATCTACAGACCGCCCCTCGAATCCAAGTACCGCAAACCCGAGCTGGCTAACGACACGCTTAACGGCATGGAAGCCATATTTACCAACTTTGGCTCTTCCCTGCAGAAGGCTACCGGCCCGCTTCCCCCTCGCAATGACCTTATTAAGTTCGACGCCAATCTTCACGACGCGGAGCTGTCCTAGAATATCAGGTGGCACGCGTGCCCAGAAGAACACCAACCGGCGGTACTCAACATCATCAAGGACTACTGGGACGTGTTCTGCGCCGAAGGCATCCGATGTCACATTCGCGGTTTCACCTTCCGGGTTGACACGGGAACAGCCGCCCCTGTCGCGTGCAAGAGTCCCCGGTACGGACCCCACGAAGCTCAAATCATCACTCAAATGACCGAGAATCTACTCGATAACGGACTAGTGGAGCCGGCCCTCGGACCATGGGCGTCACAAGTCGTCCTTGCCGCCAAAGCAAAGCAGGAAAACGTGCCCTGGTACGAATACACTTGGCGCCTCTGCGTATCCTACCGCATGCTTAACCAAGTCCCTCGAGCATTCGCGTACCTCATCAAACGATGCGATGACACAGTCGCAGAAATACCACCCGAGGCCCAATTCTTCATAACAGCCAACATGGACGCGGTATACTGGGAGATCGAGACCGAAGAGGCAAGTCGCGATCGCCTCGCCTTCTTCGTACCCAACGGCAAACTCCAATGGACTGTAATGCCAATGGGCGCGCTCAATGCCCACGCAGTATGGCCGTACTCCAAGAGGAATGGCTGGCAGCAGCAATCAAAGCTGGTCTCAAGCCTGCGGCTCCCAAGTGATTGTCGACAACATCCTACTCTGGGCAGCGTCCGTGCGCGTCCTACTGGAGTTCTTTCCGATCGTCCTCGACGTATTGCAAAATTACCGAGCCCCCCCCCCCCCCCTGAAGCTCAAGGAGTCCCAGTGAATCACGCCGCGTTGCGAATTTGTCGGCATTGATTTGGTGCCCGGTGGCAGGAGCCCGGCACAAACTAAATACCGCGCCTTCCGTGAGATCCCGGCGCCAGCGTCGTTTGCGGACCTACGCATGCTCATCGGCATGTTCGGATTCTACCAAACTTGGCTCCAAAACTACGAAGTTTGCATCAGCCCTTGGCGCAAACTACAATCCCTACAGCCCAAGCCCGGTTTGGTGTCAATTTCTGACGAAGCCGAGTTACTCT
>Ga0307978_1003080_pt1 | contig 11442 bp, 11 predicted proteins | sample OrgLakmetage1056_FD_203151 | JGI IMG/M metagenome (GOLD analysis project Ga0307978, IMG submission 203151) | Saline water microbial communities from Organic Lake, Antarctica - #1056 | ecosystem: Environmental > Aquatic > Non-marine Saline and Alkaline > Saline | place: Antarctica: Organic Lake...
TCAGACGATTGATTCAGGGGTGGTCCCTGTCGTCGCAAAGTAGCTTTCCACAGGGATTCCATCGTCCGCCCCGCCCCGAAACCACCCCTGCGTGCTCGCCTGCACGGCGATCACGCGGTCCCCGCCTGCCCCCGCCTAAGCGGGGGATAGGAGGGGAGTTTTGTAAGTCAGCAATCTAAGATGGCTATTCCCGAGTCAATATTGCCTTTCTTTCCTTAGGTTGACGCACATGCGCTCAGCGGTGGTTCTCGCAGATGATGAGCCTAGCTGAAGTGCGATCGCGCAGAATAAGAGCCTGCGTCTGTGGAGTGGTTCTGGCGTAAGCCAGTGCCAGGCAAAGAAAGCTCGGACGAACCACTCATCACTTGCCAGCAGCCTGGCAAAGTGTTTCGTTGCAGCATATGCTAGTTCCTACGAATCCGATAGCCTACCCTGCCCTCGTTATTGACGGCAGCGGCTCTTGCTTTTTCGCAGGAATATTGGGTAGCGATGGCAAATGGCTGGCATCGGAGAAGGCGGACGCTCCAGCCCTGGAAAGTCTCTTCAAGACGGTTGATACAGTCCTTAAAAACGCTGCCGTGAAGCTCAACACGATTGAATCTTACATCTATTGCGAAGGGCCCGGCTCCGTCCTAGGGCTGCGTCTATGCGCCATAGCGATTGAGACGTGGATCCGCATCTATCCTGGCGAGAAACAAATCTATGCTTATAACAGTCTCGAACTTGTTGCTGCCAACCTACTGAACCAGAGAAAAGTCAACGGGGAGGCACTGCTCATCTCCGACTGGAAGAAAGACACATGGAATGGACTCAGGGTGACATCAGACCAACCCGGCAGAGTGACGCCCATTCGCTCTACAGAGCTCAGCGAATGGAGCGGCCCGCTCTACCACCTACCGGCCAGAAAAGGCTGGCAAGCGCCGCCGGAGAGGGCGATCGAAGTGTCCTACAATCCGGATTGCCTCACGGAGCTTTTAGTTAATTTCGACATCATCCAGCCACGTGAAAGCGTGACACTCTACTCTAGTGGAATAAACTCATTTCAAAAGTGGACGCCTGAACGGCATCGCGCCCCTGTCTTATAAATATTGAATCAGCAAATGAGTAGCACACACCGATGTTGGGCCGAAATAGATCTGGCCGCTTTTGAGCGCAACTTGAAGCGTATACAGAGAGCCCTACCAGAGCATATGCGCTACGTGGCAGTGGTTAAGGCGGACGCATACGGCCACGGCACACCGCAGATGGTGCGCCGCCTCATGCAGAGCGGGGTCGATTACTTCGCCGTAGCTAATATCACAGAGGCCGCAGAGATTCGCCACATGGGCGCGGGCTGGCCAATCTTACTACTGAGCCCTCTCCTGCCTGGAGAAGAAAACCAAGTGCTGACGCATGATCTCATCGCAACTGTCAGCACTGCCGAAGAGTGCGAAAGGCTCAATCAACTCGGCCAGCAGCACGATCAACATGTGCGCATTCACCTAAAGATCGACACCGGCATGGGCCGACTTGGTATCTGGCACGAGCAAGCCGATCGACTTCTGCAATCAATTGCTGACTTCTCACACTTGCAGCTTGAAGGGCTCTACACTCATTTTTCCAGTGCGGACTCCGACCCCGGCTTCACACAACTGCAACGGGAGCGTTTTCTTAAAATTGTCGATCGCACCCGGCACGATGACCTTCTTATCCACGCCGACAACTCGGCGGGAATCGACAGCCTCGCCGAAAACAGTCCCTTCAACGCGGTGCGCATCGGCCTGCTCCAATTCGGTGTCGCGCCCTACCCGGAGTCTGCCCTCGGATCGACTGCAGTTGAGCCCGTCTTCAGTTTTCACACCCGCATTGGCCTGATCAAAGGATTACCGGCCCATACCGATATCAGCTACGGGCGCAGTTATACACTTAAGCGTGATTCCCGTATCGCCATCCTCACCGCAGGCTACGGCGACGGCGTGCCCATCGAACTCAGTAACAAGAGCAGCGTCATCATCCACGGCTCACGATGCCCGATACTCGGCCGTGTCACGATGGACCAAACCATCGTCGATGTGACCGACTGCCCCGAAGCCGCCATCGGTGACATTGCGACCCTCATCGGCACGAACGGCTCAACTGAAATAACCACGGTTGAATTCAGCGCGAGCGCCAACACCATTCCTTGGGAAACCCTCTGCTCCATAACCAAACGCGTCACCCGAATCTACACCGGCTCACGCGAAATTTAGATCCAAACCCACTCGATAAAACCACAGAGTTGGTTTTGCTCCATAGTCATGAATACAGTTTTTCGTTTAACACATTTATCGTTGCTCGCTGCAACCAGTCTATTGTTCCTCAATTCTGCGCACGGGGAGCGCATCGAGCACCTTGGTTGTTACGCCGAATGGAACGAGTCTACGCTGACGGTCGGCAATACACTCGTCGAGCGCCAATGGCGTATCGAACCGGAAGGCCTGCTGCGCCCCATCTCTTTCACCGACAAAGTCGCGGATTACGAATGGCTGCGCGCCCCGAGTCGGCAACCGGCTCCATTTCCGGAAACACTCTTGGGAAACGAACAACGCACGCTTGAATTCAATATTCAGAAAGAAAAGCTCAGTCCGGTAGAGGCGGACTCACTCATTATTCATGGCACTGCCCGCGGTGAAAAACAGAGCTTCCACTACCGCTTTCAAATCTTCCCCGAAAGCGGTGGTATCACTGCAACATTTTCGACCGATGCCACAGCGCAATCTGCCGGCGAAGCAGACGACTCTGACGACTCAGGCAAGCCCACAGGCCTGGAGAATAACCCGCAAGTAACTGAAAAAAAGAATAGATACGCGTCGGCTATCGACGACCTTCAATTAAAACCTGACCACATCCACTACACAAATGTCGAACTCAAGGATCAAACCGACCATTATGACGAGTTGGTGCATGAGACGGAATGGCTAACCCGCATAGATCGCTTCGAGGTTCAGGCCAACATCTTTCATATTGAAGATACGCTCACCCGAAACGGTCTGATCTTTTTAAAACTTGCGCCACTACCTCACGCTCGCCCGATCAAAGACGAGTGGGACGTTAAGGTTTTTAGCCGTGGTCGCCGCATTGCATTTGGAGGGCACGGCTACCCTTGGACGATCATCCCCTATCAGGGTGGTCGCGCAGGCCGTATCGTGGCCATCCAGCGCTACCAACGCTGCCTGCGGGAATATGAGCCCGCACGCGACGGCATGCTGCTCAGTAATACCTGGGGCGACCGCTCACGAGATGCCCGCGTAACTGAGGCCTTTCTGATGCAGGAAATAGAGGCCGGCGCCCGGCTCGGCATCGACGTGGTGCAGGTCGACGACGGCTGGCAGTATGGCAAAAGCGGCAACTCCGCATTCGGCAAAGGTGCCTGGGAAGACTTTCGTTCGGCGAACCCTAATTTCTGGAAGCCACATCCTGAGCGTTTCCCAAATGGCCTGAAGCCACTTGTCGAGGCTGCCGCGAAGAAAGGGTTGAAATTCGGCCTCTGGTTCGGGCCCAGCGCTGAGAATGAAATGCAAGCATGGGAGGCCGACGCCAACCTGATCATCGATGCCTACAAGAACGACGGCATCGATTACGTCAAAATCGACGCCGTTCGAATGGAAACCCGAGAGGCCGAACATAATCTTGAGAAGTTTTACCAGAAAGTGCTTCAGGCGTCCGATGGGGCAGTCGTTTTTGATCCGGACGCCACCGCCGGGCTTCGCCCGACTTACTTCGGCAGCCCTCAAGCCGGCCCGGTCTTCGTCGAAAACCGCTACACCGACTGGGGAACCTACTGGCCACATCGCACGCTTCGCAACCTCTGGAGCCTGGCTGGCTACGTCGACCCGCTTCGTATGAGAATGGAGTTTCTAAACAACACTCGCAACGTAGAGAAATACGGGGACAGCCCGCTAGCACCAGTGCACTATACCCCGGATGCGCTGTTCGCTACGGTCATGTTCTCCAGCCCACTGGCATGGTTTGAAGTCTCCAGCCTTCCGCAAAGCTATGTCGACCAACTTAAACCGCTCGTCAGCGCCTGGAAAGACGAGCGCGAAGCCATCTTCTCCGGTGACATCATCCCTATAGGCCAGCGGCCTGACGGTCACGCCTGGACAGGCTTTGCCTCCATCGCAAAAGACCGTCAGAGTGCGCGCGTCGTCGTCTTCCGCGAGTTAAATGAAGCTGAAAACTGGCGCACACAAATCCCGCTTATTGAACTCGATGAGGCGGCAGTCACGATTCTAAAAGGCGCAGGCACTGCAGATTTTAATGATGATATGCTTAATGTATCCATTGAGAACACCTTAGGCTATCTCTTCCTGAAAATTACCCCGGTAAAAAAGTAAGTAGCTCTGGGTAGCCTTTGTTTTGACTCGTCAACTGGTACAGTATCTAGTGGCCTGAATATTCATCTTATTACAATGAAAGCCATTATCTGGGGCTCTTGTGGCTCATTACCCTCACCGCTCTCGTCGAGAGCCATTCGAACCAAGCTGGTATCGGCTTTGTGGGGCGCGCGTGATGAAAACTTCCAAAGCGTTTCAGAGGTAGAGGCTTATCTGGATACACTACCTCACCGCGACGTAGGCACTTATAAGGCAAATACATCCTGCGTGCAGATCGAAACTGAATCCGATCAAGTTATCTTCTGCGATGCCGGCACAGGCATACGGGACTACTCCCTGACTATCGAACCGGACTCCCCGCCACAGACGTATCATATTTTCATTTCCCACCTTCATTGGGATCATATTCAGGGCTTTCCTTTCTTTGCCCCGGCTTACAAAGCTGGAAACCATATCATTTTTCACGGCTTCCACAAAGGCACGGAAAAAGCAATCCGCGACCAAATGGAAGCTCCATGCTTTCCGGTCCCCTTCGCAGCGATGCAAGCAGACATCGAATTCGACATCCGTGAAGAAGGTGCGGCATTTGATATCGACGGAGTTCAGGTAAAAACCATCAAGCAGGTGCACCCCGGCGACTCATGGGGCTACCGCTTCGAAGAAGGAGGAAGAAGCATCGTCTACTCCACAGATTCCGAGCATGGTCCTGAAGCGCGGGACGATAACTATCCGTTCGTCGACTTCTACCAATCCGCCGACGTTCTAATTTTTGACGGTCAATACACTTTAGAAGAAGCCACTAACGAAAAACGCCACTGGGGCCATTCGGACGACATCACTGGTGTCGAATTAGCCGCACGCGCCAAGGTCAAAGAGCTCGTCATCTTTCACCATGAGCCAAGCTACTCAGATAAGATAATCGAAGAAATTCATCAAGATGCGATCAAGTACCGAGAGAAATTCAACCGGTCGATTTCTCAGGATGAAGATTCTTACTTCCCAAAGGCTTTAATTATTGCCTACGACGGGTTGGTGTTGGAGGCATAGATCATGACTGTGCCCACACAAACGATCACCAAGAAAATCTCTAAGGCTGAAATCAATGCATTGCCGTTAATACAATGGGAGGGCGAAATACGCATACTGAATAGTGTTGAGGAAATGCAGGATGCCGTAGCCAAGCTTAGCCACTGCACCCACCTCGGTTTCGATACAGAGACGCGGCCAACCTTTAAAAAAGGCCAATACTACCCTCCAGCTCTTATCCAACTCGCGACTGAAGACTGCGTCTATCTCTTTCGAATCAGTAAAATTGATACGCTCGACCCCGTGCTCCCAATCCTTGAGTCCCCCGATATCCTTAAGACCGGCGTCGCGATCAAAGACGACGTTAAGGAACTCCGCGCCATGCAGGACTTTGAGCCAGCCGGCTTTGTCGAGATTGCTGAGATCACCGTTAAACTTGGCTACGAAAATAGAGGACTCCGCGCCCTCGCCGGCCTGTTCATGAACGGACGAATCAGCAAAGGCGCACAAGTCTCCAATTGGGCACGCGACGAACTTGACAATAAGCAAGTCCGCTACGCCGCCACCGACGCCTGGATCAGTAGAGAAATTTATGCCCGCGCGATCGCCGAACAAGAGGCAGCAGGTGCCCCTGACGCCACATCTGAATCCGGGGCAGGTTCAACCGTAAAAAATGATTTGGACCGTTAATTTCCGTTAACTAAAAAGGTATAAACTATTCATCCTAGATTCGGCAGTTGAAAGTGTGTAAATTTTCTAACCACGGATGAACACTGATAAACACGGATAAAAGTGACTCGCCAAAATGGCGAACGAAAAACAATCAGACCCTGCGGAACCGCTTCGACATCAACACTCTAATTGTCAATGTTTTGCAGGAGTAAAATCCGTGTCCATCTGTGTTCATCCGTGGTTTAACTCATCTTTTCAGGTTCATGGATAAATGCTCTTAGGGCTAAACTCCCTCTCGATCATTCTGATTAAAATTCGCCAATTTGCCAATTCGGCGACTAACTGAATTGACGTAAATTACTTGTCTCGGCGTAATTATTTGAAGACGGAACGGTTTAAATAGCCATGTCTAGGTCTACTGCCGATTTTAGGATCAATCAGGTCTTCTCTGTAAACTCGCCGAGGTTGCGAAAACGAGCATACCGATCATCAAGCAGCTTCGTCACACTTTTCTTTTGAAGTTTGGTGAGCGACTTTTTGATGGCGGCCTTCAGTGCGTCGGATGCAACATCGTAGTCGCGGTGCGCGCCCCCCATGGGCTCTGAGATAACCGTGTCCACGACGCCGAACTTCAAGAGGTCTTTAGGGCTGAATTTAAGCGCCTCGGCAGCCTGCGGCGCAGCCGCACGGTCTTTCCAGAGAATCGCCGCGCAGCCTTCGGGTGAAATGACGGAGTAATAACCGTTCTCAAGGATCATCACCTCGTCCGCAACTGCCATACCGAGCGCACCGCCACTACCACCTTCGCCAATTACGATGGTGACAATGGGCACCTTGAGCGCGCTCATGTCCCGAATATTAACTGCAATCGCCTCTGCGACGTGACGCTCTTCCGCGCCGATCCCCGGATACGCACCCGGCGTGTCGATCAAGGTAATGACCGGCATCTTAAACTTTTCGGCCATCTCCATCAGGCGCATCGCTTTACGATAACCTTCCGGGTGTGGACATCCAAAATTACGCTTGAGGTTTTCCTTCGTATTACGGCCCTTCTGTTGGCCGATAACCATCACCGGCTTCCCATCAAGAAAGGCAGGTCCGCCAACGATCGCCGCATCTTCACGAAAGCGACGGTCACCATGCAGCTCCTCGAAGTCTGTAAAAATACGCTCAATGTAATCCAACGAGTAGGGGCGCTTCGGATGGCGAGAGAGCTGGACACGTTGCCAAGCGGTTAAATCTGAATAGATATCAGCCTTGGTCTGCTCTATCTTAGCCTCAATGGCCTCGATCTCCTTTGTCACGTCAACCTTCGACTCCTCAGAGAGGGTCTCCAGAGTATGCAGCTGCTTAACCAGCTCGCGCAAAGGCTTCTCAAATTCCAGAGTGTAGGTCGCATCGTCCATGTAGATAGAAGATTTAGGGCAGACCTGCCCTAGGTGTCAATGCCGTGATAGGGGATCTGAGATCCGCGATCCCGTATCCCGCATCTCAAATATCACTCTGCTCCGGTGGCGACTTTAGTTCGTCCTTCCAGCCCAACATGCGGGCCTGCGCACCATAGTGCTCCGCCTTATCCTTATCGCCCCGCTCCACCCATATACGCGACATACTGATATTAATGTGCACATCGTCGGACTTGAGTTTTAGCGCCGCCTCGCCCGCTTGCAGAGCGGCATCGTAGTCGCCTTCCGAAAAATAGACCTCTGTCAGCGCATGCCAGGCTGTAAAGGCGTCCGGATTCTCATCCACTAATACACGAAGCTTGCGAATCGCCGACTCGCTGTCGCCGAGGGTGAAGTCCAAAGTCGCATCATCGACTTGATCTTGAATTATGCTGTCATCCATTAGATTGCTTGTAAATAAGGTTGCTCTAGTTTGTGAGGGAGATTGTTTATCTAAAGAAACATTTCAACTTATGGCCGACCCGCAAATCGAAAAGCTCCTTATTGTTCAAGACCGTGATGTTGCTCTACAAAGAATAGAGCAGGAACTGACAAGAATCCCTCAAGAACGCGCAAAAATCGAGGCGCTGATCGAAGAAGAGAAAAATAACATCGAGGCCGCCAGCCAGTCGCTGAAAGAAAATGAAGTGCAGCGTAGCGAACTGGATACCGAAGTGAAAGCCAAAGAGGGCGATGTAAACCGCTTCAAAAATCAGCAACTTCAAGTCAAGAAGAACGACGAATACCGGGCCTTAACTCACCAAATCGAGCAAGCCGAAGCCGACATTGCCACCCTCGAAGAGCGAGAAATCGAACTCATGTTGGCGATCGACTCAGCCCGCGAAGCTTACAACAAGGACAAAGCCGTGATCGACGAGCGCATCAAGGTGCAGCTTGAAGAGATTACGACACTCGGCAAACGGGAAGAAAACCTAAAAGCCTCCATTGATGCTGCGAAGAACGCGTTGGATGAATCGCGCACTGTTATCGAGGCGAGTTACATCGAGCATTACGACCGCGTCAAACAACTCACGAAGCGAGCACCCTACCTCTCTCCAATCGTCGACCACAAGTGCGGCGGTTGCCACCTGCGCGTGTCCAATGAAGTCTCTCGCGGAGCCATGGATGCCGGCGAGCCGCATTTCTGCGACCAGTGCGCCCGCATGGTCTACGCCTAGTGGATCCACCGATAAGTTTTTTCATCATTCGATCTCCGTAGCGATGGCATGATAATGCCGTCGATTTGTCACTTTACGGGCCTGTCAGTAGACCTTGCTCTCGCAAGGTCTCTACAAGAATTGAAACAACTTATTTGAAGCTTCATTAGGCATGACCACGCAGCGCATTGACATGCGCTTCCACGGCCAGCGCAAGTCCTTCTGTGTTGTAGCCGCCTTCGAGCAGAGAGACGATACGCGAGTTCGCGTGACGCTCAGCGATTGCCATCACTAGCTTTGTCAGCTCGGCGAAGCCTTTGTCGGTAATATTGAAATCGCCCAACGGATCACCCTGCCGCGCGTCGAAGCCCGCCGAGATCAACACCAGATCTGGCTCAAATGCATCGGCCGCCGGAATAAGCTCCTGATTAAAAGCATCGATGATCGCAGAGTCACCTGCTCCGCGCGGAAGAGGCACATTCATATTAAAGCCTTTGCCCTCGCCATCACCTCTCTTATCCGCAGCACCAGAACCGGGGAAGGCGTAGAGCGCATGCGTCGAAAAGACCAGGACCGACGGATCACTATAGAAGGCCCACTCCGTCCCATCGCCATGGTGATAGTCCCAGTCCACGATCAATACCTTGGCCAGCTTGTGCTTCTGCTGGGCGTAGCGCGCGGCAACCGCCACATTATTGTAAAAACAAAACCCGAACTCCCCGTTATTGGCCGCATGGTGCCCGGGCGGGCGAATCGCACAGAACGCATTTCTCACCTGTCCGAAGCAAACCGCATCCACCCCGCTCAGCGCACCTGATACCGCCAAACGACAGATCGCATCGTCATGCGCCTGCCGGGCAGCTGCAGCGATGTGCGCCTCAGAATGAACCGCCCGAATGTAAGGCATCGGGTCGACCGTCGCGGCAATCGACCTAAGTTCTTTACTCAAGCCAGACGCGTCCAGCCGGCGATGAATCGCCCTCAGCCGCTCCGGCGATTCCGGGTGGCGCCCGCCCTGAGTGTGCAGGAGGTAGCGGTCATCACGCACCAGACCCGTCATAGAATTTCCAACTCTCATCGTTGCGTCGCTCTCTGTAGACATGGCCGAAAGATTGCCGATGATCGGATAGGCGGATAAACCCAGAGCTGCCCTCTTAGCCGTATCCAGAAACCTGCGTCTAGTCGTGAATTTGTTCATACACAGACACTAATAGATAGAACTTAGCCAGCCTGGCAAGTTCGAGGAGTGCACGGAGAGAAGCGGACGCGAATAGAATGTCTTGCCACTTCCGAAACTTTGACCAACGTGCCGCGCTTCCTGCATGTGGGCGTAGCTCCCTGTCCGCCGTAGCCTTCAAGGCGTAGGCGTAAGTCGGATAGATTCGAGGCTCCGCAAAGGCGGAGCCGACAACCCCGATTCGCGAAGCGAAGTCGGAAACATCGGGTTTTTGTTATCCCAAATTATCCCGAGAAATCCCAAATTTTCACATTGGGTTACAAAAACGGGTTACTAGATCGAACAGAGTAGCTTGCGACACATTTGAGCCTAATTTCTGGGGATTCCAGAAAACCGTTGCTCGTAGACTCAACCCAGCGGGTTACTAAATTGAGCAAGGGACAAGGATGACTCTAGAATCAACGTCGAGCACGATCACCCAGTCAGCGAGCTTGAACTTTCCTGAATGCTCTCGGCAAACCGGCGGCGTAAAATGGGTTGATCACCGCGTCTGGATCGACCCCGATTTCACGGGAACCTTTTGTAGATCTCTTTGCGGTGGAGTGCTCGATAGAAAATCAGTTTTCCTTTCGATACCTCGAATCCTACTCGATAGTCGCCAAATCTCTTTCGGTAAAAGCCAGTGTGCCCTGAGAGCGCTACGATTGGAGCTAAGTCTTCTGTCGACTCTGCTTGAGGTGCTATCTCAAAGATAAACTGTTCGATTTTTCTCTTTTCTGCTGTGGGATCTTACGGAGATCTTTAGCAAATGCTCTTTTGAATGAGGTCTCCATTATTCGCAGAGCATTCTCTTCATTTCCTCTGCGGAGATTTCTGATTCGCCTTTCACCTCTTCCATCGCTTCAGCAAGTCCCTGATCCAGAAGGGCTTCTTCCATTACTTTGAATACTTCGAAGTCTATGACGACGCTTTTGACGGAGCCTTTTTCGTCTGTGATGTATGACTTGGCGATTTCCATAATGAGTATAGACTAGATCAGTGTTGGCTTTCGGGCAAGTCTTGTTTTCTTTCGTCGACGTCTAGCTCTGGCGACGGCGCGTTAGCGGCGTTGTCCAGCAGCGCCTTGTTCGAATTGCTTGGTTCATATCAGTAAGTAGCTGAGTGATATCGAAAGTGCACTTCATTCTCTTCTTCGAATTCAACCTCGCGCACTATTGGTTCGATGCTATCGTGTTTGATTCGTGCAATTCTGTTTTTGTTTACGAGACAGTCCCAAATATGTCCGAGGCCAGCCACTGCCGGTAAATATCCCGATGAAGTTTCTTTCGCGAATTGAGCTGGGTCTGTGAATGAGTGAATTTCTGTTTTCTTTTCGTGTGGAGCATCGAAATCGTCACCAGCGCAGACAGAGTCTCTCGTCAATCGGACTTCAATCTTCGGTGTGCCTTTTAGAATTTGGAATGCTTGTTTCATTCTTTCTGTGAACGTAAAGAGTAGTCGATGCGAGCCAACCGCTTTAGCTCAACACGAGCGCGTAATCTCGCATTGACTATCTCGACTGGATGTAGCCCGAATCTGGCTGAAGACTGCCGACTGGTCGAGTGGATTCT
>Ga0307978_1003083_pt1 | contig 11441 bp, 19 predicted proteins | sample OrgLakmetage1056_FD_203151 | JGI IMG/M metagenome (GOLD analysis project Ga0307978, IMG submission 203151) | Saline water microbial communities from Organic Lake, Antarctica - #1056 | ecosystem: Environmental > Aquatic > Non-marine Saline and Alkaline > Saline | place: Antarctica: Organic Lake...
GAGCTTATAGCAGAGAAAGAGGCAATGGCAGAGAAGGCAGCAGCAGCGAAGGCACAAGAGAAGGCAACGGCTGCGAACGCGGAGACGCACGCGGGAGCAGCAGTAGCAACGGTGGCGGCAGAGCCTGCAGCGCCTCATGCCCTCATTGGCCAGAAGCGCCCAGCCGATTCCGCTGCTGCTGCTGCTGCTGCTGCAAGTGCCTCTGCTTCATCGTCTGCATCACCACCATCATCACCACCAGTGCCTCCGTACACCGCTCGTGAAGAAGCCCTGATGGCTGAGAACGCCTCGCTCTTGGCGGAGAAAGCATCCATGGTCAAAGATGTCGCGCGCATGAATGTGGCCCGCGAGCGGCAATTCGAAGCCAAAAAGCTGCTCCGGAAAGTCTCCGAAGAGAAAGAAGCTAAGCTGCGGGCCAGGTGAGCGCTCCATGCATGCAAGAATGCTTTCTGCTTCCAATTGCGTCCAAGCTTTCCTTCCTTTCCCGATCTCCTGTTTCAACCCTTATCAACTTTTACGCGGTCTACTCGATGTGGCCTTGAGAGCATCATATTTATTCGTGGCTGCACTTCATGAAACTTACGTTTCTACTATTCTTCTCTCAATAACATTTTTCTCATGGTTTCTCCTGTTATATATCCCTGACGACCCTCTACAGAGTCCACGAATTAGAAGAGCGGCTGATGATACTTGAGAGCGGTGGCAGCGCTAGCATGGACGAGCAAGCCCTCAAGCAAGTTCGCGCTGACCTCGACCGCACCTATGCCCTTGCTGTCGATCGGTATGTGGCCGTGCAGGCTGCAATGTGAAGTGCAAATGCTTCGATGTTTCTACTCGTGGTGATGACCAATGATTGATTTCTTTACCGCTCTGTCCCTTATTTTTCTTCCTAGGAACGATGCCTTCAAAGCAGCTTTAGCAGCAGCGCAGTGCACGTCTACTTCTCCTTCTTCTCTTCTGTCTCCCACTAGTAGAACCTCGCCCAACGGCCGAGTGCGTCCCCAATGCGTGACCTGCAAAAGTGCCGTGGCAACGGTGGCGCTGGTGCCGTGTGGCCACATGTGCCTCTGCCAACGAGATTCCGATGCCTTAAAAGAAAGAGCTGCTGCTGCAGCGGAGGCAGCGATGTGTCCGCTCTGCAACCAGCGAATAGAGGGCTTTGATGATACCGTTTCGCTTTAGTAACCGCGGTCTTACTTTATAACAACAAGGCCGCCCAGTGTAATATTTTCTGGTATTTACTACGAAGCAGAAATCCCTGGCCGTTTGCATATCTATCATACAGCAATACAACCCAAATGAGACAGAAGCCAATGCTGCGGGAAGAAGTAGAAGTACACGCGCGCGCGTTGCGCACAAGTCGAGATCGCAAGGAGGTTAGTGCGTCGAGGGCAGGAAGCGTGATACTTCCATCCCCTCTACCCTCTAAAGTGGAATCTGTTCATGAAATCATTTTGATTTTTTGAAACCAGATCTAAGTCAGCAGGAGAAAAAACTGTGAAACGTGGCAAAAAAAATGCAAAAAGCAAAAAGAAGGAAAGAGTACGTTGAGTTACTCACACGTAGCTCATCCCAGATCCCAGCCTTCGAGCTACCGTTCGAAGATGAAGGTACGGTACTGGTGTAGCTACGTTCGCTCTTTAACACGATGACCCAGACCCCCATTGCATTTTAGCTACTACAACACACGGTACAATCAGTTCTCGCGTCGTTGTATGACCCTAAGTCTTCTTGCGGCGTTGCAATGGGTCGACATTGCCGTTGTAGGTGGGGTTGAGCACCATCTTCTTGTTGTAATTGGGATGCCCCTACGCACACAACCAGACAAGCGATCAAATTGAGGGGGAAACGATAAACGAAAGAACAAACAAAAGCAAGGCGTGATATCCCGATGAAACACCGCGAGTTTCAACTATAAAGAACATACTTGGTGCTCGTTCTGATGGACTTGGCAACGTGTTTCTAATTCAATTGGCCGGTTATGGAAAACAAAAGAAAAAAGCCAAAACAAATCAAACGCAAGACAAACACAAAGCAATCAACATCACCTTTTTGTGAAACAAATGCCTTGGCCGCCCCACTGCGTCCAGGTTGGCGCGGGTGCCGGTGCCATCGTGGTGGATGTCGTGCCACCGCTCCTTGCGCTCTTGCTCGGTTTCTTCGTCGGTGACGTCTCCTTCTTTGGCCTTGCGTTTTTCTTCGGCGATTTTCGCGCGCACCTGTAGAGAGAAAAGGGCCACACGCATTTTTTTGACGAAGAAGAAGACGGTATAGAATAGTCAGTGAATACAACCCTTCACTTATGCAGTAAATTTTCAACAAATCTCCGCGCTTATGCGGATGGTCTGTTCACGTATATTTGGCTCGATAAGGAGAACACAGGAGAAAGTGAAAAGAAATTAGGGGACAAGAGGTACAACAGAATATATATGCAGACGCACCGCATCGAGTTCAATGCGCTGTTGCTTTTTGTGGGCTTTCTGCTGTTTGCGCCGGAGCGCATTCTCTTTTTCTTCTTGCTTGCGCTGATACTTTTCTTCGCGCACCAACCGTTTCGCTTCCCATCCGTTCTTTTTGGCTTGAATCTTGAGTCGGAGCGAATGCTGTATTTTGAAGAGGTCGAAACAGGAGGATGATGAAAGAATACATGGAACATTAAAAATATGGCATACTCGATTTAGCGTAGGAATGGCACCAATACACCCAAGGTAACGAAGAATGCCTCGCTTTGTACGTGCAGGGCATCCCATGAATACAGAAAGGCGCGGGCACAACCCAACCCAACAATGAAAGAACGCACCAATTCCGCTTCGCGCTTCTTTTCCATCGCGTGGGCGCGCTTCGATGCGTTGGGGTCGTCTTCCGAGTCCGTCGACGAGCTCGTGTCTGACCCATCACCTCCATTGGCATCACCCCCATAGCCTCCTCCTCCTCCTCCTCTGTAGCCAGGGGGGGGAGGACCAAGCTGCCCCCAGGCCGTGCCCCACGCCATCTCCCCACTGGGCCCGTTTGCAGGAGCTGGCCGCCTCGGAATCGGACCGTCGCGGCCGGGCACGAACGGCTGGGGCGCGTCCGAGGGGCGTTCGAACTGAAACGCTTTCACCAGTGCTTGTTTTCGGGCGGCGTCCTAATTGAGTGGTGGGGGTTCATAGTGGCGCGAAGAAAAATGGAATAATCAGAGAATGATAAGAGGTACCAATGTAATTACCTGGGTATAACAACGCGGCACTACATTGATAAAGCATGGCGTTCTACTATTTTTAGTTGTCCACGCCCATCAACCAACACACCCCTCTAAAGCCACTCAAATGGGCGCTACCTGCACTTCGGCCCAATTTTTGGAGACCCCAGGCCCGTGGCTACTAGCGTCGTCCGCCGAGGCAGTGCGGTTCGGGCGCGTCTTGCGCTGTGGCGCACCGGGCCAGCTGCTCCCCGAACTGTCCGTGCGCCGGCTGCCAGAATCGTCGCCATTCGTCATGCTTGCAAGACCGTTGGCTTCTTCGAACTCGCGCCTGCGCTGCCGCTGCAGCTTCAACGTTTTCACGTGCAGCTTTTCGGCGGCTGCAGGGTCGTAGACTGCCTCAAGGCGCTCTGCGAATTCCTAGGAAAAGAATTGTGCACAGGTTCATGAGTCTACGAGAGAAGAAGATACATAGCAGTTCCCTTCAAGAGAATTGCAAATGAAAGAGCTTGATTCAAAAGGTAACGCACGGCAGTGCAATTGGTTTCGATATGCAGATGCACCATGAAATAGCCGGCACTCTCTAGCTAGCTAAGCGTGTTTGCAAGAGCCAACCACTCGATAACGAAGACCTCTTCAGTGATTTTGTTCGCGCGCCGCTGCTTTCGCAGCTCGGCTACTTGGGCAGCGTTCGCAGACTTGGCTTGGTTCGCGGCCGCGATTCGCTTGTCTTCCTCCATCCGAGTTGCCACCTGCCCTCCCCAACCACCAGGAGGTGCTGCAGCTCGGCTGTTCTCGTAAGTGTCTGGACTAGAAGGTGCTCCATAAGGAAGCCTCGGTCCTCCTTCGGCCGTAGTGTACATTGGAAGGTCAGCGCTTCTCCTGCTCCCACCGCTGCGATTAATAGGACCTGCTACGCTGTCGGCAGTAACGCTACGCTGCGGCATTCTCTGAGGTTGATGTGCCACAGAATTTGATATCGCAGGGTCGTCGTCTAATGACGTGCCCTTGCCGAGAAACTCATCCTGAATGGACCGTCCTTGGCCTGCTTGGTGCTTGTTTGCCCAATTTGCCATCACAGCGTGCTCACGGTTGTTTGGGTCCATTGGAATTGACACCTATTTTTTTCTAGCTCGCTAGGCCCACACAATTACGGCAAGAAAATCTGTGATAAGGACTCTGGACTAGCATATATGTGTAAAGTTACTGCATCACGCGTCGCGTTCAGAGCTTATCCAGCGGCTAGTGTTCTCATCTTCCAGTAGTCTTGCATTTTTCAGCATTTCACAAGAACAAACTTCTTTCATCGGGATTCTTGTTTCTCAGAAGAAACGAAGAAGATCTGGCGTCACTTCTCATTCTCAGATTCTCACGTCTTCGCTCCTATCCTCGCGCCGTGCGTCCTCATATTCGCGATTCGCGTCAACTCAGTGCTTAGTGCTCAGTGCTCACTGTCAAGCGCCCGACTTCTTCTATACTCCCTCCGACCGTAGTAACATCGTAACTGTTTAGCAGTCGCTAGATCATGGCTCCTGAGATTATCAACTGTCCACCCTCGACTTTCCTAGAGCGGCAAGTCGGATTTTTGGCTGCATCGGTCTTCAGCATCGTTTACTACTTCGCACCGTTTTACGTCCTCACAGCTCCCCTAGTAATTGCGTGGGCGCCCAGGGCACCTTCTACGTGGTTGTGGCTGGTGCCGCTCATAATCTCGGCCATACTGCCTTCGAAGCAAAACAAGTTTGTGTTGCGGTCATGGGTTGTGCAATGCATTCCTAAGTACTTCGATTACACTGAGGTTCGATACTCAAAGCCAATGATAGAACTGGTTATGCAAATAATTTAGCATTAAGATGTTATCATTCTATGCATGATGTATGAGACATACACAGCAATATGTCTTCCAGTGAGGTCAAATGATGAACGTCGCGATACCTCTATCCAGGATGGTCTTCATTAGTGTTTGATTCTCTTACATTACTAGCCTCTTACATGGCTGTTTTTGCACACCCTCCATGCTTTGGCAAGGACTGATGCATCTCTTTTCTAAGCAATGCTCTTACTATATTCACAGGTCCTCGAATTCAACGACGAAAAAGTAGTGGAATACACCAAGACGAAGCCGTGCATGTTGGTGGTGTGCCCTCACGGCGTCATTTCGTATGCCGGCATGTGCTCAGGCATTGAGAACGAGCTCTTGCCACTGCGGGCCAAGGTCTACGCTAGTGCAAGATTTGTTTATTTTCGCAATTTACTAGTTATTGGAGGAGCAACGCTGGCTCCAGCTAGACTCGTATTCGTCTGTATTGCGGATTATTGAAGTAGGACTTTTAACTTTCTTTACTTTACCCTTCTCTTTTCCGCGCTAGGTCCTCGACCGGTTCCCAACTGCCGTAGCGTCAGTCGTTATGAAATTCCCGCTTCTGAAGCACGTGATCGGCATTTTCGGTTTGATGGATGCGTCTAAGAAGAGCCTCGTCAAGCACATTGCCAAGGTCCTTTCGAGCTCTCTTTTCATTGACGTGTATATTTGTTACTTGTTTCTGCTCTTGCGTGCCGCCGTGACATTGCGTGCACCGCTCGTTTGCACTTTTCTATTGTTATAGATTTCCTAAGCATGCACTTTGCCTCTTTTAGGGCAAGAGCTTCGTACTGTACCCAGGCGGCATCGCCGAACTGTTCCTGGCGTCTCCTACGGAGGAGGTGCGTAATGATTGAGTTAGTCGCAGAAAATATACTAAAAGCTCAAATTCGAAACTTTATCCTGGAAAGATAATTACGAAGTCATTGTTTGACTCATTTTCTTTGTCCAATCTCGCTCCCCCCCTCCCCCTTTTTTTTTTCTTCTTTTTTTTTGTTTGCTTTTTATTGGCTCGTCCACATTGTTCTTTAGGTGATCATGTGCCGCAAAGGCTTCATCAAGCTCGCGCTCGAGTCGGGCGCAGACGTCATTCCCGTGTACCTGCTTGGGAACACCGCGGTGCTGCAAGTGTTCAAGCACCCGCTCCTGGTGAAGGTGTCGCGCACGCTGGGGGCCTCTTTGACGCTGTTCTGGGGGCGGTGGGGGCTCCCGCTGCCCATGCCAGACCGCCTGGTGTACCTCCGGGGTTCGCCGTTGGGCATGCCCAAGGTGCAATACAAGAAAGTTGATATGTGGAGTACTCTTCTTCCTCCTCTTCTTCTATTGTTTTCTCTTTAATTTTGCTGTTCTACCGCTTGCCTTGCGTTTTCACGTTGAAAATGTGTGCGTGGGCAGCACTTTTATCCCACTTGATAATTTCGAAAACTCTTGTTGTGCGATTTTGGACGCGTACAAGCTTTTGTTTGTCAGACGAATCCTTGCTCATTTTCTTGTACACATCCTTACTTCACTTGACATCTTACTCAGTCGTATCGATCATTCATTTCTGTGGGCAGATTGAGAAGCCCACTGACGAACAAATTGACGAGTGGCACAAGAAGTACACGAGCGAGCTCCAGCGCCTCTTTTCTGCGTACAAGCACGTGCGAGCCGACTACAAAAACAAGGATCTTCGGATCACTGAGAAATGATTTTAATGTTTTTTTGTCTTGTAGTCACACATTTTAATGGAGCATTGAGCACACCTCCAACTTCAAGTCGAATACTCAGGTGAGTTCTTCAACAAAAAAAGAGACGCACTGGTTACTGGTACGTCAAAATGAGGCACTTGTAAATCGTTTGGGTCAAGGATAAGACCAAGGTATAAGCCCCAGCCCTCAGTATAGGCCTAGGGGGCATTTCTCACTAAGACAACACCTCCCACATACTACATACATCAGCACATTAACACAGCAGCTATCAGCCAGCAGTCAGAAGACGCCACTGACCACTGAATTCTGAAGGCTAAAGGGCAGTCCAAGGACGCACATTTCCTTTGCTTCGTGGTACGTGGCTAACTATAACTATATGGCTTAAAGAAAATTTATTGTTTCTCCTAGCTCCTAGCTTCTTGCTTCTAGCTTCTGGCTACTGGCAGCTACTGGATAGGGGGCACTTAGCACTTAAAAACGAAACCATACTACAAGGTTGCGTTTCACGTGCACGCGTGATTCACATGCGGAGGCTGAAAATTCACTTCGCGCGCGAAATAAGAAATAAGCGTGATTTAGGATTTACGTGTGATTCACGCACCAAATTTACGTCTATGACATTTCTAAGTGCAAACGTGAATCACTTCGGTATCGTTGAATAATGATTCCTTATCTAGCTATACAACTACACTGGGCTCTAGACTCTAAACTTGGCATTTAAGCTTTCGATAGTTTGATATGTACGTCCATTTGATGCTTGATGCGGGCTTGTGTTGTGCCTGTGTACTCGCGTTAATCCGACAGTGTTTGGGGCAGTAACGCGTGCATAATTTACGAAGAATTGAAGTGCTGAGCCATGTACATCAAATGGACAGGGCTGAGTTGCAGTCGGCTGTTTCTTCTTTCCGAAATGCGCTGCGCCGCATGATGCCCCTGCTCTGCTGCCCTTTGCCACCACATTATAGCTTCTTCGCTGCTTTGGACTACTCCATGGCCCTTGTCGTATGCATTACCTAGGTTAACTTGTGCATTTGCGAATCCTTTCTCTGCAGCTTTCTGCCACCACTTTGCCGCCTCCGTATGGCTTTGGTCCACGCCACGGCCTCCATCGTACAAACAACCCAAGTTGAATTGGGCAATCAATTCCCCTTTTCAGCCGCTTTCAGCAACCATTCCGCTGCCTCCTCGTCATTTTGTTCTATGCCACGGCCAGCACCCAAAAAGGTACCCAAGTTACCCTGCGCTACTGCATCTCCCTGTTTTGCAGCTCTGCGCCACCATTTTACAGCTTCCTCGTTGCTTCGAGCTACGCCACAGCCACTCTCAAGTAAAATACCAAAGCGCCTTTGTGCCTTAGTGTGTCCGAGCTCCGCAGCTTTCTCCCACCACATTGCTGCTTCCTTCTTGCACTTTCCAATGCCACGGCCGGCTTCAAATACATCTCCGAGAAGATACATCGCCTCCACACATCCTTGCTCTTCGGCCTTTCGCCACCACTTTATAGCTTCATCAGAGCTTTGCACAACATCACAGCCGCGCACAAATTTCACACCTAGCATACATTGAGCCTGCAAGTCCCCTTGGTCAGCAGCCCTTCTATACCACCTTTCCCCCTTCACGTCATTCTGCAGTATACCTTGCCTGCGTTGGTATGCCAAACCCAATGCATACTGCGCATCCACAAATCAATGCTTGGCGGACTTAAGCAGCCAAGTAAATGCTTCTTCGTTATTCACATCGGCACCACGGCCACTCTGATACGCGAAGCCCAGTAAATACTGTGATCTTGCATACCCTTGATCAGCTGCCTTCTGCAGCCACCGCGCTGCCTCCACGTCACTCTGCGGTACACCGCAGCCCAATTGATTCAACATAGCTAAGTCATGCTGCGCTTGACGAAGCTCATGCTCAGCAGCCTCTCGCAGCCATCGAAGTGACTCCTCGTCATGTTTCCCTTCCCGAATTACCGTGGCAAGGGCTCGCTGTTCTAGCGCTCTAGCGCGTAACCTTGATCAGCTGCAGCTTTCCAGTCGGCGACTACGGCTTGGAGTTCGTGCTGCTTTGAAGGAGGAAGGGCAGACCACGGCGCATCACCTCGCTTCACCGCCGAACTTATAGTCGTATATTTTCGAGTGGCCTCCTCGTACAGCTTTTCAGGACCTGGGGGGAGTGCAGCGCGGCACAAGGGGCAGACTTGCTGCATTCCAAACTTTCGAAATTCTGCAACGCAGATTGGATGAGAGACATGCGTGCGCGGCAATGTGAATGCTGAAGCACTGTAGAGCTGTTCCAAGCAGATGCTGTATTCATTATACAAATCATCAGATGAATATGGAGGATCTGCCTCACTGTTATTCTTATTCATCTGCGGTACTCGTTTTTCTTTATCGACGCAATACTTCTTATGGTTAGCCGTCCAATGCGTTCGCTGGCAGTCTCTGCTGCAGTACACAGCGAGGATACTGTGAGCTCAGACGATGTTCTAATCTCCTCGGGTACAAGGCAGTTAGCGCAGACCCTGCAATCGAAAGCGGGAACTATTTTCTGCCCTTCACCCTGGTCATCTCGCCAAGTATCTTGAGACAGGCCCCGAAGGGCCGGAATTAGAAGGCTAACAGGTAGAGAAGAAAAGCAAAGCAGCGCGAACTACAACTAAGAAGCTAATCAGGCGCACATGCCCGAGTGGCCCCAAGTATTTTGGAGATCTCAATACGGTTGGAGAATTCGTAAACTGGAATAAATGATTAGGAAATGAAAATGGTTGTCTAAGTCGATGTTTTTTTTAAAATGCCTGGGCAATACCAGCGGTTGACTCCCCCGGTGCACAGAGCACTCAATCGGAATGAAATTCACGGCTTGCGTTCTTGCTTCAGCCTGACTACTTTATGTCAGAATCCAACGAGATAATATCAATCGTAGAGCTTTCAAATCAGCCATGAAATTCACTGAGAGCAACTTCAAAAAGTCATCGCCCCACGAACACTCGAATATTCATGTGGACGTGAACTTTAAGAAGCTTCATAATACCTTCTAGCTTACGAAGTTCTGAAGCTAAAAGAAGCAATGAAGAATGAAGCTTCTGAAAGAGAAAAATACATTCAAAAGAATTCATGATATTTTTTCTGGATTTTTCATATTAGAGAAATAAATTATGCGGATTTTTCAGTTTCGGTTTCAGCCACACGACGCGTTGTAAACGGTGATACTGCCCGCCATGTGTGTTGCGGCCGCCCCTCTGCCTCTTCTTTTGTTTCTTCTTTCCTCCATTCATGCCTGCTGATTTTTTTAATTTTCACGAAGAGCTTGGCTATCAGAAGTAAGATGCTGTTCTGATGAGGCCCACTCTTGCCATGGTGCTTGGCACCGCCCGTTGTGGCAACACAGTTGTCTGGGAACGCTGCTTGCCATCTAGAGCTCCTCCCTTGGGGTTGCATTCTTTCGATCTGGATGCCTTCGCGCATATTTTCTTACGCATTGCGTTATAGTATCGCGATGATTTCTGCATGCTGTGGACCTGCGCGCGACCTTCATATGAGCTAATTACCTCTAACTCGATGTTATCCTTTCAAATCGTTTCACGTGCACAGACCACAGTCACCATGGCAGAACGGAAGGCAGTCATTAAGAATGCCGACATGTCTGAGGACATGCAGCAGGATGCGGTAGACTGCGCCTCGCAAGCCCTCGAGAAGTACAACATTGAGAAGGACATTGCGGCGTTCATCAAGAAAGAATTCGACAAAAAGTACAACCCAACGTGGCACTGCATCGTCGGCCGCAACTTCGGGTCGTACGTGACTCACGAGACAAAACACTTCATCTACTTTTACCTTGGCCAGGTGAGCACTAGAAACTTGATGACAGACTGAGCGCGATGATTCTTTCATGCTTACATCGTGTGCGTAAAAAGGCCGTGACAAGTGACTCGCGGCATAATTTATATGCTGCCACGCAGCCCCTACCCCCTTTATGTCGTCTTTGGAATAGAAGCGCCCTCCTTCAATTCTATTGTTTATGTCCTTGTTTTTGGAATCGTTCAATCAGGTGGCGGTGCTTCTCTTCAAGTCGGGTTAAGCGCCGGCTGCGGAGCACCCACTCGTGTATTCGGAGCTTTCAATGGCCGCTCCGCCGCGGACTCGATCTGCTTCTATGCTCGTATGGAATTAAGGAACACACAAACCAACCCGGACAAGAATTCCGCTGAATTATTTTGCCGAGCTAAGATCTTTTTAAACTTGCCCCCTGACTTTTGATGCATGTACTTCGAAGTATGAACTATATATGAAAATGTAGGGCAACGCAATACGCAATAGGGCGTTGGGCGTTGGACCAGGACTAGGCACAAACCTAAACTACTCTACACCTACACTACGAATCTTCCTCTAAATGAATATGGGGTACGGGTTGCGGGTCTTGTCTCGCGTCTCGATCTCGCCGGCGGATAAGCCCAAGGATTTCGAATTCGGATTCGGATTCGGTGGTAATCATAACATCTTTATCTGTAATTCCTGTGACTCACTTCATCACTTCTGGATCTGGATAGTTGTTGATCTGGAGAGAATGGGAAGTGACCAAGTATCGCTAACGAGGTAAGAGCAAAGCATCGCCAACAACAGGAACCCTCCCTGTATAGCTCTGCAGCTCCTAAAGGAGACTGCAAACCCCACTGTACTCACATCAACATCATGGGCGCACAACATCCTGAAAA
>Ga0307978_1003084_pt1 | contig 11439 bp, 8 predicted proteins | sample OrgLakmetage1056_FD_203151 | JGI IMG/M metagenome (GOLD analysis project Ga0307978, IMG submission 203151) | Saline water microbial communities from Organic Lake, Antarctica - #1056 | ecosystem: Environmental > Aquatic > Non-marine Saline and Alkaline > Saline | place: Antarctica: Organic Lake...
TTTCATCTTCCCCTGCTCGCGCGCACGGGGGGGGGCTGGGCGGGTAGTTGATCTATCTTGCGACCACTGCAATCCGTAGTCTACCTCACCCGCCATTGTGCCGGTAGCTGCGTCGTACTGGACTACGTTGCTGACACACTGGTTCGTATCTACGAGTACAGCACTATGTTACTTCAAGTGACTGAAATGCAGTGAGGTGTTATTTAGTACAGCACTATGTTACTTCAAGTGACTGAAATGCAGCGAGGTGGTTTTTTTCTGTGCTTGTTGAGTTCATTGGTAAATATTGTTGCTATCCGACAGTCGCTCAAAGCAAGCTAGGGAAAGTGCGATTATCCTACAGTCGCTCAAGCTAGGAAAAGTGCGATTGTGAATCCTGAGAATAAATTGATTCTATCATGCCAATATTTTTTTTACAGATAGTCAAAGTCTCTCTGTGCTCCTTTACATGGTGGGTCCATCCATGACGAATTCCTTGACGAAATCGTTGGAAACGTTTTGCAGGTGATTCAAGACTTCAATGCTTCCGTCAATCAGATCAGCCTCGTGGTACTCGACCTTCCATTCCTTGCAAAAGGAGCGAATGAGCTCGTGCGAAGCTCTCAGATTGTGACGCGGTAGAGTGGGGAACAAGTGGTGGTCCACTTGGTACTGGAGCCCACCGCAAAACCAGTCGACAAAGGCTTGCGGAAAGCCGTGGCCGCCGATAATGTTACGGGTAGTGGTTACCTGCAACTTCCAGAAATCGGGACGGGCATCGGCATCATAGGTAGCCATGCCGTTGTGTCCCAGGCCAAAGACAATGGCCAAGAGGAACCCACACGAGCAAGTCATGAGGAGAAAGTAAGCGATCGAGTAGGCCACGGAGAATCGTCCAAAGCCAGACGAGAGGGAGAGAGCCCAAGCGTAGTGCAAAACGATGCCCACCTTTTCCAAGACGGGATATTGCAAGCCCTTTGACTTGAGTTCCAAGGCAGCATTCTCGGAAGCAGCACCGAGACCAAAGGCCATCTTGAAGGACTCGTTCATCCACGAGAGACGCGCCAAGAGAAGAATGGGGAAGTAAAAGAGCGCCTGGTACTGAATCATAAACTTGACTGCAGTAGTATCCTTGCCGTCAGCTCGAAGCTCACGGTAAGACTGGGCCTGCTTGAGACTCCAAGCCAACAGAGGCATGGTATCAATATCCGGATCGCCATCCTGGCTCAAAGCCGAAGAACTGTGCAAGTTTGGCACAGCGTGGTGTCCATTGTGCTTGTTCTTCCACCATTGAACAGAGTAGCCCTGCATGAGGTTACCCCAGTAGACTCCCATCAAGTCTCCGTACTTGCGTTGACGAAAGACCTGGTGGTGCAAAAAGTCGTGCGCCAACCAACCACACTGTTGAAAGAAGAGTCCCATCAAAATGGCGGAAGCCGCGTGCACGGCCATGGAATCAGAGTACCAAACCATGGCAATGGACGTGGCCCACAAGGCCATGTTGCTGATACACTTGTAGACGTAAAAAAGCTTGTTGGACTTGAACATGCCCATGACAATGAGCTGACTGCGCAAATCGCGGTAGCCCTTTTCGAAATCCAACTGGAGCTGATCCTTGTGCTCGACCGACTCTGGAATCAAGTCGCCAATGTAAAACTTTTTCATCATGTTTTGCGATCCCGGAGCGTGAAATGCGGCAAAGATATCCGTCATGTCGTCGCCCGCGTGGGTAAAGATGACGGCACCACCGGGATGTTCGTTCCAGTTGGAGACATCGTAGACCTTGTTGTGGTAAGTAACCCACGCGTCCTCAGGAGATCGGTGTTCTTGGATCTGCTTCCAAGTGTACTTTTGCGGGCCCTTGATGCTGGTGGCCGCGGCCTTGGCCTTGGCGTCTCCTCCTTTTCCCATCGTGTTGGGTTTGTTTTGGGTGAGCACTTGAGGGAAACGCTTCAATGAATTTGATTCCGTTGCATTGACTCACTACGAAAAAGAATGTGAGCCACAACATTGGCGGTCGTCGTCGCGGGACATGCGAGGACGAAGAACCGAGACCACGAACGCGCAAATGCCGACGATCTTTGGGGGAAAGAGGGACGTGGCGCGATGACACAAATCGAAAGGCGCAACGAAGTCAGAGGTGTATTAGCGTTTGGAATGTAGAATCTATAGTATTGATTATATTCATAGTCTAACTAGCATATTCCATTTTGGTTTCGGATCCCGCCCTCAACCTCTTGGCTCGCTCGTTTCGTCTAAGTACAATGGGGTTCGAAATGAAGCAGACGTTAAACCTCTTTTTGGAGTTTCTTTCACCGATTTCTTCGAAAGACAAACACCAAGGCGGCCGTAGAAGGCTACGATAGCTGGTACCAGTAGTGGTCGTCTCCGTAGAAAAGTAACCAGCGAAAAAGAGCATTTTCAGCCATTTTGCAAGTTTCACTTTCAGAAACCATTGTTGTTTCTGTTTCTGTTGTGTCCTTTGACGGTGCTTCTTCTGTCTCTCTTATCGAACGTGACCACTATTATCACTACTATCAGTATCACTGAACAAAGCATTGGCACCATGGACTTTAACAACTTTGGCTTTGGGCAGCAGCAGCCGCAGCAACCGGGCCAAGACAATTTGCAGCAACAGCCAGACGCTACTACAGGACAGCCAGCGCAGCCCAATAGCACCAATCTCAACATGGCGAATCTCACCTATTTCAACAATGCCAATGGCGGCGGGTTCAGCATGCCAGGCATGGCGAATCCGCCGCAGCCTCAGTCTCAGCACGGTGATGCTGGAGCCGGTGGCGGCGGCGCTGGCAATACGAACAACATCCAGCTCGCCTTGCAGCAGCAACTCGCGGCTCTGGCTGCTTCGCAAGGAGGGTTCGCTTCTACTGCTGCTGGCGGAGAAGGAGGTCTCACGCCACAACAGTTGCAGAGCCTTCAACAGCAGCAGCAAGGCCAACAAGGAGCAAATATTCCCCAGCAGCAGTTGCTGCAGAATCTTCAGCAAGGCCAGCAGATGCAGCAGCAGCAGCCTCAACAACAAGATGGAGGCGTGAACTTGCAGCAGCAGCAAGCGGCCTTTTTGATGGGTGCTGGTGGCGGTGGTACCGATTCTAGCCAGCAGGGACTTTCTGTTGGCGGTGGTAGCGATAGTTCTGGTCAACAGCAGCTGCAAGCTGCTCCAGTGGCAACTGCCAACCTCATGGGTGGTGGTGGCGCAACGGCTGGTTTCAACATGCAGCAACTCCAACAGTTGCAAATGCTCCAGCAAATGTTGCAAAATGGAGCCGTCGGGCTCAACATGATGCAGACGCAGCAACAGCCCGGAGGAGGAGGAGGAGGCATGCCGACCGCTGTTGCTGCGCCCAACATGGGACAAGCACAACAACAGCAGCCTCAACAACAGCTGCAGCAAGGCCAAATGAACGCACAAGGAACCATAAACAACTTAAGCTCGGGCGGTGGTGGCGGTACTACGAACACCTTTGTGCCACTGAATGCGCCTGCTGGCCTTGGCACTTTGGGTGGTGGTGGCGGCGGCGGCTTGGACTTTGCCAGCGCCTTGGCTGCCAATCCCCAGCTGGCGGCGCTCATGGCCGCACAGGCTGGACAGCAGCAACCCGTCCCGACCATGGGCATGCCTGGTATGGGTCAGATGCCGCAGTCTCTGCAGCAACCACAGCAGACGCCCCAAGGCTTTGGTGGTAGCGTTCGTGGTATCGCCAAGCCGCCCGAAGCGGCCGATTCCGAGGCACCAGTGGAATGGGCCGAACCGTTTGCGGGAAAGGGTAAAAAGGAGCCGCCGTTTCCGCTCAAGCTTCATCAGGTACGTGTAGTGTGATGGTAGTGTTAGGTGGTTGCAAGGGTTTGGTGTTGCCTCTTACTCACTTGCGCCGTATCGTTATGTCTCTCTCTCTCTCATATCTATTTTAGATTCTCTCCAACCCCGAGTTCTCGGAATGCATTTGTTGGAATCCACACGGGCGCTCTTGGCGTATCCTCAAACCACCAGTCTTTGAACAAGTCGTCATTCCACTCTACTTTCGTCACGCCAAGTACGCCTCGTTTATGCGCCAGGTGAATGGCTGGGGTTTCAAACGCATTGTATCTGGTAACGATCACAACTCGTACTACCACGAAATGTTCGTGCGTGACATGCCCCAGCTCTGTCTCAAGATGAAGCGTATCAAAAAGGGTGAAGAAAAAGGCAAGGAAGACGCAGACGAAAAGGACGCTGCTAAAGATACCCCTGCAGCTATGGCACCTGCCCCACCAATATTTCCGGCCGCCAGTGCTGGTGATGCACTAGCAGGCTTGACTGGTAACGTACCTGGGGGCATTCCTGCAGGCCTTGACAGCGCTACCATTTTGAAACTCCAAGAGGCATTGGCGGCTGCTGGAGGTACAAATGTCTTGACGCAGCAGCAAGCTGCCCCGGTGCCGCAGAATGGCTTTGCTGGGTTTCAAATGGGAGGGCCGAACGCGGCGCTTCTCGCTGCTCAGCTCCAAGCCGCTACTCAGAAATCTCATGACGACAAGGGCGTCTCTCCGGACGGCGACAGTGAAGCTGTATAACTCATATATGTGTTGGCACTATATTAATCGTAAGCAGTAAAATTCAAATGGAGTCCTAAATGAGGTATTCATTCCTTTTTTCTAACACTACAGGCAGCCGATTATGCCACGTACATGTAGACACGATGTTCATTGGAGGAGCGCTCCAAGTATTCTCGTTCAATCAGACTCTCAATGCGCTTCTTGATAAACTGCGGAGACGGATTGAAGCGGACGCTCAATTGTCGCGTCACTTCGGCAACCAAGTCGTTGTGGTTTAGAGCCTTACGTGCCTTCATAATACGAACGATAGAAGCCTCCACCAAGTGGCGACGGTCCTCCTCAACGGCCACAGGTACCGAGCCATTCACACTAAGCACTGCGGTACCTGCCGCAGCAGCGGCAGCAGCACTCAAAGCTGCAACTCCTTCCGCCCCCACGTCGCTTCGCGCCATGGACGTCTCCTTCACCAAGGGAATACGGACGCGTTTGAGTTTGCTCGTGTATTCGGTATTGAATGTAAACGTATCGTCGTCGGAAGTGATACCGCGGCCCTTGCTTCCCTTGCGTAGAATACGATTCTTGGGGGTGCACAAGGAAATCAAATGACGGCGTAGCTCAGAGTCGGGAACGTGTGTGTGTGTACGAATCTGCGCCAGCGTCAAAGTATCCTTGTTGTTAAAAAGCAAGAGAATGCACATTTGATACGAAGAAACGCACAATTCATGCCGACGGTACTTGTCCGGTCCGCTACCAAAGGTAGCCCGCAGCTCCGCAGCCCCGACCGAAGTCTGCCAAGACAGCTTGCGTCCAGTGTGCTTTTCAAGGTAGAATTTCGAAAAACGATCAATCGCGTCTTGCACTTGCTGTGGCAGAGTGCATGATGGGACATTATGTGACGGCCAGTAACCAGTTGTCAAAACATCGACTTCAATATCAATCGCCTTGTCGTGTGCCGTAGATTCGCCGCTTTCCTGTTGGCGCTTGTGCGCCTTGTACTTGTCACGAGTCTCTCGTGAGATGCGCATATCATTGAACATGCCCTCTAGCTTCGTAGTAAACTGGTATCCGCATTCGGCCTTGAGCAGACTGACCATGGCACGCTCGGCATCGTCACTGATACTGCGTCCGCCCAACAAACGCTTGGCCAGGTGCTGCTTATAAAACGACTCAAAGACATCCTTGTCGGACAAGTACCGAAACACAACAATAGCCTTTTGCAACTCTTCATTGACTTGCTCTTCCGTCATACCACGAAGACCCGCCCGAAGCAGTTCATCCGCGTATACTGCCAAGCACGAGGCGGCGCGAGCGTCAGTATTCAAAAAGTCTTCAAACGACTCTCGCATTCGCTTTTGTGCCTTTTTCTCGCCGCGAAAGGACACCGTCACAATGCGATCGTACTTGTCGCGCATGGCCAAGACACCTCGCACAAAGGCTGCTGGATCCGACGTTCCTTTTTCTTGGTCCGAGATCAACGAACGGCCGTCCGCCTTGATGCGCTCCACCAAGGCATCGCGCAAAATATCTACCGACGAAGGCACCCGGACAAACAAGTCGTACATGTCTCGCATTTCGTTCAACTTGGTTTCATCCTTTAACAAGGCCGCAAAGCCCGAATTCTCCATTTCCACCAGAGTCTTGGCGTGACGTTCAATTAATTCCGTTTGCACAATCCCTTGCAAGGGACTTTCCGTCGTATTGGGCAAACCCAGAGCGGAAGCACGATCTTTTTCCTCCTGCAATCGCTGGGTCGCCTTGCGAACATAATCCGTCGCCGTATTGCTGCTCAGATACTGCAATGACTCGGCGTGATAAAACTCTTGCGTGGTTCCCAAAAAGACTTGTTCCAAGTCGTCTTCGTAAACATTGGCCGTGTATTCGGCGCGACCCAACTCGAGCAACATGCTTATGACTGCCTTGAGCTGGGTACGATCATTGGCCCACACCCCGGCACGTTCGGCCGCGACCGCGGCTAATACGAGATTGACAACACGTCCTTGCACCTGATAATGTTCCCACACTGTTACACGAAACAAGTGCAAGCCCAGTTCGTACACGGGCCGACGCTTTTGTTGTTGCACATAGGTTCGATCCATGTACATTAAAATGTCCCGAATCATGATCATGGTAATGCAGTGCTCCTTCCAAGTGACAGCCATGTCTTCCAGCAGCTGTTGTTCCGGAGCATCCGCCAAGTGCTGAACCGTATTGGTGAGATGCGTCGTGAGCTTGGCCGTGACGCCCTCGTACAATAACACGCCGTGCTTGTGCAATACCAAATTGTAAGCGTTGCGGTACAATTCTTCAAAACTCAACTGCGACGCGTTGCGACTGTAAATTTCGTCAATGGCATTCGCCAGCACTTGCCATACCACATTAGCTTCACTGCGGTCCATGGGAGTGTGTGTGCGAAAGGGCTGTTGAAGTATGGTGCAAGCGAGTAGAATGGATGTATATATGTATATATATATGTAGGATGTTTGTGAGTGAAGTAGCAATAGGGTAGTCGCCACGATTGCAAGACGTGAACGCAACAACGACAACGATTCATACACGAATAGCAGTGACACTGCAGAGGCGTACCTTGATGTTGAAGCGTCGTTTCGAGTCCGCCATGCTGCTGCTGCTGCTGCTGCTGCTGTCCGTTTCTGGAATGAGCGTTCGACTAGTGCGTCTTTCCAGCCGAGCTAGCTACACGCGAGGACAAGTGCTGGTGCGCGAGCGAGGAAGCAGTGCTGCGCTTGCGCTAGTAGTATCTACGAGAGCAAAGAGAGTAGGAACGAATTGAAGATACCGCTGCATGTACGCTTGAGAGTTGTGACGATAGCAACAACGCGCAACGCGCAACAACAATAACGGGGCGACGCAAGGCTCACCGAGAGTAAGTTCTGATGCTCTCGTTCTTCTCGCGCTCGTTCGAAATTGAGACTTTTTCGTTCCCTTTTGCCCGGTGCCCTTTCTCGCATTTGTGTTAAGTAAATGAATCGCATACTTGTCCGTTCATCTAAGTATCCTCTTCCCGCCAAAGTGTCGTCTTTCGTCGCCAAGAGAGAAAAAAACGCCCTCGCCGACCTCGTCACGGAATATTTTAAAAAGAGCCGTTGTTGTTCAGTTGTTGTTGTCATCGTCGCGTACTCGAAAGTCTTTCTCTCTCTCTCTGTGCACTCATCGCAACCCTACCCCTCGCAACTCGTAACGACACACGTATCTAGCAGTCCTTCAACATGTCGACGACTCCCGACTATGTGATTCTCTTTTCGGCGCGTTCCATCGTGTCGTTGGTGGGCATTCTGTGCATTTGTGGCGGCAACTGGCTCGCTGACCGTGTCTGGGACGAACAAGCAGCTGTTCCTACCGCCGACGCCGATGGCGACTACCGCGGCATGGAACAAGGTGCAGGTACCGACATGCCATCGCTAGACCGGTTACAGTCTGTCCAAGGCATTTCCTACACGGCTATCGCTGGATGGTTGCTCTTGGCCGCTAGTTTTTGTCTTACCCGGAGTGACTGGTTCGGCATGCAGACGGATCTGTTCGTGTGGTTGGGCGTCATTTTAATCGTCATGATTGGTCTCATTCAGACAGTGGCGGTGCGCAAGGCCATGCAGGAACGATCCATGCACCAGCAGCGTTTCTTCTTTCTAGTTACGCTGGGCTTGGGCTTTGTGGTGGAAGCGGCCATTGCCGATATTATCGAGCCGAATGCTCCCGTGTGGATGGCTCCCTTTGGAGGTACGTACATTCAATGCTATTAGTAGGCGCAGTAGCAGGAGTAGTTAATGGAGATTTAGTGATAGGGATGCACTAATGGATGGATGGTGCAGTCGAGATACTGTAGGGGATCCTTCTCACTTTTCACCTTACGCCTTTTCGTTTTCATATTATATGTATACAGCCATTTGCGTGGCCGTCGCTCCGGTCCTCATGTGGAGGACGCGCAAAATGGGTTACACGTACGAACTCGAGGGCAAACCCAATGCTCAACCGATCGTTTACAACTTTGGAGGTCCACTCGCTGTCCTGGGTTGGTTCTGGTTCTGGATCGGCCTCAATGTCGTGGCCGCGACTCCGACGGCGTGGTACTTGCCCGTGTACATGACTTCGAGAACGGCTGTTGCCTACATTGGAGCCGTGCTGGTGGTTGTTGCAACGTGGATGGCTGGATACGCCTTGGATGAGAGTGAAGATGGCATGGTCAATGGGCTCTCGCGCGATTCGGCCGGTTTTGGCGTCGGTGGAGTCTTTTTTGGGACCGTTTCCGAAGTTGGTCCAGCTATCGCGATTACTTGGTTCATTTTGGGTATTGCAGCCTTTTTGCCCTACTTTGCTGGTGTGGTGCCAATTCTCTTGTTCCTGGCTCTTGTTGGACAGGGTGTCGTCTTGGCGATTGTCCACCAAATTGCATGCCGATCGGGTGTTCCGAGCGGTCGACCGGAAATCCTCACCAGGTGGAGCCAGTATTCGTACCTGGGCTTTGCTGTCATTGTCATGTTGCTCATGTTCAGCAGTGGCACGTCGATTCTATCATGGAACACGTTAGTTCGCTTGGTATCGTCTGTCGTTGGAGTTGTCTTTTACAGCTGGGGACAATACGTGCTCCATCAAGATCGTAAACGTGGAAAGCATTGGATGGAAACGGATCAGAAGAATCCCAACCCCATCGTCTTTAGCCATGGCATTCCCATGTTTTCGTTGGGTGCATTGCTCCTGGCGTACTCCATGACGATTCCTTGAGGGAGCTTCTTGTAGACGAAACGGAAAGACTTGTTCACGATATACCAAAGCACCACGACAATTGACGTTTACTACTATCGGATCAAGCCGCGTTATCTTGATTTCAGCTAGATAGGATAGATAGCAGATAGTAGACTGCTAGCATAGTAGAGAGAGATGAACCAACATGGCAAATAAGAAGGTACTCTAAATGAAATTATTCATCACTCTTCGCCGCAAACATATTCAATCAGTGCATCGATTCGTCCCGTTGTCAAGGCAAATGTATCCTTCAAGAGCAGCCATAATTCATAGTTGAATCCGTCCTAGCATAACCGGTTCTTCTATTCCAAACATTACTTGCTCATTCGGAAAAGGCTCCGAGTAGACTACTGTACGAGCTACCGGTAGAGGTACACAGTGTTGAGAATCCGATATCAAAGGAGGTTCGATCTGGAGTCATCGTACAAACATTGAAGATACAGACCAAGGAAAATATTACAGAACAGAAGAAGGCCGCATCTGCGCCTACGTATGCGTCAATCGTCATGAAAAGCATAGACTTGCACCGGCAATACGCGGTAAATTGTTTTCATTCTTTTTGATTAATCCCATCGTAAGAACAGTTTCATTGACTCTCATTATAGATTGACTATCGAGGCATCATCACACTACAGCTTAGAATTGAATGTTCAAGGCGTGATCAAGCTTCCCTAGTTTCGACATTAATCAAAAAGAAAACTACTCTGTTTTCTCAACGCTTGTTGAAAACAGCGTTCTACAGATACAAAAACTCGTTGTCCCTTTTTCTGATCCACCCTATTTATTTCAAGAACCCAAGACACTCCACCAACGATGAGTGAGACTGTCACACCTTCTACGGTTGTGCTGAGCAGTGGTACTGCTGGCGGGTGCGGCGGCGGACGAGGACGCGGGCGAAGCGGATGCCGCGGCAACCGCACCACTTCAAGTACACCCCCGCACGTTCCACTTTCAAAGGTAACACCGAAGAAATGAAGGGCCATGTTTTCCAGTGTTTTAACGAGTGCGATGACAAGAAGCAGTTCTCAAAAAAGGTTGAAGCCGTTGGCGAGTACATCACAAAGAAGCTCAAGTATCTAGGTGACATGGATTCCTTAACTAGTTAAAGATCTGACCCTGCCAACGATTCCCGAACCTGAAGAACTCAATCCGGAGGAGACCAACCTCCTTGTCAAGGCCATCATCTGGAACAAGCAGTTACGTCCTATTGCACCCGCACTAATTACTTAGACAGTAATCTCAAGACTGCTTACGCGGTAAATTGGGGCCAGTGCAGAAAAGCCATGAAGGCAAAACTCACTTCTCTTGATTATTTCAAGACGAAGCAGAGCCATAATAGTGACTGCATTTGGATTTTGAAAGAGATCAAAGGCATCACTTACAGTTTTGAAGGGCAGGGATACATCTTCCTTTTGCTTGACGACGCTCGTACCAACTACTACGCGTATACCCTAGGTCCCGATGACACGATCGTCATTTACCTCGAGCATTTTACGTCCTTTGTCGAAGTTTTGGTACATTACGGCGGACCCATTGGCAAATATTGGGGAATACTCGATTCCACCGATGCCTCGTTGAATGCAACGCAACGCGCCAAGATTGCGCGTGACCGCACCCTCGTTTTGGCGCTCCTCAAGCAAGCTGACCGCCGTCATTTCGGCGACCTCTGGCACAACCTCGAGAACCAGTTTACCAGAGGTAATGACCAGTGTCCCATTAACCTGACCGCAGCCTACAGCCTGTTGGTCAATTTCAAGCCACCAGTCACCAGGGAAGCCCCGGCGCGTCGCCACATTCCTCGCAACCCTGAACCACCTTTGACCACTGCTGACAAAGACGGCATGACTTTCAACCAAGCTGGCGAAATTATTACAGGTATTGACGGCATCACGCGTGATACCACCCTCTGTTTCCTTTGTCAGAATAAGGGTCATTACACTGACAAGTGCCCCAACGGCGCAAATGCTGCAACTTCCGATGCCGTGCAGCTTCTCCAAGCTGACCATCCGACCGACACACATGTCACCGATGACGTCAGTCCCAGCATTGAAAAGAGTTCACCGAGCGCTATGAACCCATCCCCTCTTCCTGGGTCCACCGTATTGGTGTTCAAAAACCCGAGTCACCTCTCCAACATTCGTCGCAGCA
>Ga0307978_1003085_pt1 | contig 11438 bp, 10 predicted proteins | sample OrgLakmetage1056_FD_203151 | JGI IMG/M metagenome (GOLD analysis project Ga0307978, IMG submission 203151) | Saline water microbial communities from Organic Lake, Antarctica - #1056 | ecosystem: Environmental > Aquatic > Non-marine Saline and Alkaline > Saline | place: Antarctica: Organic Lake...
GTCCGAAAACCACCTACCAGCCCGTTTTTTAACTGAATCCTCTGCAAAGAATAAATAATCCATTCCAAGTTGACGCGCCTTAAATTACTGCTGCGCTGTTGGCATCAAAGATTGCACAATATCAAGGATGAAATCGGAGCAACTGGAGCCTCAGAAAGAACATCTTGGCATCACAACAATGCCAATGCAGATTAAAGTGTGGGCCCGACGCGCAATTGGTTGCATCTGAACCGTGAATCTTTCGATCATTGTCAAGCCTAGGCGCAGTGGGCCATCTGCGAGTACTTTGCAAGTAGGGCTTACATATGCATTTTGCTTTTACGTAATTGGGGGCTGTCACCCCCATACCCCGCTCGAACGCGAACTCGAACTCGAACTCGAACTAATCCAAATGAAACAAAAGCTAGTACTGCGGGCAAAATTGTGTGCGCGTGCGTTGCGCGCAAGTCAATATCGTAGATTGGAAATGTCTCCTTAAGTTTTGATCTGTGAGTCGCATACCCCGCTCGTTGAAGGATTGCCACCCCTATAATCTTCCTGCTGGCGGGAGCTGGGCTGACACGATTGTTCTAAGAAAGCAAAAACGCAAGGATATGGCAGCGGGCATACGTACTTGTGAAATATGCTCCGCTTGAGTTGGAGCAAGCGAAGGTCAGATGCGCGATGATACAAGAGAAATATATTCTTGAATCTCGCCCACGCCGCCGACTGAAAATTCCTTCGGCAGTGTTCTGAAGCGTTCATCGATCAGTAGCATTGTGCTGTTTGTTGCTGTGGCAATTGGGGGTTAGAAGTATAATTTGGTCTTATCTTAGGTACTGCCCTCCTGCACTCCGCACTCCGGCTCTACACTGGCCCTACTTCTTTGTTCAGTGGTTAGCTTAGGGAATCCTGAAATTATCACCATAGTCGAGCATGCCAAATAAACATACCCGCTACACTTACGTGTTACAGCCAGTACCACGCGGCTATTGTTATCGCGACCAAAGTAAGAAGATTCACAGTCACAGTTGGGAAGTCCTCACAATTAACAAAACACAAATATAATCTCCGAATTTAAACTCAGAATTGCATCGGCAAAAGGGCCTTGCGCATTCTTTACGTGCTTCTGTGACTGCTGTGTACTTGCCTTTCTTTTTTTTTGGGAGAGTATTAGCTAGACTAGACTAGGGACTAGACTAAACTATAAGGACCTCGGTAAGAAAGACGCAACGCGACACCATAGGGCCATGTCTACTTGCTTCTAATCTTACAATCTCCTCTGTACAGCCCCCTTCCCTACGCCTGCTGGGACTCCAGACGGTTTATTCGAGTTTCTTCGGTGCGCAAATCGATTCTCACAGTGCGGACCTGCAGGCAATAACCATTCCCAAAACACAGCGAATCCACGTGAGTGGAATGGAAATACAAAAGACAGGTGAATCAGTCAGGCACGCACGTCGAACTAGCGCAATGAACTATAGAAGTAACAATGAATTCGCGGAAAGCTAGCACGCAGGAAAAGCAACTTCTCCCTTTTCTATACTTCAAATTCTCGCCCCACCAACGCAAATACAAGTGTTGCTGAAATTACCTCCGCCGAGGAGGAAATGTACACCAGCCCGGGTTTGGCGCCGCTCGGTTTGCTGATGTCGCGGCAGCGGCAAATGGCCACCTTCACTTTACTGGCGCCGCCCTGTAGCGAGCGAGTAGTACAGTAGCATTCATGAGACGGAATTGAGTGGATTGGTGAAGGAATAAGTAGTTCTTGTACAAGCTTTTAGACACAAGCCTCTAAAATCAAACCTAACTTAACCAACTGCAGCCTTAAGAACAACGACACCAGCAAAGCCTCGTCACCTTGGAGTACTTGGCCGCCAGCACAGCCGCGTCAGTAACGGTTTCTCGGGGCAAGGACTCAAAGGCATCAGGGCAGCGAATCACTACATGTGATCCAGGGCTACCGGCCACGTGCATCCACCTAGAGTAGTAGCAGCAGCACAGTTTTGAAACGAAGGAGTGGGTGGCATGATGTTTTCGATTAGACTCAAGTTTGAACGCAGCAGCATTAAGAACACCGACACAAAACACAAAAGGGCGAGGAAGAGTGCCATAAAAAGGTGAAAAGTAAACGCACAAACCAAAGGAAAAGGATAAGCACTATTTAATGTATCTAATAAAGTACAAGCCTCGACCCTCACCAATCGTTCTGGTCTCGAATGTTCCGATTTGGGTCAATCGACAAGACGTCATTGTCGGCTGCGGACTTGCCCACATAGACCTCGATGCCTGCAGGATAGCGCAGTCATAATACAAGAAAAGAAATACGAGCAGTAAGCACGGAGATCACCATAAATACATGCTTTTTTTCCTTTTTTGCAGTAGCTCTTTTTGCACACGCGGACAAGACATGAATTCCCCATGATGTGCTATATCTGTCCGCTGTATAAGTCGCACCGTCTGCCGACGAGTAAATCCGGTACGGCTTCCGAGGAGACACGTCTTTCGGAGAAGGGCCCTTTTTGCCCGCTTTTCCCGGCCCTCGCACGTTCGGAGGTGGCGGCTCATCGGATAGGCCCAGCTCCGAGGCCTCTGTGGCTAGAGGACCAATCACCTGACATGACAGACATAGGCATACAACATTGAAACTTCAATTTGCAGTAAAAGTCTCCTCTAGTGGCAACGTGAACCCTATTACGACAGATTGTGCGAACAGCGCTTCTAGCCAGGGCCGTACTGTGGAGCACTTCAATCACTCCAAGAAAACGTTTTAATCCACATGATCGCACTATACATGGAATACTTTGGGAATAGCATGAACAATACCTTGCCCGTTTTGCCGAGGGCAGCAAGCTTTTCGTCGAGCGCTCTCAACTTCTCGAGCCTCTCCACCAATCCCGTTACTTCAACTTGAGCCTCGTCAGCAGGCCCCCATTCGCCGGAAGTCGCCATGCTGTCTTCAGCGCCGGCTTCTGCTCGCTCCTTTGATTTGGCTAAACGGTTCTCTGCCTTGCCGACCTACGAATGCGCGCGCACATGTATAGACAAAAAGGGTAATCATATTTCACTAATTATAAAGGACCAGACCAATCTTACTAGCTAGCTAAGTACCAAAGCACAACATGGAAATGTGCTCTGAGAAGTAAATGCGTGTTGGATAACCACCTTTTTAAGTTGCCGCATGACCTGGCGATCAACTTCCTTTCGCAGTCCACCTAAGTTCCATTCGCGTTCGCTAGCCGGTGCATCAGCAGCACTCGCGTCAGTGGCAGCCGCCGTTGTTGTTGTGCTCGCAGCTTTCGCCGCCCGATTTAAATTCTTCGCCTGCCGATCAGCCAAACGAGCCTGCACTTCCGTGCTTCTACGGTTGTACTTCGAGCTAGTTGTAGCCCCGGGAGAATCGCCAGGCAACTCGGAGGCAAAGAGCCGAGTCGGCACTCGCGCGTGCGTAGGGCCTACCGTGGCGGCCCAGTGCAAGTGGCGAGATGAGCATGGCAGCCTACTTAGGCATCCCATCGCTTCCGAACGAAAAAGAGGAGCGTGCAAAGCCATGAGCCTTGGACTGAAAGCACGAGCAAGTTGTGAAGCCGTAAGCGCAACCATCATAGAAAGTTCCTGATACAACACACGCATGGTTCGAGGAACTCTCTTTGCTGCTGGGGTGGCTGGCGTGGCCAGGAAGGCTACAGGGGGAGAAAGAAATATATTCTACAGGAATTAGGAATTCCTCGTTTGGATTTTTCTGACAACAACAACTGTCGTCTTCTAGCTACGTAGGCCCCAACTCACCGGAATTAGAGGCCTAGCTAGCAGGCAGAACGACAAAGCAACGCAGATAGCACACTGGGAGGTGCCAACAAAACACGCATTTCAAGTGGCCATGGAATTGGTGGCAATGGTCTATAATGGCCCGCTCTACCGTGCCCTGGGAGTTTTGAGACAGGCCCCGAAGGGGCTGGAATTAGAAGGCTAAAAGGTAGAGATAAAAAGGAAAGCAGCGCAAACTAAATCTAATAAGCCAAAAGGGGATTTGCTCAAAAATTCATCCAAAAGGAAGGCAGGGAATGGAAGCATCTACCCGGACCCTAAAAGCCGAAGAAGTGAAAACATCTTCCCAAAGTGAGAAATAGTTGGTGAAGAGCTATAGAAATGGGGGTGTGTGCGCTTGTTTTCTTAATCCGCTTGTCTGTGTGTTTGTTTTATCTTTCCGCGCAACCGCGCATCTTCCCTTTTTGAGCTTACCTCAGGCCTGTCGTATAGTAATGTGCCCCTCGTCTGCGCGAGGTGCACTAGCGGGGGAATTACACCACATTGCCTGGTGCCCCTGCCGCCGAACTCGAACTCGAACTAATACAAACCCAAATGACACAGAATCCAATGCTGCGGGCAGAAGTGTACGCGCGTACGTGCTTTTCTTTTATCTTGAATCAAACGTCGCGCTCGCTAAACGCAATCGTTTTTCCAGCGGGCTCGCACCCCTGCTCGAACTTATTTAGAGCTTGTCTTTAGCAGGGGGACTTCGTTTGACCCCCTGATGCTTGTTGCGTCTGGCGAGTTCCCTGCTCATGCGGGGGCTCGAGACACCCAATTGTTCCTGAGTGCGCCAGAGCGTACTATGCGGGCAAGTAGTCAACGGCGGAAGGCAGCTGATGACCCCCGGATGGCCCTTGTCAACGTGGTGCGCGAGCCCCGAGGAGACGACCAGCGGTCAAGAACGGGGCGGCGACTGGTGTTCTCCGTACTTCATTAGGGTAGCCAAGAATAACCCGCCTCTTCCTCTCGGCCAGCTCTCTCTCTCATAAAAGCAAACTCGTGAGTAGAAGACCATCTTCTACGGCATCTACTGCGCGGCGCGGTGTGCGGCTTCGAAATATTTTTTTCTTCTTTTTTCGCCCTTCAGGTGGGTAGGTCGTAGGTAGTTAGATAGAAGCGGTTATTGGCAGCTGATTATGTATGTATCTAGTAGTTGATTAACTGATGTATTCATGGCTCCTAATTGGCCGACCTACTTGCTGCCGCTAAGCGCCACACTGCACCAGCTTAGGAGCATGGGGGGAAATAATGCACACGTGACCGTGACGCACGTGTCGATGTGAACACGGGAATCATGCTATTCCAACTATTGTTTGGGTGCTACGACCACCGGGGCGGTGGGCTTGTGGGCGGTCGCAGCTGGGGATACACCTGGCCTACACACCTGGGTATAAGAAAACGCCCCCATGCAGAGCGTCCGAGGCAGCTAAGGGCCCGTCGAGGTGGCTGTCAGCCACCACCTGCTCTTGCTCAACAATGCGATGTAGGTCTTTGCGCCAGACTAACCACCGACCTTATGATAGTGCATGTGCTTTTTATAGACCGGAGAGTGTGGCAAACTTGAGAGAGGCATGAAGAAGGGCCCAGGTTTAACGACATGGTGAATACTGGAAGGTCTCCCCCGAGAACCGGCTTAAGATAAAGTCCACTACTGCCCGTGAGGGAAAGTCCGGTATCCACATGTTAGTGAGGGGAGTCTGGGGCCGTTGCGCTGGAACCGTTTGAGTGCAGTCCCATGAGCCCCACATAGCTGGCGAGTTTTTCAAGGCATGGCCGGCTGTGACAAAGAGATCTAGGTCTAGTGTGGGCGGTACCAGCGCACACTGGGCCGCTATCACCACTTTCATTTTCATGGCCACTCGGGCATATGTGCCTGATTTGCCAGTTTCCTAGTCCTAGTAGCTCTGCGTTGGGCTTCTGCCTGGTAGTTTTCTAATTTCGGCCCTTTGGGGCCTGTGTCAAAAGAAGAGGTTTGGCCTAGCAGCGAATTTTCGCGATTTTGCGAGTGCTACCTGGGTGCAGTTCACGGGTGCTGCGTGATTTGCGCGTCAGTTAGGTGAGTTACGCGTAATGTATTCGGCATATGTTTCTAAAGTGCGAAAACGCACATAGAGAGCCAAATGACAACACCAGGGAAGCAAGCAGTTCGTGGCCACTCCAGTGGTCATTTCCTTTCTCCACCTCAAGCGACCACTTCTGTACCAGCAGGAGGGACTGGCGTGGGCGCTGCGTTTTCTTCTTCTTCGCTTACGGCGACGAACTCGTCGGTGGCGGCGTACAAAATGGCAAAGAGTTGCTGGGCCAGTTGGCTCTGTGGCTGCGCCTTGTCGCTGAAAGCTCCTTCTTCTTCCTTGGTCTGCAAGAGCGCCTCAATTTCCTGCAGCACATGTGCAAAAGCATAAGTGACGAATGACAAACATATTCTTGAGAGTGAAATACAATATACACATTCATGGCCTATTTTTTTGTGTTTGTCTTCATGGCATTTTTATATTTCCGGCAAAAATAACAATGGGGCCCTTCAAGAGTGATTATACTTAGACATGATTGCTCTCACTCACCTAGTTGTATCACACGCAAGCCTATCAAAACCTAGACATTCATTTTCTTCAGACCTGCAGTTTCGAGAAGTAAAAAGTGCGCTCCTTTTCCACGCCTTCGATGTGCAAAGACAGGCCGCTCTGCTTCAACTCCGCTTCCTTCAACTTCAACTTGAGGGCCTCCGTCACCGCTGCTGTCGTCGTGTTGTTCCCAGCCTTGAGGGAGGCTGAAACACCGCCGCTGGAAGCACTCTGCGCTGTGGTGTTTGAGCGAGTGTTTGACGCCAGAGGAGCAGCAGATGAAGCCGCCGCCGAAGCAGAAGAAGTTTCGCCGTTTTCCTTGTCTTCGTGAATCACCGAATCAGTGGACGCCCGCGAGGCCACTGAAGATGCCCTTTTCTCGCGCTGAGAGTCGCCGAGTGCGCCGGAACTCGCATGCCGCCGCGCCTGGAGTCATGAGCACACACATACACCGGATGCCGCCGTGGAGTACATGCGCAAGAACGAAAAAGTAAACAAAGACAATAATATGTACAACTAAGCCAAAGAGAGACAATCGGTTTCATTCTTCGGTGATAGGCGGGTGATAATGCTTTGTAAAGACAGATGTAGCATCTCTTTCGATGACAGCGCGTATGCACCAATATTGGTGAGCGGAGGATCACTGCTTGGAACCTGAATACAACACTTCTCTCTGCTGCAGGCATCCTACTGTAGTGTAAAGCATCCAACTTCACCCTACCCCTCCCTAATCCCACTGTTTCCTCACCTTGGTGGTGGTGATGTCCACGCCCGGCTTGCCAAACAGGTCCGGCACTTTCTTGGCTCCTTTGCCCTTGCTTCGGGCCTTGGAGGGGTCGTAGCCTTCTTCCACGCTGTGGTTTCGACAAATGGGAAAAACGACGACGAAGAAGAAGAAGAAGGACACAGTAATGCTAGAACAATGTGCGATACAGGACTTTGAGTGAGCAATGGACAGGGATCCCTTTGCTCCTTTCAGCAGATGTTGACAAAGAGGTAGGCAAGGAGGTACCAAGGTAAGAAATGAGAAGAAAGCTGCTAAGCACAGGTAGCAAAAGCGTGTGGCATATGAGGCTGGGGTAGATGAAATCGAAGTAAGTGGACAAGGAAAAGGAACGCATACTCTAAGGTTTCCTGGACAGTACAGCACATTGTATCAATCAAGTCCTTTGTGATGGTGTTCTACAGAATTCATCAGTTGCCACACCCTCACACCTGTGCTTGGTGCAGAAGCCTTTGAACCACTGCATGAACTCAAGGTTGTCCTGGTATTTGCCTCGGGTCAAGCGCTCCAGTTCCATCGTCTTCGCAATGTTCAGTTTGTTGAAAGCCGTCTGCAAAATTTTGTAGTTGGTAGTGTACTGACATCCAATCGAGACAAGAAGTAAAGAAAGTGCGTTCGGGGATGTTAGGCAGGCACGATATTTCAAGAGAAACGAAGTTTTGTTCAATCAGTTGAACTTGAAGCTGTATTTACGAGCGTAAGAAATCGGAATTAATTCGACTAGGTTTCCTTTCAGCACGCGTAGACTCGAGCTATTTATGAGTGGCAGGACCTCGTGATCGCTCTTGGCCTCCCAGTTGAGCTTATTCATTTGGACATTGCCAGGAAAGTGTGCATCGAGCAACTGGCACGCAATCGCCCCTGTGCACGTTTGCTCAATCTTGGTAATGCCGATTTCGAGGGTGTCGTTAATCCACTCCAGGATCTCTTTGCGCCCCGTGAAGTAGGCCCCGTCCATCATTCCAATCGTGTGGTCCGTATTAGCCTATGATTTGTCCAAGCATGCATACAACAGAAATTAAATAAAGAAGAGGGAATTGGAGCAATGAGCACAGTAGTTTCTCGATCGCTGTGACATTCTATTGGGAGATTCTAGTCACCATGGTGGATGATAGATTGCTCAGAATGCGCTCCCGAGGTCCCGTGGTCCTATAGGTGTGAAGGAAGTTAAAAAATGGAAGCTGTAAAGTATAGCAACGGTTACTGATGAAATGAAGGTGCCATCAAAATTCTTGGCGTTACATGGGAGGATATTGTGGGTCGAGAGCGGTCTGTCGATTGGAGGAAATACGTATACAACAAGCAAACAAGCGGCTCGAACAAGAAAGAAGAAGAAAAGTTGTTCGACGACGTGCAGGCACGCAGGCACCGCACGTATCGTATCATCAAGGCGACGAGGCGACTGGGCATCTACGCTAACTTCTTCCACTAGCGTTCGCATCTCCTCCAAGAAGCTATCCGATGTCAGACGAAGAAAACTCCACAGCAATGTCGGCGACGGCTAAGAAACGCCGGCGCCGCCCCGACTTGACTGGCAAAGAAGGCCCAATAACCGAGGTGGCCACAGTGCCCTCGCTGAAATTTAGTCAAGTCATGTGATGATGTTGTGGTTTCCTAATGCCTATTTTTGTCACTCTAGGAAGGAGCTATGCCAAAGAAGGCTTATTACCGTGCGCGAGCACATGTAAATCCTTTGAGCCACAACAATGCCTTCGTGTATCCGGCTACACCAAACGACGTGGAGTGGGCAGCATTTTTCCCTCCGAGCACTGAAGCTAACGGTGGCGAGAAGCGCACCGGTGAAGCGAGCGAGAAGGGCGCAGCTGCTGAATCGGCAGCTGCAAAGATCCCAGACCACCCTACGATTGTGGACGTCGGGTGTGGCTTTGGCGGTCTTACGGTGGCATTGGCGCAGTTGTATCCTCAGGAGCGGAGCCTAGGAATGGAAATTCGTGCCAAAGTGAGCGCACATGATCGATACTACCTGTTAAAGATGTCTAGGCAATAACTATCGCGCACATACGCGTGCGTTTAAAAGTGTTCGGGCGTGCGTGTGCGCTTTTGTCTTGTGCGCAAATCACCTTTATAATACTTACATCCCAACAGGTGTGCGAGTACGTGCGCTTGCGCATTGAAGCGTTGCGTGTGAGCCACCCTGGCCTGTACCTCAACGCGGCTGTTCTTCGCACGAATTCCATGCGGTGAGATGAGCGGGAATTATTTTACAAGGCTTTCTCATATCGTAATTCTCCCTCCTATTGTTGTTCAAGGCACGACTTAATACCACGAACATGCACCGAAAAGATTAGTCAAACCATTTTAAAGAGCTCCTCGCACTTTCTTATGTCTTAGTTGTGCCTTCATTTCAATCTTGTTATCAGGTACGTGCCGAACTACTTCGCGAAAGGGAGCTTAAAAAAGCTTTTTTTTTGTTTCCCCGACCCTCATTTCAAGGCCAAGAACCATCGCCGGCGCATCGTTACAACTCCTCTTCTCGCAGAGTGAGTGCACAGCCAACATTCTTTTACAATATTCGCGGATTATTATTTGTGAAGCGGGCAGTCGTGAACATCCAATTCTTCGCTTTTTGTTTTATTTCTACATCTCAACGCGATTTGAGAGACCTACTGATAACAAATCATAATTGCTACTTACCCACCTGCCCGGATACTCCTGTTCACTTCATTGCCTATGATAAAAAATTACGCTTTGACCTATTCACTAGATACGCGTACGCGCTGGAGGAAAAAGGCCGCCTGTACTGCATCACCGACGTGGAAGACTTGCACCAATGGCACGTCAAGCACTGCGACGCCCACCCTGCGTTCCGTAAACTGGGCTCTTCCGATGAGCCGGACAGCCACGGCGGGCTTATTGAACCGGGAGGCCCCATGGAAGACCCTGCAGTGGCGTGCATGATCGACGAAACAGAAGAAGGCAAGAAGGTGGCCCGCGCGGGCAATGCCAAGTATTGGGTCGTGTACGAGCGACTTCCCAACGACCAAGTCCCTAAGGCCCTTCTTTTCCCGCCTCCAAGCACGGACTAGCCTCATCGTTCTCCTTTCTAAAAGAGGTTCGCCGTAAAATAACTCTCGTGCCGAATTGCGACGCGGTATTGGTTTGCGCTTTTGTATTCCGAAGTACCTCGCTTTATATCCAGAACCAGGTCGGAGGCTGGTTTAGTGCGGATGGCACTTCCCCAAATTCGAAATCCCAGAGATGGGTTGAGGTTACGGGTTTGGAGTAGCGCCGAAGAAACAGGAAAGGAATAAAAGGGCCGAGGGCCGTTACGAGTACGAGCCGGGTTTTCTCTGGTCTCTTGGGGGCACCAGAGCTGGTGGTTAGAGAGGCCAATTTCCAGTTCCCAGTTCCAAGGCGAAGCTCTTCTTCCACCCATATATGGCGGTGTTAGGTGTGTGGAGTGTGTTGTCAACTGTTGTGTTGGTGTGATGTAAATATGTCCACTTCTTTGCTCTTTGCCAATGCACATACATTGAATGTAAATAAGTCATTGCTTGCTCTGAGCGATAACGTAACTTTTTAGTCTCTGGCGGGACTTATATTTAGGTGCAACATAAATCGGAATAAACAGGCGAATCGCTCATATATGTATCACTGTCAGGCCAGACAAAAGGAGTCTCAGACACAGACGGGGAGCAGGCCTATAGTATACTCCTATAGGAAATCATCACTCATCAGGCGGCTAGCTGTACTATGTTCCAATAAAATTGGTCATTCAATCGCTTTCGCTCAACTCCGTGACTTCATCTTCAGCAAGCAATGACTCCATCAGCATGCCCCGAGACGTATCCGAAGACGCAGTGCTTTGCGCTCGGTCTTGGTGTTGTACAGGTGCTTTACTGTAAGATCTTTCACGCCATGCTGCAATACCGCAAGCTCCCAATGCCACACACAGGTCAATCAAAAGCATGCACCCAATCACAGCTGGTTCCAGGTAGCCCACAATGCCACACACCCACACCAATGTTACCGTCACCACTATCACAACTGCGCTACTAGCGGGAATGTCCGTGCACCCCATTAGGTTAGGCACCACAGCTGGCTGCTCTAGGCGCCCGAGTCCCACAATCTGACCAAGCACATGTCGGTGGTGGAGGAGCTGCACGAAGGCAGCCACAGCGCAGGCACCACCTACTACGGGTACCGCTATACCAAAGGTCAGCGCCACGAGCAGTGTAGTCATCACCTGTACGAAGGCCCGCTCCACGACGCGCTGAGCCAAGTAGTCTAGTTTGGCTGCACCGAGGGAAAAGTTGGGAGGCAGCACACCGGCATTTGCA
>Ga0307978_1003089_pt1 | contig 11426 bp, 8 predicted proteins | sample OrgLakmetage1056_FD_203151 | JGI IMG/M metagenome (GOLD analysis project Ga0307978, IMG submission 203151) | Saline water microbial communities from Organic Lake, Antarctica - #1056 | ecosystem: Environmental > Aquatic > Non-marine Saline and Alkaline > Saline | place: Antarctica: Organic Lake...
AACACAGCAACATACGCCACTACAGGTACGCCCGTCTACACCAGGCTTACAGCAACATCCATGGTTAACAAGCCCCTGTCGGGCTCCCAAAAGTGCTCTGCAACGTTAGAAATGAAGGAGGCGTTGGATAGCATTCGCAACGAGGATAAGAGAGCTTATCTGAAAGCGCTGAGCTTACCCGAGGGTTTTCTCGAGACGGAATTGGACCCCTTGCTGTTTCTTCACTTTGAAGACTTCGACGGAAAGGCAGCCGCAGATCGACTCACGTCGTACTGGGAGACGCGGGCGGAGATCTTTGGACATCGCGCCTTTCTTCCCATAAACGACTTGACTGGCCAGGGAGCCTTGAATGAAACGGACCTTTTGTGCTTTAAGAGTGGCATATGCGTACAGCTCCCGAACGATGCAGCGGGTCAGCCGGTTATCTGCTCTGACCCGACTCTACTTGATCCGTCCTTGCGTTCATCCGCCAAGACGAGTCGCTTACGGGTGCTAATGTGTTGTCTTCACAAGTTTTGTAAGAAATACCCCTTGAAAAAGAACTGCACCAACAACTTTGGCGTCGCATCCTTACGTATTATCGAGGAGAATAACTGGGATCGCTCCGGAGTCCATGCCGACTATATTATCTTGGAAAATGTTATGCCTGTATGTTTTAGCGCTGTGAGGGTTCTCTGTGTGCCTTCCCAAAAAGCCCGACGTGCGTTTCAAGATACCATTTTCCCCATTCTCCAAGGCAGGCTTCACAAGATCTTCGGTACTCGGGGTATCATGCACCAGGGCGAATAGTCAGTGGACCTGTTTGCCCAGCTCGGACCGCTCGGATTTTCCAAGGAAGGCTTACCGCCCAAGTTTGGAGGAACGTGGAGCTACGGACGCTTCGCAGAGTGGCTCGCGAGTCAACGATGCAGCACTGTTCCTGCGTCAACTACGAATAAAGACTCGAGAGTGATAATACCCCAAAAAGATAGAACGCCATCTACTTCTCATGATGCGAAGCGCCCATTTGATAGTGTACACGGTTCTGTGGTCTCCGTTGCAGCGGCAGCCCAATCCGACTCAGCCGAAGCAATGCTGCCACCTCCTATCAAGAAGAAGCACATGGCAAGCCAAGCCGAGAGCCCCCACTCCTGCAATAACACCAAAGCGAACTCATCGCCAGAAGCTACTCTGGAGCGTTTTAATATAGCTCTGAAGCTTATCCCGTATTCCGAAAGGGAGGCGTACACTGAAGCTTTACAGCGTGCTCCGTTGCTCGTGGCGACCGAGTCGGACCCTATGAGTTCTTTACGTTGCGAAGATTTTAATGCCTTCAAGGCCGCCTTCCGTGTGATGTCATATTGGAAGAAGCGCAAGTCTCTCTTTGGATCAAGAGCTTTTCTTCCCATGGATCAGACGGGTGAAGGAGCCCTCACTGTCCAAGACATTGAGATGCTCAACTCTGGAAGTCTGGCGTTTCTCCACAACGATAGTTCTGGGCGCGTAGTTCTGTGCGCGAACCGCCATCGCATAGCGTCCGCCATGACTGCCCCCGAGGGTCGCCTCCGATGCGTGTTCTACATGCTTTCCGTTGCTTCCGAGCCGCTGGTGTCCCAAACAGAAGGCATTGTCATGGTTCGTATCATAACCACACCCAGCTTTCGTCTCAATGTTCAAGCTTTCATGAAAATCACGGAAGCTTTGCCCCCTCGCATTGCTTGCTTTGCACTTTTCTGTGTTCCCGAAAATCCGGAAGCCAGGCGAATCATGCGAACCACTGTCGTTCCGGCCCTCACAGAAGCAATGCATGAGAATCATAGGGACAAGCTTGTGATTTACCTTGACGATTCACCAGAGGATCTCGTAAAGAAGCTGCAGAGAGCTGGCTTTGTCAAACAAGGCCTTCCGCTGTGCGTTGGCGGCACTTGGGAGTACGACTCTTATACTGATTGGCAGAGAGATAGAGTGGCCCAAGAGTGGAAGGGAAACCATGGCAAACCTCATCCTTCAGCCAAGCAATACTGCCACGGTAGATGACGCCTCTGCGTTACTGGGCGAACTTGGAGCTGCAGCAAACATCGAACTGGCGCTACATGAAGTTGCTACGAGCCAGGAAGTGATTCCGCCTGGATACAATCGCGCTCCAGGACCGTTAGCATCTGGTTCCGCAATTCCTTTAGTGTCTGAGCTGCGCGAACAAGCGCCCGCCAGAACTGGAGCTAGTGCAAACTCCCCCCTAAAAGGTTTCCTCACCGATGTGGGCCTTCGAAAGATCCGTAGCGAACTCCAGGTAGCTGGGGACCTCTTACCATATAACGAAAAAGCCGCATATCTTGATGCGCGTGAACGGGTTCCGGATCTTGTCGACCAGGAATCGGATCCTGAAGCCTTTTTGGATTGCGAATCCTGCAACGTTGAAAAGGCCGCACAGCATCTTGTTGCGTACTGGAATAAGCGCAAGCAGATCTTTGGCGCAAGGGCCTTCTTACCCATGACGCAGACGGGCGAAGGAGCTTTGAACAGAGGCGATCTCAAGGTACTGGCCAGCTATTACTTTGGTCAGCTTCCCAGCGATCGCGTTGGGCGCACGGTGCTTTGTTACGACGGGTCAAAACTGGGCAAGTGCTCGCAAGACTCCCGGTTGCGAGTCGCTTTTTATCTATTCTCGGTGGCTGCAGAGTCCGAGGGCGACGGTTGTCATCTGCATCAAGGATAGCAAGAAACAAGGCAAGGGCTCCGACCGCGACAAAAAGGACCGACTCGGTCCTTTGATTGATGTTCTTCCAGTGCGTATTAAGGCTACTCATTTGGTCGAATGGGACGTGAATGGTGTTTCGGGCGATTTAGAACACCGGCAAAGTGGTGATGCCAGTCTTTTCCTCAAGAAGGCGGCGTCGGGCGATTTAGAACACCGGCAAAGTGGTGATGCCAGTCTTTTCCTCAAGAAGGCGGCGTCCACCGTCCACCAGCTGTTTGGTGAATCGACAGTGCTCAAGACATACGTTCACGTTGGCTCTTCGAAGAGAGATATTGCGAGGAAGCTTGCCGTCTTTAGCCTGTCAATTGAAGGTCTACCGAAGAGTCTTGGCGGAGAATGGGGATACGCGAAGCTGACGCAGTGGCAGGAACTAAGGACGCGGCTCGAATGGGGGCTTCCCGCAGGCTCGGCCGGGAAAGAGGATAATATGGCATGGACTTTACTTCGGTCAAGTCTGTGCACCAGCTCAATGCAGAAAATATCCTTGAACGAAAACGTCGCATGAATGTGATTCACTCGCGCCCGAGAGGATTGAAATTGAAGTGTTGCAGGAACAATGTCAGGATTTGAGTGACAGAAACAAAGCGTTAGAGGCCGAGAACGACCGTTTTGAGCGTTTACTTGTGACGTCGAAGGCTAATGTCGCCACCTGAGTCTTTGGCGGGCTCATCTCAATTATCGGAGCCGCCCCCTTCTGTTGCTTCGACCTTTGCCGAAAGAAAACTCCTGCTATAGTTGTCCGATCACCTTTTCTCTTGGCCACGGAACCCAGCCATACAACGTCACTTCCGTTTACACCGTCCGCAGGTACTTGGCAGAGCACATCAATGACGAGCGCGCCACCCGCGGCAACTACTCCCGACCCGGGATACATCGAACACGTTGCGCTGGATCTTTTGTCCGAGCAAGAGGAGATACACGAATCTGAAGCTCTTTAACAAGCTTGCACACAAGACTTGCTACTCCGGCGCGAACTCCAGGCCCTTCACCAAACACGAGCCCACGAACTCCAAGCCCGTTTCCAGCTTCAACAAGAGCTGGAAACAGCCGCCCACGCCTCTTTCCAGTCTCCGCCTCCCATGCCGCATAATTTTTAGCCCCCACCTCCCCTGCTACAAGCTTTCCAGGCGCCACCACCGCTGCCGGCATCACCATTGCTTAACGAAAGGTTGTTACGGCAAGACATGGGACTCAACCTTCAACATCAATTGCAGCACCAGTACTACCTCCAACATGTTCAGGGGCGGCAGAGCCAGCCCCAACCCTATTCACAAGCCTCCTCGGACGCTGATTGTGGAGCTGACCCCATGTCAGTATTTTGTGCACTGTTACGTAGGTAGCCATACACCAGCTGGTGCCACTTGAAGGCTCTTGCAAGAGCAACATTTCTGGCAGCCGTTAGCTCGATCAAGCAATACACACTGTATCATTTAAAAAAGATTGAAGAACATCACGCCCATCTTCTTTTAGGACTCTATAGCACTTTTCCCGTCTACTATAGGCTAGAGCGCTCGTCCAGGATGTGTCTCGTGAATAGTCGACGTTGCTGAGTTCATGCTGCAATGCATTGCGTCGAATCGAAAACAACACAATGCTATTATTGTCTTCGAGGGCTTCCCGATTTAAGACGACGCTATGGCGCAGCAGTCGTATCCTTTTTGCTAGCTCTACCGGGTACGACTAGTAGCTAGTGGGTTAGTAAGGCATGCGAGGCCAATTGCTTTTAAATGCAATAATTAAACAAAGTGAAACCGCATCAAAAATATGAAAGATGAAAGTTGTGTGGTTTGATAGAAGAAAGCAGAAATTGAGACGGTTATGTCTCTTCGTCCGTAGCCACTCTCGACGAATACAGCAAGGACGCAAGCAAGCAAGCAAGGAAAGAAGCAAGGAGGGATGTTATCAAATTATATGCCCGCATCGTCCCTTAGGTCGTCGTCTGCTGGATCATTACCATCGTCGTCCATCGGGGTGTCTTGCGCACCAAACACGCCGCCGCCGCCGTCACCACCAATGAGTCGTCCTCGGTGAGCCTCAAGGCATCGGCAATGATAGAATGCAAGAGGTCCCGCTGCTGACGAGGTGACATACGACGACGGTGACTGCTGTTGCCAAGGAACAGGGGGTTCAATTGTCCACCGCCAGCAGCTGGTGCAGCAGTAGCTGCAGCAGCAGAAGCGGCACTAGCAGCTGTAGGCCTTTGTTTCGGTGTTGTTCGTGATATACCAACCGTGCAGCTACCGTAGCATGAATGGCTTGGACGAGTGTCAGTGTAGCCGTCGACACCGATACCGATGCTGTCGCTCTTGTCGTTGTATTTCTTGTAGAATGACGACCAGTGCTGGGCTGCTGGTTGGTGGTAGCATTGTTGGCTGTAGTGTCCTCATCGCTGGTAGAGGCTGCTCTTGTTGTTGGCTTGTTGAAACTGGTCATGGTTTGTTTCGTCTCTGCGTCTTTGTTCAAAAAGGAGCAGACGGAGCACTGTACCAGGTATGGAGTTGTGTCCACTTTCTGAGGTTTATGAGGGACACAAAAGTATTTCCAGGATATCGTTTTCTTCGCGTTCGCTTTATAAATGGCGGACCATTTCGCCACTACTGTAATGCAAGTAGTGGCTACCGTTAGTGAAGGAACTTTTATTCGAATCGTTTCCACAGACCGAAGTGTGGCGGAGTCAGAACTTCTCCCTGCGGCACAGTTCTATCCGTTTCCATCGACGTACGTACTACAGTACGTCATACAGTAGTCTGCTAGTTGTTTGACAACGACGTGACCTTTTATGCGTTTCTCGACACTCTTGAAAAGTCTTTTTATTTTGCTTCCTTTTTATCTGGCGCATACTAGCATAAACAATTCACAGCTGCATAAACAAATTTAAACTACACACATGAGGATCCCATTTCTTTACGCCAGCCGAGTCGACAGACTTCTGCATTCTTGGGTCACTTAGAAACATGTATATATGTAATCATCCAATGCTCTCTTCATGCGTAGAAAGCACTTAGACGAGCGTTGAGTTCAAATCTACTCGCGACAAAGTTGGACCGAAAACCGGCCGAAATGATAATGATCCTGCTCGCTGTTGTGGTCCATTCGAACCCTCCCTGCCCCTCTATTCTCTCTCTCTGTTGTGCGTGCTCGCTGTTGTGGTCCATTCGAACCCTCCCTGCCCCTCTATTCTCTCTCTCTGTTGTGCGTGTTGCTGATCAAGGCGCTTTTACCGTGAACTTGACAAGCACGGACTGAATTACAAGTGCGACGGCAGTCTATTCGATAGCTTGCTCGATTGTTTGGGAATAAACTACTATAGTAGCGCTTTCCGGATGCGACGGACTCCTCGCGAACCGGAAGAAGGCGGAGGCAATGCCCGTCGAGAGCTCGTTGCTCCTCCCGCTCTCCACCGTCGGCGTCCTGATCCTCCGCAAGAGACTGCTGCTGCGACTTTGTCAGTGTCAGGTGCTGGTAGTAGTACTCCCACCTTTTCACTCAATAGTCGACAGCTTGACTTGTTGAAGAAACGTCAAGACAAAGAGCCGTCGCCCTTTTCGACGCGATCGAATCAACAGCAGCAACAGCAGTATCAGCAGCAGCAGCAGGAGCCAACTGCAGCAGCAAACGCAGCAGCAGCGTCACGCTGGAATTCGACCGACAGTTTGGCAGCCAGCGAAGTCTCGACCGACAAGCAAGTCTTGCGCCAGATGCTCCACGATCGACGGGGCGTCAGTAACAGTAACAGTAATAACGACCGATCAGCGCCAGCAGTGGCAGCCTATCTCGAACCCGATCCTTCGTTGCGACCCTTGTCGAGCCAAACTCCCACGAGAACTCCCAATCCAGTCAGCCGATCCGATTACTCGGGCAAAAAGGGTGCTTCCGATTCCTCGACGGGCGACCCGAACCGCACATTTTTGCGAAACATGTTGCAAAAGGCGCACAGTCGCGAAACCAGTGCCAGCGGGAGCGGAAGCGATCCTTCCGGACAACAGCAGCAGCAGCAAATAGATCAAAAGGAATTACTCCGGCGTGTCTTGGCCAAGACGCGAGCCAAGAAAACAAAAACGGTGGCCAAGGCAGCGCGCATGTCGCCCAAACGCAGTCTCCAGCAAGAGCCGTCGCCCGTCAGGAGCGCGTCCAACAAGTCGAGCAAGCGGTCGCCCGCTCCGGGGAGCCGCGCTGCCAAGGTTCAGAGTCATTCGGTTACGTTGACTCTTCGGGATCGCATGCGACGTGTCAAGCAGCAGGCTGCTCCTGCTGTTGCTGCCACTCCAACTGTGGCAGTCGAAGAAATGCCGGATCTTCCGGCGCCGCGTGAATTGTCTTGGCGCAAACAACAACCACAGCAACCTTCTCTTTTCGTACCTCATTCCGTGCCTCAACCCAAGCGGAGCAACGAAACGACCAAGATTCTCGGAATCGCATCGTCGGAAGGACCTATTCAACAAGTTGCACGCGCAACTGTCAAGTCGGTGCCGGTTGCAGTTGCAACACTAGAGGAAGAAATGCCCGACGGATACGCCGAGTTTTTGGAAACCTTGCAGACGGAAGTTTCGGGACAACACTCGCAGGTGCGTATATTCGTATTGATGCCTGCAAGGAACCGTTTGGTCAAGCTGTACCATTGTATTGCGTCTTTCTGACCGTGCCCTTTTTTCTTCTTTTTTCACTTTTTGCACGCGCCCAGTTGTGGTCGAGCTTTTCCGCCTTGATGCAAGGTCGAGAGATTCCTCCCATTGCCCAGCCAGTTCCTGTTTGCAAGAAACGTTACAAGTTTGACACTGTCACCAAGAACAAACTAACGACAATGAATTTGCATCTCAAGAAGCACTATCCTGTTGAGTGTGCCACGGAAACGCAGCTTGTGAACGACAAAAGACTCGCCAAGGAAGCACCGCGGTCGCGTGGCAACAAACTGGCCGTATCGATATCGGAACCACCGGATGTACCGCTTGCGGATTCCTTGTCGTCCGTCTCGGTTCCAGAGGCTGCCAGTCACGACAGCAGTGACGCGGTTCTCAAGATGCGATCGTCTTCGGGAAGTTTGGATCGATCCAACAATCCCTTTCTTAAGCAAGACACGATTCTCCAGACGCGGTCGTCTACTTCTACCAGTACGAACAAGTCGCATTCATCCAAGAGCAAAGACCTGATTCTAAATACACGATCGTCGGCAGATTCGCTGGATCAGCACCGTGCCATGCCCGCTCTGACCGACCTGATGAGTGGTAGTGCGGATGAAGATCATCCACTCAGAGGTTACCGGCTGCCGTCTCCTGGAGCGCGCGACTTTGAAAGTGATTCGAATCCCGGTTTGGAAGTGACCTTGGGACAGTTTGAAAGCAAGTATACCCAACCTTCACCGACAGAAAGTAGCCAGTCGACTCGCATTTCTCCGACAGATAGTCAGTCGTCGGTGCCTTCTTGGTCTGGAATTCGCCTACGCCGCGTCAGTTCGGCAGCTAATCCCGACGAGGATGCGTCATCATCTGTCGCGACACCGTCCACTGCGGCAGTACCGTGGGCCAAGGTTGCCCTTCGTCGAGTCGACGGGCTCAAGGACCTTGTCGAAGAAGAAAAAAAGGAGAACGATGTGAGCCTCCAAGCAAGTAGCAGCGATGTTTCTGACATGGCTGCTTTGCGTCGTTCTTCGGCTGCAAAGGCACCAGGTGGACCAATCAGTGGAATGTTTCGCCTGCCAAGGCCCGAAGACCTGAATCTACCTCGGACAACGACAAAGTCTGTCGAAGAGAAGCAGGACGACAGCACGAGAGTGCGAGACAAGATTGACGAGGCTGTTGTGTTTCGACTTAGCCACATGCCAAATATGAAGGAGTCTGAGGAAGCAAGAGTCATGGTTGGAAAGAAAGCCATCATGATGGTGCACTCTGAAGCCGGAGAGTCGCAGGCTCGGGTCATTTGGAAACTGCCTAGGGAAGTAGTGCATTCGTTGACTCTTGACATGGCTTCCCAGCAGGTTAAACTGATCCTTGCCGATAACACAGGACAGGGCAAGATCCTTTCATTCTCCACCTCTGACGATTGTCTCCGATTTGCCAACGCCTTTTACGAAATGCCGAATGCGTTGCCAAGGAGAGATGTTCCGTCGACTATTGACGCGAAAGATGTCGATACTGTCGCTTCAAGTGTGAAACTCTCTGCTTCTAATGTTGACGACGGTAGTGCTGACTCCGAATCGCATCATACAGAGCAGCTGAATGACGAAGAGCATACCGTTCTTGAGCGATACCGTCGTCTGCGGAAAACGAAACCGGCAGAAGAGGCCCTTCACGAGAGCATCGGTAGTTCAGTCTCGCAGCAGAAGGAGGAATCCTCTTTGTCGTCGGCGGAAGAAGAGATTGCGAACAAGTATCGAAGAATGCTCAAGGTTAATATTCCGCTGGACGCTGTCAAGCATAAGATGACAAGCGACTCTGTCGGCAAGAGCATTGTCGAACTAGTCGTGTCGGAAGCTGTGGACGGTCCCCCAACGTTTGTCGGCGCCGATCAGTTACCCTCCAGCCCTCTCTCGACCATGTCATTCTCGGTAGCAATGTCGACCAACGAAATGGAAGTGGTCGAGTCCTACAAGCGTATGTTACGTCTTAAGATTCCACAAGATGCCGTGCGACACAAGATGGAGAAAGATAATGTGGACCCCAAGATTATGGCACTCATTCTCGGCGACGAGAACACTGCTCCTTCTAATTCTGATTCGACGTCTCAGTCTGTCCTATCAGTCGAAAAGGAAAAGATTGCTGCTACCTATAGAAAGATGCTCAAGATGTGCATTCCATCTGAAGCTGTCCGCCACAAGATGGCACGTGACGAAGTCGACGCAACGATTGTGTTGGCAGTCTTGGGACAAGAGAAGGTCTCGGATCATGGCAAGTTGCGTGCTGTGGCAGAGTCGGACAGTTTTTCTGTGACTTCCAAAGCTTCAAAGGGCAAGCCTTCTTTGACGGATGGCGAAGAGTCTGTAGCATCTCAGTACCGTAAACTTCTCAAGCTTCAGATTCCAAAGGACCAAGTTCTCCAAAGAATGAAAAAGGAGGGAATCGAAGAGACGATTATCGTTGCTGTCGTTGGCGACAAGATGAGCCAGTCTGGAGCTATCCAATCCAAGGACGAGCCAAAAACTGGAAGCAAACTCGTTTCCCTGCACTGGACCCCGTTGTCCGGGAAAGAGTTGGATAACAGCGTCTGGAAGGCCACCAAAAGCCGGGATGTTGCATCCGCACAACCGGAAGGTAGCGACATCTCCAAGTTGGTGGAGCTGTTCCAGAAGAAAACGAATGCCAACGTTCCCAAAGACAAGAAGTGCGACGACTCGGTGGGCTCTACGGCGAAAGCCAAACTGTTGGATATCACCCGATCCAACAACGTGGCTATCAGTCTCAAGGCGTTCAAAGACTTTTCGAAGAAAGAGCTCGGAGAGATAATCGCGTTTATCGATCCGACTAGAAAGATCCGTGGCGAACGCGTTGAATTCCTACGCGATCTCCTCCCCACCGCTAATGAAATCAAGATTGTCACTGCGTACAATGGAGACGAAAACCGACTCGTTCCTGCCGAGAAGTGGTTTCGAAAGATCGCCGATATCAAGCGCATTGAATCGAAAATTGATGTCATGCGAACAATGGAAATGTTTGTTGACGAGTCGAATGTCTTGAACAAAAACTTTCGTCTACTGACACGGGTTTGCAACCAAGTGATGAATAGCGCCAAGCTTCAACACGTCCTCGAAATGGTACTGCGTGTTGGCAATATTATGAACGAAGGAACGCGAACTGGTGGAGCATCGGGCTTCAAGTTCGACTCGCTCCTGCGACTGACGCAAACCAAGAGTTCGGACGGAAAGACAACGGTGCTCGATTTCCTGGTGACTACTTTTGTTGCAAAAGGCCAGAGAGAAACACTGAATCTGTCTGCCGACTTCCCAGATTGCCAGACCGCCAGTCGAATGCTTGTTTCGGACCTAATAAGCGAGGTGAAGAACCTTCAGACTGCTCTAAAGCAATGCGAGGACGAGCTCTTGGCTCTGAACGACGACGTGTCTGGTGCAAAATCAACGCCTGCAGTCAACTCCGCTATTGTTTCGGGGTCGGGTGGTTCTAACGTCGAGCTTATGGCTTCCATTTTATCTTGTGGAAATGCTGATAGCGCACAACTAGCAGTGACGCCTGCACCGAAAGTTGAACGATTCACAAAGAGGGACCAATTTCTTAAGGCTATCAAGGAAGGGAAGACGCAGCAAACGGACCCAAGCTCTTCCGACACCGCCATTCCTCAAGACAGAGTGACGCAACTATTGGGACTGCAGGAGGAGACTAAAGGAGCCAGCCCATCTCTCAAAGGTGTGGATGCGATCTCCAACATTGTCACCGAACCCGAGAAGGAGAATAGCCTTCAAGGGGGTATCGCTAGACTGGACCATTTTCTTCGTGAAGGCAAATCGATCTTCGTCAAGCTTGACTCAGACCGAAGCCTCGCTCTCAGTGCTTGTCGTGATCTATCGAAGTATTGCGCGGAGGCTAGTGGCGTCGGGGCGACCTCAACCCTGCTTGGTATCCTTGCCGAGTTTGCATCGAATATCGACACAGCTTTGAAGAAGCACGATGAGCAGCAGGAAGCCGAGAGTCGAAGGCAAAGAAAGAAAGGAGGTCCCTCTGCACAACCGGACGAGGAAACAGAC
>Ga0307978_1003091_pt1 | contig 11423 bp, 11 predicted proteins | sample OrgLakmetage1056_FD_203151 | JGI IMG/M metagenome (GOLD analysis project Ga0307978, IMG submission 203151) | Saline water microbial communities from Organic Lake, Antarctica - #1056 | ecosystem: Environmental > Aquatic > Non-marine Saline and Alkaline > Saline | place: Antarctica: Organic Lake...
ACCACCAATTATATGCTGCAACAAAAGAAGAGCATCCGGCAATATCCTAGTGCTGGAGTCACGGGTGATTTGCCGCAGCTCCATGGATCTAGCAGACGTAGCTGCTGGCCTCGGCATTAGCTCGGCGCGCAGAGCTTTTAATGAATCGTGCAAGTGCTGCACACACTCCTACATTGCTACAATTGGATGTTGGATGTTCAGTGTTTGAGGAACATCACAGAGCTGGAATAGAACGAGAAAGGGAATGCACCAATCAAAGAGAAGGACAGAAGTATGATGGCCATATGCTAGCCATTTGGTTGTCTGGCGCGGCAAATGTGTCGCGCACACAGTAGACGTGGCTGAGTCAGTAGCAAGGTTAGTCACGGCAGCCACCACAACACAATTGTCAACACATTCATCCTTGAGGTCTATCCGGGGAAAGAAGGGAGTCACTTACCTGCCCTTGACTTGCATTCAGCTCTAACACCCGGGGCCCTGCGGGGCCCCCAAAAGACAATACCTGTCTGCTACAACAATGAGAGGCATAATAAGCACCGTGATATACTATCTTCCTAAATTGGATGCACCTCTAGGCCAAGGTGCTCGACTTGGGCAAGCTGCTGTTGTTTGTCTGCCCCACCGGGATGCCGCGTAATTGGTGGTCATGCCTTTCTCGGCCGTGTTACTATAATATTGCTCAGGCGAAGCCCACAACAGAGGTTTTAATTTTGATGGGAGGCCTCTGCGCCCTACGAATATTATTTTGAAGGGAAGTGAACCAGCCAGAGCAACCGAAGTAGCACACCTTCTTGCTCGGGAGCACGAGCTTCACAACCCACGAAGCGAGTTGTGAGATCGCTCGGTGGCTTTGGTAGAGCTCCCTCCGATTTCTGGCAGTCCCAATTCCGGAAAATCCCTCCCATTACCCATTAAAGTTTGGAGTAGATGTAGTAAGTGCTCTTTCACTTTCCGTCTTTCTCGCTTTGTCTCGTCTTGGCTCGGCGCCTAACTCAACTCCCGGCGCCTTGCTAGCATAGCTGCCTTACGCGGCCCGCGCCGCTTTTTCAGCTGTGCGGCTGGGGTTGTCGCTCCGCACCTCACTGCTCGCTGGCATAGTACACTGTGGCGCACTCAGCAACAAGTTATAAACACTAGTCAGTTGTTTGGTTTCAATCGAGGTCAAGGGTTAATACCGGGATCTAGTCATTATTCGCGGTCTAAGTAAGACTACGAAATGAAGGGCAAATCCCGCTCGAATTAATGCCCATGTCTCTGAGTCGTGTTTTTTGGTAAGCTTTTATCTATCGTGGTGGCACAATCGGGCACGGTCGCGCACAGATGCTAGCCACTGTATGCCCTCGGCGTCTGCGTTTGAAAAGGCAACCAGGCCGCTAAAAGCGTCCGTGAGCACGCATGGATCAGCGTCAAAAATCGCGCTGCGGCTCAGTTTGTGGCCTAGAAGGGCTGCCACCACAGTGTCAGGATGCTTGTGTGCCGCGTTACTCACGAAGCGCGCTCGAGCTTTTCGAGCACCGTCGCCGGCGCCGCCGTGCACCAAACGGCCAAACATCCAATCGCACTGAACTCCGCGAGGGCCGCAACGACTTCCTTTGAAAACGTCGCGCATGCAAAAATGCACAAGTTCGTTAGAGGCCTTCGCAGCTGCCCGTCTACTGTCTGCTTTCCATTTGCAGCCTTCGTTGCCCGAAGGATCGCATGCGTCGAGGCGTGCCTTACACGCAGCCATGAAGTCACGGTCAGCCAGCCGTTGCATGGCGGGCTTGGACAATATCATAAATTCTTTGAACGTGAGCAAGCCACCACCGCCAATGAGGAGAGAATCACGCGCAGGCGTTGCTGGTGCCAGTAAAGCCTCTGCGCGTGCGAGTTCATTGGCCAAGCCTTCCGCATGCCAGAACACATTCTGGACCGTGAAAACGAACCACTCTACCTCAGGGGAAGCTGCATAAGCTTCAGATGTGGACGCTAGAGCAGCTTCGAGACGGCACGTCGACGACGGTGGCGACGCAGCACAGTGCGCATCCCAGCATCCGCCTTGGATGCCAAGCGGTTGGTTGTCTTCCGAGGCGTACAAAGAACGGTGAGGAAACTCGCTAAGCCAGGTACTCATTGCGACATTGCCTGCTCTAGTTGATGAGCCTGGTGGTGTTGATCTTATCTTATTCGGAATGCTGTCAGTCGCAGTGTCGTCGAGAAGAACGACGAATGCTACCCTCAGCAAAAGAGATGAAGTGTTCATTGAGAGGTCTATGATGCATGCAAATATTGTGAGTTCTGGTTTCCCTGACGACACACAGTGTGCTAATCAACGATTGACTGGTTCCTGAGAACGAAGAGAATTATCAGAGTTCCCCCCAGCGAATATCTCCAAGGTGATGAGGCGATGGTTAGCACGACACTTGAACTAGAAGAGCGTATGCAAACTCATTGAGATCTTGTCCTAATAGACAGACGGTTCAGACATCCTCCTACTAGCATGCTGGCATATTTCATGACACGGTACTATATGATCATAGGCTGCGGCTCCATGTACCAAGTACTCTTTTGCTGGTTAATTATATAAAAGCTATGGTAAGGTGCACTGCCATAGGGCAGTCGGATAAAATTGCGCGACTGCGTGAAATGATTTCGCATTTTCTCACTCACCACGCTTCGTTCGTGACGAACAGTCTGGTGATACCTTCCGTAAACGCAAGGATTCCTGATGAGTCGCAGAAGTTTGAGTTTGTCTCTTCTTCGTTTCTCTGACAGTCAGACGGAGGCTATGTAATCTTGGCTTCGAACGAGTTTCTTTTAGGCCCAAGACATAAGCTACTACTGCGAGGGCACGACACAGATGCTGCATACATCGTTGGCAAGAGGAAGCCGCGCTCTGCTGCGCGGTTCCAATAGCCGTCGCGCCTTTTCTGAGGCTAAAGCCGCCGCAGGCGCAGCGCCTATCAGTCCAAGTTTCTCCATTGCGGGGTCGTCACTCGCAGGGCGCCCAGCTTACCTGGACGGCGCCGCCACTACGCCGATTGATCCTCGCGTGCTCGATGCCATGCTCCCATGGATGACTTCTCTTTACGGCAACGCGCACAGCCGCACGCACTCGTACGGGTGGGAGTCCGAAACGGCAGTGGAGGAGGCACGAGCTCAAGTAGCTTCTCTGGTGGGCGCGTCGCCTAAAGAAATTGTATTCACCTCGGGGGCAACCGAGTCGAATAACATTTCGGTAACAAAAAAATCTACCTAAACTATTTTGTTCGAAGCCGTATCGCTGTTTGTGTCTATTTGATTGAAATAGCAAATCGAGTTACGAAGTCTACTGAAGGTTTTCTCGTAAGTAGGTTGTTCATGTGTGATTACGCAAGAATCTGTTTACGGCTATGAATGTGTTGACACAGCGCTATTCTTTCTCTAAGTTCGAAACGAGGGCTAAAATGACCGCTTTATTCGTGTACTTCTCCTTCTAATCTTGGTCTGCGCGCATCAATGGTCTACGGCCATTTGAACCCTTCTCTGTTCCACCAGGTCAAAGGTGTGGCGCGGTTTTACAAGGGCCGTAAGAAGCACGTGGTGACGACGCAAACTGAGCACAAGTGCGTGCTGGACAGCTGCCGCGCGCTCGAACAAGAAGGCTTCGAAGTGACGTACTTGCCGGTGCAGAAAAACGGCCTCGTGGACATGGAAGAACTCGAGGTGGTTTGCTGGGGTTGTTAGGCTGTGTATTCGGATAAGATGTTACGTTGGGGTAGTGAATTAGTGGTGAATTTGAAAAAAAAAAAAAAACGGATCAACTCTTTTCTTTCTGAGGCTCTATTGTCCACTTATTTGTTCCATTTATGGAACACTGCCTCGCCAATTGTGCGCATCTTCTTTGTCTTTTTAACATTCTTTTTTCCTTTCTTCTTCCTCTTCAAGGCAAGCCTCCGGCCGGACACTTCCATCGTGTCAGTGATGGCCCTCAACAACGAAATTGGCGTGCTGCAACCCTTGAAAGAAATTGGCGCCCTCTGCCGCGAGAAGAAGGTGAGTGCGTCCGTGTCTCTCTCTCCTACCTGATGTCCCGCTCACTTGAGACGCTACCTTATGAAGCATTTACATTACTCTTACCAATTACGCCTCAATTGTCAAACACTTGGCGTTGTCGTATGAGCCATCCCGTTTTATAACCTTTCGCGTGATTTCTCTTTTTCCCAACTATTCCTCTCTACACCTAGATCTTTTTCCACACCGATGCCGCACAAATGCTGGGGAAAGTGCCGATTGACGTGGAAGACATGAAAATTGACCTCATGTCCCTCTCCGGCCACAAGGTAAAGAAGTGGGTGTGTCTTTGGTCGCTCTTCCTTCGAAGCTTGCGCGACTTAAACCTTCACTCCTGAAAAAAAAAATACAATGCGAAAATAGAAGGATAATGTTTTGAGAGAATCATTTACTTGCGTAGTGTCGCGCGCGCTGTGCCGGTGGTGACGTTCGTGGTGGTAACAAGTGCGCACGCATGTGCATGATTGCTCCCACCATATTTTGCTAATCCTATATTAGGTGTACGGCCCCAAGGGTATAGGCGCCCTCTATGTGCGACGGCGGCCGCGGGTGCGACTCGAGCCCATCTTCAGTGGGGGCGGGCAAGAGCGCGGCCTCCGGTACGAACCTGATGAGATGATGGCAAAAATTCCCATACCTCGATGACTTTGTTGCGTTATGCATCTCTTCATCATCATGTATATGGTACATGCATACATTGAGTTGTCCACCGCCTTCTGCGCCTCCCTTACCCTAATATCGTGTTGTTTGTAAAGTCGGCACTGCACGCTCTTACCTACCTCTCGCCCCCCCCCCCCGTGCACCTCCCTCCTTTCCTTCATCTCACTAACCCCCCCCCTCCTTCATATGCCGGTGTCAAGGTCCGGCACTTTGCCTCATTTCCTGTGCGTGGGCTTTGGCCAAGCTTGTGCCGTGGCCCAGCAAGAGCTGCCACACGACTCGGCCTGGGTTAGCTTCTTGAGCCAGCGGCTCCGGGACGGGATCAACGCCAAGATCCCGGACGTGACCCTCAACGGTGACGCCGACTCGCGGTAATAATTTCTATTTTAAAAAAAGGAGAAAGAAGAACTTGGAATTTGTTTTCAGATTTGTAGAGCTGGATTAGATCGCAGAACCCTCACGACCGATTTTTGGCATATTTTGATGGTCGAACGTGCGCCAGGTACCCCGGCTGCTTGAACTTGAGCTTTGCGTACGTGGAAGGCGAGTCGCTGCTCATGGCCCTCAAAAACATTGCCGTCTCCAGCGGCTCCGCCTGCACTTCGGTAAATTGCATGGAGATCCTTTGAAGACACTGAACGCTAGAAAATGAGGAGCAACGCAATTTATTAGCTCATGCTGTCGTGGCACATGAGTTTTCTCACTCGTTGCCTCTCTTGTATCCCCTGGATTCCCTTTCTCGTCGTCTCTCTTGTCATGTGGCCGTAACCTCATAACCGTCAACCATCTAGGCCTCCCTGGAGCCGTCGTACGTGTTGCGGGCCATTGGCGTGGGCGAAGACTTGGCCCACACTTCGCTGCGGTTCGGAATTGGCCGCTTCACCACCATGGAAGAGGTGTAATACTCGTACTGACTACATGTAGTGAGCTGATGTGATCGTGCTCTGTGCGCATACCAATGTTCATGATAGGATGCGCTTTCTGGGGATCGAGTTTGAAGTGAAGGCTTTCATTCGCGTCCACAGGATCTCTTTCTTTCTCTGTGCTTACTCGTGAGGTACCACCGCCACCCCTTCCCCTTGGCGTCAACTCTTACAGGTGGACTTCACGGCGGACCTGCTGGCGCACCACGTGGCGCGTCTGCGGGAAATGTCCCCCCTTTGGGAGCTCAAACAGGAGGGGATTGACCTGTCAACCATCAAGTGGAGCCAGGACGCGCACTAAGAAGATGCTAAGTAGAGATTCACTTCTTGATAAGAACGCGGTTGCATCGTTGCCTCCCTTAATGTTAAAATGGCATTTCACAAAAAATTCTGCAGCTCGCTTACTGCATGCTGTAGGCGCACGAGTGCGCGCTCCATGTTTTTAGCCCCGCTTCCCAAAACCCCCCTCGGAAATGAATTAACCGCCGAGCGCTGTGCGTATACGCGCAAATAATTTTGAAACAAATGCTTCGATATGATACAGGAATTGGTGAGTCAGAAATTTTTGAAGATATACCTACCTAACTAGTACTGAGTAAAAATGGCACATGGACTTCGCGTGAAGTGAATCTACGGCCCTGGCGCGTGTATCACGCGTGCACGTGAATAGCCCGGTGAGGTTCGTAGGTGCAGTCGATTAGTTTCCCGACACCTGCGTAGTGCATAGCCATTGGGCTTCTGTGCGGTTTGCGAAGCTATTTCCCCCTGCGTTTGCCCCTGCTTTGTAGCTTTCTTCCAAATTGTTGTTCTATCCTGCGAGCCTAGGCTCGCAGCTCTTCGTTGGGTTAAGACATCCCGTCAGTTAAAGTGGGCAGGCCGCGGACTTGGAGCAGAGAGAAAGAACGCAACCGACTCTATGAACGTCCTCGTTAAGTACTCATGCACAAGGCTGGAGAAAAACAATCACTGATGGTAGACGGCATGTAGCCACACCACACGGCGACGTGATCCAAAATTGGCCCTATGCAGCAAGAAAGAGGACAGGCGGTGCTGAGAGCGGCTGGCGCCCGCCGCTTGACAATAACATTTTGCCGGTGCCCCACTGGGGAAAAATAGCCCGGATAAATGCCTCGTGTACCTGGGATGTGAAACTCAATGGGCACTCAGACCCCGCCGACTTGATCGGAGGGAAGGCGCCAGATGGAGCCTTCTGGGACACTCTGATATATGCTACATGTGCAAGTACAATTCACCTCTGAGATTTTGCTATGTCTGCCCTTGTCTTTATTTGCACTGGGGGAGTATTGATCAGCCGCACAGGGTTTCTCCCACTCTGGGGTCTCCCCTGTACTTCCGAGTTCTTTTGTTGGCCTCTACGACGACTGACGAGACGCATGAGATCTCAATACACTCCGACTTACTACTTTAAATCGCCGGTTTCTTCTATAGAACTTTCAACAAATCGCTGCTCGCTCTACTTACAACTCCGTTTGTCACCTTCTTTCGTGCCCCCGCTCATCGCGGCTTCGCACATACTGCACTCTAATTCCCCTCGATCACCGTGTGACTTCCCGCACGGCTCATAATGGACGCGACTTTGTCTTGATAATGTGCATCATTTCCCTGCACAGCTTCCTCTGCCCAAGACTGTTGTTCAACCACCATGAATCTCCAAAACGTTTCCCCCGTTTCGACAACCACAAAAAATACTGACCCGCCTGTTCTAGCTGCCGTCCGCATCCAGAACGGCCTCACTCTGCGGTCACTCCACTTCATCGGTGGACTCGCTCCTGCCCAACTCGCAAGCGATGGTTTTCGTTTCCATCTCTACCACCAACTTATTCGCGCCGGCTACCAAGCCACTGTCCTCGCCGAAATCCAAATCGCCGAAAACCAACACATCGACGTATAATCCAATCTAATCTAATCTAGAATTTGAATCGAAGCCTTAACTAGCAGGGTGTGGAGGATTGGCAGCTATTACTAATCCTTAGGGAGGATTATCTCAGCGCCAATGAAGCAATACGCCACACACCAACACATACAACAGCGCTGCTATATATATAGCAGCTCTCAAATATCACTAGCCCATGCCTTATTGTGCTATCACAGCATGCAGCAAGCACTTAAACTTAAACGCACAATTAAGCTTTCAGCGCACCAAGTAATAATCTCCATACATCTCGAAGGAAATCAATTCGGCGAACAAAATTCAATAAAGAGCTGCCTCGAGCCGGGTCTTGAGGAGAACCTCGCAGCCTCGTAGTTCGTACCAACTAGATGGCACCCGACTCCGTTGGTTGCCGAATTATCCTCCTGCGAGAGTAATAGGAAATTCTCGTGCCCAGCACACCCGGTACAATAACGTGAGGTTAGTGCGTCTAAAAGAGGGCGTACTCGTGCGCTTAATTTCGCGCTTCAATTGAGAAAGCGCCTTAACTACTGTACTTTGCGGTATTGATGTATTCGTTGACGTATTTGATCCGTTGGAGTCACATATCTTCAATACTTCTGAACGAAAATGGCATCCAATGCATCGGAACCTCTATGCCTAGTGGTTAGCGTTGAGATATCCCCCGAATGTATTGACGCCTTCCTAGCTGTAATGAAAATTGATGCTGAAGAAAGCCGTAACGAAGAGGGGTGCTTGCGTTTTGACGTTCTTCGCGATGAGAGTAACCCCAACAAGTTCATCTTCTACGAGGTAGTCATCGTACATGCCACAGCCAGTTCATCGTGTATCCACAATTTAGCACGCCCCTCCATGCATTTAACAAATTCATGCGTAAATTTGTCTATTTTTCCTCTGTTTTGAGTCAATGCACTCCTCTTTTGTTGCTGGTCCATCTTTGTCCTCAATCAAAAGGTGTACGTGTCGGTCGAAGCCTTCGAATTTCACAAGGCCCAGCCACACTACCAAGCTTGGGCAGATTTCAAAGCAGAAGGCGGCGTAGTATCTCAAGACGTTGTCAAATCCAAGGGCACTTACTACACTTTCTAGGTTAATGAAGGTGCCGAGTAGCACTCCTCGTTCCAGACGTGGCAGACATAACAACACGCTACTCCTACGTTAGACGCGAGGAATTCTTCACTTCTGAACTTGCTACCGTGATTGGCCTAGGATTAGACCTATCATTTAGAACGGGCACAAATTGTTCTAGATCTCTGTTTGAGAACTAAGCACGGGGTTGCCGCAAGTGGCCTTTTGTCAGGCTTTTCAGATTTTCGTATTTGAGGGTATGGCATCTGATTACTGGGTGTGTGGGTTTCTTGCAGTACGAACAAATTCCTGGCAAGAGGCTAGCAAAAGGCGGTACACATTTCAAAATCAGCACCACCGGCTATTTTGAGATGGATATGGGCTCTTCCTCGGTCAGCGCCGTATTAGCTACTCCTCGTAGATGCCGGTTCGCGGTTCGCGGTTCACGCTTCAGTTAGTTTTAGTTCACTAATCGCAGGTTTACTCATACGAGATGTCTTCTGAAAAAGAGAAGGCACGCACATGGGCTTTCTAAATGGGAATGATACACGAAGTAATAATTTCGTGGCTGGGTTCGTACCATAGTTTTTTTATGAGAAGCGAAGTTTACGGCGGAATAAGTACAACATTTCCGAATGGCGCCTGGGAAATGATGCGTAATACGCGAGAACGAGAAGGCGCTGATGCGCTGTAATAGCAATTAGGTGCTGTTTCAAGCAGCGACAACCGACACCGAGGCGGACTTGGTGGCACATGTTTCAAATGGCGACGTCAATTGTATGATTTTTGCGAATGAAGTGGCCTATCTACGTAATCGCCATTGCGTGAGCCACATGGTGTGCACGATTGTTCGAGATTTGAAGTCAATATACCAGTATTAATTCGTCACCATAACCCGCCATCCGAATCTTCCACAATTCATTTTTTTTTCTAAGCCGGGCTGGATTTGGTATCTAAAAGACGGGGCGCCATCTAGTTGGCTTCTGAGGAGCCTCCTGGGCCAGACTGAAAGCCGGGCTCGGGGTTCATATATAGATTTATAAGTCAACCCCTACACCGCCAACCTTTTCCCCGTACTTCTTGTTCTGTGATGTGCATTTTTTTCGGGAGTACGAGTACGGGGCATAAGGCGAGAGTTATATGCCATATGCGTCTGGAATTTGCGCCTACTAGGTACGTAATTTAACAATTTATAATGTAGGATATATATAATTGTATATCAACGAGTTCATCCAAACCAGTAATAATTTAACGCTATTGTTAGATTCTAATTGTTCAGGCGAGTCTCCTCTTAACTAAGCTAGCTCACGAAAAATACTTGAGAACGTCTTCGATAGGCCGCTGGCACACAGGACACGGCCTCCTCGATCGCTTCAGAATTTCAGCACAATCCATGCACACGACGTGATGAGCGTCGCCATCGTGCACTAAGACTGCACTTCTTTCCGCATCCAAGCAAACGACACAATCACATGTATCATCCACTGACGGGCTTCGAAGCAGCACAGGGGCACTTCTTGCTGCTTCAGCGCTAGCAGAGGAGCTTGCATGGTTCTCATCTATAGTTGCGTCACCTCTGTCTGGATTCTGCTCGCCGCAAGCACCACATCGGCCTAAGTCGTCATCGTTCATCAGTGTACAGACCCTACAATACCACGCTGGCCGTCCGTTTGATCTTGGTGCATCATGTGAGAGCTCTTCGTTGCTCTCCTGTGCAGCAGCTGCCAGTCGTAAATTTCTATCTGAACCATGAAGTTGTCGTTCGAGTGCAGCGACTTTGGCCCGTTCCGTGGCGAGCTCTGCTCTTAACAACTGCTCAACCGAATGCCTCGAGAAATAATCGTGAGATTGAGGAGGGTCATCAAATAAAGAATTTCCGGAAGGTTGTGACGAAGCTTGAGGAGGGAGTGGTGGCGTGGGCAAAGGCTGATGCAATGCTTCTACATTAACCACCGCTTGCTGATAGGGTGGAGGTGGTGTTGACGTCGACCGAGTAAAATCGATAGGAATATTTATGTTATTCCCAGCAACTTGGGGATTAGTAAGGGAATGTAATGAGGCGTCAAACTGGCTAGGGGCACTCTGCGGCAACGGTTCGAATGGATCCCTCACAGATGAATCAGCCTGAATGAAGATTTCCTGTTGTGGTAGCGGAGCGAATGGGTCTCTTACAACTGAGCTAGCTTGTAAGATCGGTATTGTCGTAGATGCTGACGACTCGCTTCTGAGTGGTTCGTCGTTAGAACCGGGCTCTGGCATCAGGGAGAGCCCAGCAAATGGATCATCATATTCTGCGGCTGAAGTCATTGATAGGAGTACGCCGATGAACAGTGCAGCTTTATTTCTAAGCGAGTAGATTCAATTGTCGACGAAGCAAGTAAACGGTTCCTGCTATGTTGAATGAGGATACATTAACATAAAAGCTTTAGAGGAAGCACCATATTCATACTATAACGTACGACGAATCGCTTGAAGCAGCGGATCAATTGTTGTAATTTAAGGTAAGGTAAGGAACAGAATGTAGCTGTATCTTCATAACCCTTTGCAGCTCGAGACGCAAACAAACTCTTAGCGATACTTTTCTATCTCCCAACCTTCTAACTTCATTTTATCTTCTGCAATCTGCCCACTAGGGCTACAGATCTGTAGCTCCATGGTTCCATGTGGTAAGTAAGCTCAGGCTCTAGCTGAGTAGCTAAGTACTTAGCCAGCGCAGCGTACTTAGGGTTCGTAAAAATAAGTAACAGTTTTGACCCAAATAAGTAAATAATTAAGTAAATACGGTAAATACGGTGGTATATACCGTATATTAGGGCGAGAAAGTACCA
>Ga0307978_1003092_pt1 | contig 11421 bp, 9 predicted proteins | sample OrgLakmetage1056_FD_203151 | JGI IMG/M metagenome (GOLD analysis project Ga0307978, IMG submission 203151) | Saline water microbial communities from Organic Lake, Antarctica - #1056 | ecosystem: Environmental > Aquatic > Non-marine Saline and Alkaline > Saline | place: Antarctica: Organic Lake...
CACAACATCCCAGCTCCAATTGGCGCAGGGCAGTGCATTCGCGAAAAATATTCATGTCCTTTAGGCCGCCTCCTAGGAGCGAGGAGATTTGCCTTTTGTTGGGGGAATTGCTGATTATAGAATAAGAGCTTGAACAATGAACAATGAACTCTATACACAGGAGTACTAGTACAGGAGAATTTGGATCCTGCAACTCCGATTGCCGATTAACACAAAAATCACGAAGGAGGATAGCGATTAACTTCGGATCAAACGAGCTGGTGCCTTCCTCGCAACTGGACAGCAACCCACACTAGAGCAAGCCAATGCACTTGGGACTTCAGAGTTTACGTTGTGTTGGCGCAATGCCATGCAACCGACTGTGGTCGCTGCTTAACTGCGCTCATAGCCTCGGTCCTGATACATCCGTTCTCGGCTGCGCGACCTTTCTCCATAAGTGCGCGGCCGATCACGGCTACGAGATCTATCTCTGTTCCGGAAGGACGGTACACTGAATTGCTGCCCTTCCTGCGGCGAACGCCCGTGCCCACCCTCGTCCCACCCGCGCATGTTTCTGCTGTCGCCGTCGTGAGCCCCACTTCCCCTACTGAGAGGAGGAGGTCCATTCACGCCGCGGTGGCCTGGCGGCGGCGGCGGCGGCTGTGGCGTTTGCAACGACGACGAAGTTGGACACGCGCTGCTGCTGCTGTGCCTGCTCCCACGAGCGGAAGGCCCAATAGTGCGTTGTTCAAGCTCTTCCCGCTCGTTGATGTTGAGTGGCAAACGGCCAGGGCCTTTGAACGGGTCTTCGCCAATTAAAGCAAAGTAATCCCCGGCTGCCCGAAACAGCACCACGGTTTTGGGGTCCAGCTCAGAGCGGAAACCGACGCGCTGCATGAGCTCGGCGTCCGGCATGCGATTCGGGTAGGAGCCACCACCTCTACTACTGCTGCTGCTGCTGCTGTGATTGTTCTGGTTGCCTGGGGAAGGTGGCGGTAAAGAAGAGGGTGGCCGTTGGAACGACGGGCCGTTGGAATCGGAACCCGCATTTCTCCAGGGGAAAGGAGTCCCTGTAACAATGCGTGCGGAATAGGTTCAAAAAGATAGGGCAGAATTAGAATCGAAGGAGCACGTAGGAAACTTGGACCTCAATCGATTTTGATAGAAAAGGTGACATGCAGAATTTGGGCGTATGATGCAGGTGCGTGTACATGACAAGGAACGCAAATCACACACACCTCCATCGGTGTAGTTTCCTTTGCTGCCGTCGCTGAGAGGAGGGCCTCGGCGTTGGCTGTGGTAAGGATCGCCACTGCTGCCATTATTATAACCGTTGCCTCTGTCAGGTAAGATTTGGTCATACCGGGTGCTTTTCACGCTCACCGTGCTCGCTCCGGGCGGGCGGTGAGCGAGTTTCAGCTGCTGGGAATTGGAATAGCCCACTTTCAGCACCCAGTCTCCGAGCCGCAGCGGCGGGCTGCGCTGGGACGCTTCCAGGGCTCGCTTGGCGCCTTTAAACAGAGTGGAAGTTGGGCCGATGGTTCGTGTGGAGAAATTGTCGTGTGGAAAAGTGGGCAGCAAAACACGGCAAGGGTAGGGAGAAAGGGCAAAGGTGGAGATGATTTTTAGGCAATGACGACCGTGGCGTAAAGTTGGCGCGTGGATAGGAGGGGCTAATTAGATGATAGCGTGCGTCGATGGAATCAGATGGTGGTGTGGAAAAAGATGGGCGCAGGAAGCAGTGCAGCTATGGGTAATAACTGGCATGTCAAACAAATGGTATGCTTGAGGGAGATATCGTGACAGGGGGAAATGGACTGTTGGAGCATGGGCAAGGTTGATTTGTTGGTAATTCAAGCGAGGATAGCGCGCATTGAATAGCGGTGGCGTGCACCTTCAAGAGTGGCCATTTGGACGAGGGCTTGGTTTTTGTTCTTCACTTGGACCGACACCTCCACTGGCCCGAATTGCGCCAGCAGATCCTTAAAAAAGATGAGAGAAATAGGGATCGGATTTACGTGAAAAAATGCAATCCAAGACGCAGCAGGAACAGCAAAAGAACAACAAGATTGAGGAGTTCAGATGGTTCAACAAGATTGATGAGTTCAGATGGTTCTGAGGTGGAGACATGCAGGGTACAATTGGATCTCCTGCGATCATGAGAAGCTGCGAGCATTAGAAGGGAAGAAGTGTGGTCGAGGGAGCGATGAAGTTTATGGTAAAGTTCTTGTTTAGGTGAATAGTAGTGATCAATGCGGCTTAAGAAGACCAGCAACTGAACGCGCTTTTTCTCAAATCTTTACTTTTGGCATTCGCCACTACACTGACCTCGTAATGGCATTTCAGCACGTCGGGGGGCAGGTTGCGCACGTGCAGCACTTTGGACTCGACTTTTGCTTCGTGGCTGACCCAATCGAGCGGGCGCCTGCTTGTCGTTGCTGCTGCTCTGTCACTGTTGTTGCGATCGGAGTTGTTTGGGGCCGGAGCAGCCGTTGGGGATTCCTGTCGGGGTGTCGAGCCAATAGGCAGTTGCGGTGACGTCGCTTCAGGTGCCGAGTCCATTTCGCTACCTCGCAGGCTGGCTCGGTGGTATAGCCGGATTCCACCATCATCCTTTAGTGTCCAGAGCATACACGAATGATATACAACTTTGATGAGGGCATTGATGCGGTAGCAAAATCAGCTTTAAAAAGTGCGTTTGAGTGCGAAGAAGCATGCTGCTCACATGGGTGTATCAATCTAACACCTAAAGCATGATGTCCATAATCAGAAGATCGATCGATTACTTATATAAGAAGAAAGAATGTTACCTCGCCGTCGCTCTCACTACGCACGGATTCAGAGGCTAGCAAGCTATCCATGTCTCTACTTAATTCCATGCGTTCCTCGTTGCCGGGCGTCCGGGCGTTCGAGCGTTTGAGCGTCCGGGCGTGGTGGGTCAGACGGTCAGACGGTCAGACGTCCAGACGTCAGACTGGTCAGGTCATCAGATGGATACTGCGATTATTACTGCACATCTCGTTGAAGATTTGTTGAAATTATTTTTACAGGGTTGAAGCAGGACGAAGCAGAAGAGCAGAGAAGATTCTCAAGGTGTTCGTCTGTCATCAGTCACTCAAGAGCTCAAGAGTATACGAGGCTGCGGTAACCAGCAATAAGTGAAGAGTTATTATGGGCGCCCCTCGCCAGTAGACGTTGCAGTGAAGAATAATCACCGTAATGTCTAGTAGCATGATCAGAAGATCTATAAGTATCCTAGCACGTCGTGCACCTGCATCACCGGCCGTGAACTACACTGCCTGGCGTGGCCTGGCACGAAGCTCTGCACCGCCACCGTCCTCCGAGACTCCCGCCGACAAAGCGACGACCTACGTAGTCTCGCTCGGGCACGAACCTGAAGTTGCTCACGGTGTTGTGCAAGCACTGCGCGCGTCCGGTGCTGACGGCCCTGCCTTGCTAGCAATGATCCGTTCTCTTGCAGGCCGGCCTGAGGTTGGCGAAGACGCTGGACTAGACGACCTCGCCGCGTCGGTCAAAACTGAGCTTGCGCGCTTGGCAGGCAAAGAGCTCGTGCGCTTCACTTGCGTGCCGCCACCACGAGGCGATGGGTCGTTGAGCGCTGAGCCCTTTGAAGTTGAAGCGATAGAGGGGTCCACGATTGCAGATGTTGCCAAACACGGGGACTCGCCCAACGCCCAGCTGCTCGCTGAACAGCTGGAATGTGCATGTTCCGGTGTCATGGCTTGCTCTACGTGCCAAGTCGTGGTGGACCCGTCATGGTTTGGCAAAGTTGGCGAGCCGGAAGAAGCAGAGCAGGATATGTTAGACCTCGCGTACGAGCCCACGGAGACTAGCCGCCTTGGCTGTCAGCTGGTCCTGACACGCGATCTTGACGGTTTAATCGTGCACTTACCGCGCGACGCCAATAATATTATGGATCCTATTCCGTTCGCTTGAACCCCGTCACAGAAGAGAAAATTGAAGTGTGTCTCTTGGGTATTTCGGTGTTACAGACCTCCGCCGCCAGCGCCCACCACCGCTGCCGATGAGCATCACTGATAAGAATATTGACTCGGTACCCCACTGAGGCAAAAAATAGCCCGGAGATTCACCTCGTATTCCTGGGTTGTGAAACACGGTGGGCACTCAGATGCCGCCGATTTGATCGGACGGATGACGCCAGATAGCGCCTTCTGGAACGCGCAGATACGTGCTACATATGCATAAAAAATTTACCTCTGGGAATGCACTATTTCTGTTATTGTCTTTCTTTGCAAAGGGGGCGAATGGTTTAATGTTATCTATAGACCGCACCTATAACACACGTGAAACACCTGAAATATTTTACATTTAATGCACTGCGCATTGCCATCTCATTCATATTTATTGAGATTAGAGATTAGATTAGATTAGATTATACTTCCTACGTTACGATTTGCGCCGTAAATTACGCGTGAATTACGCAAGTTATGCGGGGGAGTAATTTTCCCAATCAGACGTAAATTACGTACAAAATCCCGCGCATACTGTGGTGACGTCACCGCAGAATCCCCCTGAATCTTTTGGGCGTAACTCATCAGCACAACCACTCATCGTGGTAGACTCTCTTGACTTTTAATTGGCACCCATGCCAGAAAAGCGCAGCTCTATTCCTGGGCAGAGACCACGCCCATCACGAAGAGTGTAGAAAAAACAAGGGCAAATCGCACACGGGCAGGAAGGCAGCGAGCTAGTGAAAGTGAAGTAAGAATAAGGGAAGGGAGTTCGGAAGGGCACAGCACCACACAGGAATACAAAGAGCCCGTATTTCTACGATGTTTACCGCGCGTATGGCACACGCAAATTAAGCGCGATTTATGCGTGAAGTAAAAAATAAGCTCGAGGCGCGTAAATTGCGCGTGTAGGTAAATCGCACCCTTGTGTACTCCCACAGTTTAAAGAAAGACAAGGGCAGAAATAACAAGCTCTCAGAGGTGATTTGTATTTGTACTTGTGGCATGTATCTGCGCGTTCCAGAAGGCTCCATCTGGCGTCTTCCCTCCGATCAAGTCGGCGGGGTCTGAGGCCCAATGTGTTTCACGTCCCAGGTACACAAGGCTATTTTTGCCCCAGTGTCCCAGTAGGGCACCGGCTCAATTTTCTTGTCAGGCGGCGGGCGCCAGCCGCTCTTGGCATCGCCTGTCCTCTTTCTTGCTGCATATGCCGCCTGCCATCGGTGATTGTTTCTCAAGCCCTGTGCATCAGTAATTCACGAGGTCGTTCAAGAACTCTTTGATATTAAGTCAAGTGACAGAAGCCACTCTGAGTTCTGTGCTCTAGGCCACTCTTAGCCACTGCCCGATTGAGTATTATGCTTTATTATCATTAACCCATTTAGCATTTTCACTGCCGCGGTTTGCACCAAAGGGAGCTCTTGGCTCTTGCCTTTTTTTTTTTTAATAACTGAACACGAACACTAAACTGAACTGAATTGCCAAACTGCAGGTCAGGAAGAGTTAGGGTAAGGGTTCTAATGTAGATCAACACGAAAGAAAGCAGCAAGGTACAAACCACGAGATCAAGGGCTGAGACCTTTTTCCTCATCCTTATTACCCGGAACTGCCTGTAGCCAGCCTGTAGCCTGTAGCTCTCGTCTGTTCTCGTCGTCGTCGTCGTCGTTGTCGTCGTCACCTGCTTCGATTTTTCGATGTTCTCCCCTGTAACCTACAGGGAACCATCAAGACTTCCCATTTGGTGGCATTGAATTACACTCTTCGCTTTCGATTGGGATCACGGCAAATCAGAAAAAATCAAATAGCACTTTCACGTGCATGTCGTTTGCTCTCATTATCTCTCTATCTGTCCCTTTGTTTTGATTCTGCCGTGGTCCTTCAGCTCGACTTGCCTGGAGGGCACAAATGGGCGTTAGCTGAAACAACTTTGTGGTAGTGATCAAACGGCCTCAGCTCGTCCCCTGATTCGGCACGTGGAGAAAACCAAATGTCCGCTCCAACGGACAACAACGCATGTTGTCGTCGGTCGCCTGCTTCGATTTTTCGATGTTGTTCGATGTTCGACACTTACGTACTTCGTCGACACGGTCGAGACGTCGAAGCGATACTTCGTTAGACGCAGCTGCTAGTCTCTTCGACCTATATGCTACTGTGGCGATCCGGCGTTGAAGCCGCGAATTGGTTGTCGCCTAGAGTTAAAAAGGATTTGGCGTTCAGACACGACCTACCATCCACTCTCTCTCGCATGGAAGTGCATTGATATTTAACGAGATGAATTACTTCTTAGTCAAGAAATAATACTTATAAGGTCGCTCGTTGACGGTCTGTAGAATGCCAATTACAATGGCGATAACTAGCAGCAGCGTCTTCCGTGCTATTCGAGCTTTAACTTTATGTTCCTTATACATGGTGTGCGGACCTGCGCTCATTGTTATAAACAAATCAATTATGACCAAGCATGGTTTTCCTTATCCCTTAGCCTTGTCGGCTCTTGGCCTCGTTTCTTCTGCGGCTGTGGCTCGATTTGTAGTCACAATGGGTTGGGGAGAGATTCGGGATTCTAGTCGTCAGGCTGTAGAAGGTTCTGCGTTTTGGTCAAAGTTGGCTCCAGTAGGAGCTTCTTACGCTTGCGCACTAGGCTTTGGCAATTCTGCCTATCTTTTTTTAGACGTCGGTTTTGTCCAGATGATGAAAGTGAGTCTTGAAACCACAATGCATATTTCCGTGCACACCCCTGAGCACTATGGGCTGCTACTTTTAACGATATTTCCTTATATTTTTTCCTTTTTGTCTACGATACAGGCTTTCACTCCAGTCACACTGTTGGTGGTGCTTTGGGCGTTTAATGTGGAGATCCCGACATTGAGAGTAGTTCAGTCAGTTTGCGTCATAGCATTTGGAACTATTTTATCAACAGCATCGGCACCTTCCTTGTCTATTCCTGGACTATTATTCGTTTTCGGTGCAGAAATAGGTGAAGCACTGCGCTTGGTCCTTACTCAGAGCTTGCTTGTTAATAACGACTTCAGCGTGCTCGAGGGCCAATATTTTCTTGCTCCAGTAGCCAGTGTAGCTCTTCTGACTCTAGCTGCTACGATCGAAATCCCTAAAGCTCAAGCCCTGTCAAACAATGATCGTGATAGCCACGGTCTTGCAAAGTTCACAGGAAGAGAAATGAATCAGAATGGATATTTATCTCCTCTTGACGCAATCGCTCAATCGCCAGAACTATTCTTGGCCGCCAGCATAGTAGGCGTCTTGGTCAATTATCTAGGCTACTTTGTTATTCGAGAAGTGGGGTCGTTAACTCTCAAAATACTTGGAACATTTAGGAACTTGGGCCTCATCGCGTATGGCTTACTGTTTCTTCGGGAATTTTTGGCACCAATGCAGTGCATTGGTTATGCAGTCAGCCTTGTTGCCTTTTTTGCGTACACGTACTTTAAGAGTTTGTCCATGACTCAAGATTCAATTCCTGCTCAGAGAACTGATCCCGAGACAAAGCAAACTATTGGTGATGGTCTTGAGCTTGAAAGTGAAGCCTCGCACGAACGCTCTCTTTCGTGGGAATCGGATGCTTCAGACCTCGAGTCTGCCGTTGATATTCGGAAGAAAAATTCTCCGCACTCAAATCATTTCGAGAATACTCAACTCAGTACAGTAGCAAGTGACAGCAATGGAAAACTTGCATCTGAAACTCAGAGAAATCATAGTCAGACTCAACGCGTTCAGGGCGACGCGGATGTAGAAAGAATTCCAAAGCCTGAAACTGACGAATTTTTCGAAGTGGGATCTATATGATACCAAATATTTTGATTGATATGAAAACTGTTTTTTTAAAGTGCTTGTTTTCGAGATATCTATGAATAATTTGAAAGCACTCATTATTCGAAGTTGCCAGGCAAATCGAATGCGAAATACTGCATGAGCACTCGCATTTGCATCTCTGCAATTGCATTTTCATCTCTATTAGTAATCTATAACTATTACTTTAATGTATGAATACTCCTTTCGCTTTTGCCTTGTTATACTTGCCTTTCTTTGTTTTGGGGGAGAGTATTAACTAGACTAGACTACGACTTTTTCCTTATCTAGAGAAGCCTAGTCCAAGGACGACCCTTTCAAAGAAAAAACAATGAAAATGCACGATAGTCACAGAGAAATAATGAGGATATTCGCCATCGAGTTTGCTCTAGAAGGCCAATTAGAGCTCGAGCCGGAGTCTTTCCTCCGAATAAATCGGCGGGACGGAGTTTTTGAAAAAGGACCCTGGACCATAAAAGTATTTGTCTGGGCTAGTCTTGCCCTAAAAGGGAGTCGCCTGAATGTTTTTCAGGTGCCGGGCGCCAGCCGATCTCAGCCCCGATTGTCCCCTCTTTGCTAACGAAGCATCGTTCTTGTAGCTGCAAGCCTGTAGGTTGTAAAACACGGATGTCCAAAAGCTCATGATCACCAGGTTTTTTTTTCGAACAAAGATATTGTTTTTGTGCTCAGACTTACTTGCTATTTGAGATTGTGGAGGATACTTACAGTTCATCCTGAATTGTATTCTCTTCCTCCAAGTCCGAGATCATACCCACCCCGCCGATAGGATACTTACACCGAGGAGGAGCTGCGATCCTCAAGCCTAGGCCCACTGGGATGACCAGAGATATGCAGTGGAAAAAGCAATAAAAAGGAGGGGGAAGTTGAGTGGAAATTGCTTCGCAAATAAAGCATACGTTCAGCGGCTGAGCGAATGAATGGGAGCTCAATATTCTATAACAAACCTTAGTGGACCTTGACCTTAAATCGGTTTATGCTCATGACTTATAGTCTAGTCTCGGGTCTAATTTAGTTCTAATTCTACGAAGAAGCTTAAACGGCGTTTTAGATTCACCTGCAAGCCCCACTTATTAATGTTACTATCGAAATTAGCATGAAGATATCCAAATTCATAACTGAAAATTGCTTTGGTGACGTATTTTTATTTGCCATGGCCAATTTCGTAACCGAGTGACTGCCTAGGAGTGGCCTTTCTGCTCTTCATGTAACAGGTAATTATTATTCATAAATCTTAAATGGGCTACTCTATTGAGTGATTCTGGCGGCCAAACGCAAGAAGGCAGTGCTGGAATCAAATTTCATAAACCTTAAATGGGCTACTCTATTGAGTGATTTTGGCGGCCAAACGCAAGAAGGCAGTGCTGGAATCTACGACTATACCTCCACAGGACCAAAGAATGCATATGGGCGGTACAAAATGTACTTTGATTGCCAATTCAAATTCGGTGAGTGCTTAATGAAAGAAATCAGCTTAGTCGGCCTCTCGCTTTTCTACCATTGAATTGCATGTATTTGATTTCATCGCAACTTCCGTTGAAGAGCATCGCAAATTGTGTTGTAGAGCATTGCAGTGCAAGAAAGGCTATTCGACTGAGCGAGCAACAGGATAAGCAATCTTACTCAGCCCATGCTTCTCTAAAGCTGTCTCAACTAGCTGATTCGCCTTCTCCGCAACGGCCTGTACGCAAATCATGTTGTCTGCGTTACGAAAAATCAGGCCCAGCAAGAACAACCTGCATGTAACAAATTAACTTACCTGGCTGATAATTTTAGCTTCAATTGTAACTTCAAGATTGTCCTTCTCAAATGCTCGCCAGTAGATCTTTTCGTCGCGAGTCGACGCGCGGTCCAAAGTTGCGAATGAAGCTTGCAAGCAATTCACTAAAGTCCCAAGCTTCGACATGTCTTCATATCTAAAAGAATTCAAACGTATGAGATACATCTATCTTAAGACTTCTGAAAGTATCGCACATGAGCTTTAAGAGGTTCGCTAGTACCTCACGTGAAGTGTCCTCTTGAAAGGCACCCAAGTAAATCGACTTAAATTGTGAACCGGCGATTTTATGAGCATGACCTTTCAAAACATCCAGAGTAGGTCTCACTGGATTATGGAGAACACACATATGAGAATGTAGGAATTATGAATCGGTGTTGCCTTACATTTGGGATTAGAGCTATGGACTCGTCTGGTTTTTGGACGCTTGTGGCGAACCAGTCCATGGACATAACAACGCCAACGATATCAGCGCTTACGACGTGAATCTCTTCACCGACTTGAAATTTGTCACTTAACGCAGTCAATTGAATTGCACTCGCAATTTGCGATAAAGGCTCCCTCAAAGCAAGGGCAAAAATAAACGAAGTACCTCCAGTGAAAGCAAGGACCGACTGACCAACCTTTCTAAGATCACCAGGCAATAGATCCACAGATACAGCAAATGCAACCAATGCCAAAGCGACATCACTAAGCCGATCGTAAATAATTGTGATACCAATATTTTTGTTGTGGTCGCGATCATTCACCCCGAGAGCCCATTTCTTTAGAAGAGCCAAAACGTATGCAATCCATGCTGTTTTTGAGACCGCTTTGAAAGAAGTTGAGAAATCGCTACGATTCGGAAAGAGTTCCGCAGAAATGTCGAAGAGATAAACAATGGCTAATATGGCAGAGCCCATGCGAGATGCTTTGTAAAAAGCATAACATATGTCGGCTTCCCATGGAATCTCTTCAGTGTGCGCACTACGCCGCACATTGTTTGCAAAAGTGTTCAGAGCTCTGGTCAACGGTGTCGACAAAAGCCATCCACTGCATACAATCTGAAGACACGAACAAGAAACAATATACGGAAAGAACTCATGGATACCTAGTTGATCTATCAATGAATATTATCAATTTCGTTTTCAGGAGCGACAGATCTGTAGTATTCAGGAGTATCAACCCCAAGATTTGAAAAAGATATTGAAATGGTGAAGCAGCAGACTTCATGGATTCATGGAATTTACCATGACATCCAAAGCCAAGCGGAGAGAATAGCTACTAACTAACGTATATCCATGCAATTTTGCTGAAGACAGCACTTGATGAAAGAATGGCATCAATTTTCCAGCGAGCTGCAAATTCAAATCAGGTTGTGTTGTGTCATGAGTCAAACTTCCACCACGGACTCCAACAGTAGTTGGAAATGGTACAGATGGAAGCCGTGCGATCCCGCCTGCCGGCAAACAAAAAATAAGGGCAAATTTCAACATATTCGCATTCTATGTAACATCATGCCATCCGAATAGAAGCGTAGAAAAGTTAGCTTATAATCAGTGCAGTGTGCAGTGTCTGTCTGTAGTCATGTTTTAGAGAAGATTTTTTTTTGAAGAAAAAGGATTAAGAAGGAAGAAGGAACAGCTGGGAAGAAGGATAATTGGACTTTCAGCGTGCTGAACTATTTGTTTTCGCTGTCTGGACGTTTCGGTGTTTTCCATTGGTGGGTCGTTGGTTGGTGAAGAGAGGAGAAAAGGCAAGGCGGCGAAGCAGAGCTAGCCGAGTCCGCGAAGCAGATCGCTTGATAAGAGGGCTGATACGAAGAGGAGCGCGCAAGTGTAACAGTTGGGGATTCAACAACTGTACACGAAG
>Ga0307978_1003094_pt1 | contig 11417 bp, 14 predicted proteins | sample OrgLakmetage1056_FD_203151 | JGI IMG/M metagenome (GOLD analysis project Ga0307978, IMG submission 203151) | Saline water microbial communities from Organic Lake, Antarctica - #1056 | ecosystem: Environmental > Aquatic > Non-marine Saline and Alkaline > Saline | place: Antarctica: Organic Lake...
ATATTTATAATTCTAACCAAGAACTTGTTTTCTCTAGAAAATTTATGGTCTTGGATCAAAAATCTGTAGTAGGGGTCGAAATCAAACGCGCACGTGATTTGAATTATGTTTTGACTCAGCAACGTGTGCAGTTTTTTATAGATTCTAAACAAATTAATTTTATCAACCCAAATGATCAGCTTCAAGTAGCGATTATTCAAAACAGTGATTTAAACACCACCATCACAGATATAAAGCCTCAGTTTAATTTAGGAAATAAGCAAGTATATCGATATGATGAACAAACGTCTTTTTGGGCAGGAAATGAATTTCTCAACTTTGAAAATAGAGATTTCAGATCTCCTAACATGAATATAGATTTTGTACGCAAAGGAGAACTTTACAATGCTTATCTGTTTGTGGACGGGCCGCGTAAAAATCTTGAGTATACTTTTAATCCAGACATCAACGGTAATTATCTGGTAACAACTTTAGATAATGAAGACAATGATGTGCAAGCAGAGTATGTCAATATTCATTTTGCTCTAGATACACAAGGAATACAGTTGCCACCAAACGCAAAAATTTACATCATGGGGAATTATAATGCCTTTGAATTACAGCCCGAAAACGAGGCTATCTATAATGAAAAGTCTGGAAAATACGAGGCAATTATCCTATTAAAACAAGGTTTTTACAACTATCGTTATACGGTAGTTTACGATAACGGCTCTCAAGACCCAGGCTTTATAAGTGGCAACAAATGGCAAACGGAAAACCAGTATTCTGTACTTGCCTATTACAGAGAGTTAGGCGGTCGTTATGATCAACTAATAGGTATAGGTGAAGCTAATTCGCAAAATATTACTAATTAATTCTTGTAATAAGTGAATCTATAGTTTAAAAAGTAGTTTTTATCTTTGGCATTTTCCCCAAACACCTGTCTGTAATTTAAGGGTAATTCATACTTCAAAATACCATCCGTACTCATTTGAAAAGAAGTAATATCATATTCTTTTGATTTCTTGTCTGATATTTCTGCTCTAGCAAAAAATAAACCTTCGCATTCAACAAAATTACCATTCATATCAATTGCACCTAAATGTTCTAATTGGATATAAAATCCCTCTAAACTAAATTCTAAATTAATTCCTGCAAGAGAAAAATCTATTTTATCATTTTTACCAGTTGCTATATTTTTAGGATCTGAAGAGAACAACAAGTCTCCCACTGCATTATCTGTACTTTTAAAAATATTTAACCGCACTAAAATCTTAGTTTTATTAAATTTATCACGCACTTTCAAATCATATCCTTTATGTTTATCAAAAGGGATTGCTATTGAAGATATTTTATTACCAAAAACAACTTCTTTTGATATGATTTTTGATAATATATTATAATGACATGGTATGATTTGATTTCCTAAAACCTTTGAGTTTCTTAATTTATTAGTCACTTTCTCCTCTCCACTAAATGTGTTTATGATTACCGTATCCAAAAACTCTGGTCTTTGTTGTAAAAACAAAGTATCTTTTATCATGTTTTTACGAATTTTAAGGCTTTTGTATCCTATAGCACTAGCAGTTAGAACAATCGTATCTGCATATTGATTAAGGTCGATTACTCCATTTTCATTGCTGTATGTACTTTTTTGATCACCTACTACATTTACGAAAGGAATGATCTCTTTAGTGACCTTCTCCACTGTAACAAGATTTTGTGATTTGGCTAATGATAAAAATAAAATCGCAACTAAAAATATTAATTTTTTCATTAAAAAATAATTAGGGCGCGATTTTTCAATCACGCCTGGTTTAATTCAAAAATTTTTATTGGCTTATATTTACTATCCTCGCGTTTCTACCTGGCAAACTTCCTGAACCGTACTGATTGCAAGGTTGTGTTCTCCTCCAAAAAATCCTATGACAACAAGTTCTAAAGCTACCTCCTGGCAAATCTACTACTGGCCCACAAGTCCAGCCAAACCCTCTAACTCTGGATTTAGCAACCACGTTCTGTTGCTCTTGACTTTGATCAAAAGCCGCTTGAATAAAGTCATCTCCTTGAATAAATTCTATTCCTTCAACACTCAAATCAGAGGTTTCTATATATCCCCAGTATACGTCAGTGATTTCAGCAATCTGAGTTTCCCAATTTAATTGGACATGGTCAATAATATCTCCCGTTTGCTTATTACTAGTCGCAAAAATCTCAATGTTTGAATTTATAGGGCTTTGATAACTAGAAATTATAATTAACTCATCATCCTCATTAACAATCTCCTCCCTTTTAATGAAGCTCAAAGCCTCTCCATAAAAATCCTCCAAATAGGCACTGACCGCTATTCCAGTTACTTCTTCATTTTCATTAGATTTCATTGTTGTAGAATCAACATTATCACTTAAATCCTTATCGTTAGAACAAGAATTTAAGAAAATTATTGCGATAAGCGCAAATACAATACTCTTTAAAATATTCATAATTTTGTTGTTTAAATATAAATTATTAGTTAATATCCTTGCAAAGACATATCGAAATTAAAAAAAAACGAGATAATATAATCATAAGTTAGTTTTAACTTAATTTTATTATTTTATTTTATTTAGTAACTTTTTTTTGAAAATAATTTCAATTTAATAATTGAAAACAATCACAACCTTAGTTTGCGACTAACCACAATTATGAAAAACAACAAAAGATCACTTATTAAATATAGAGGCAATTATTGTCTTAACTGCTCTACCCCATTAGATGTAGAAGATAAATACTGCCATCAATGTGGACAACTCAATTCTAAAAAGCAACTGGCGTTGAAGGATTTCTTTGGCGAGTTCTTTTCTAATCTCTTTTCTTATGACAGCCGCATCTGGCGTACGATTAAACATTTGTTATTCAAACCAGGATATGTAAGCAAGCACTTTATAGCCGGTAAACGTTTTAGTTATGCAAATCCGTTTCGCTTTTTCTTGAGTGTGTGTATTGTGTTCTTTTTAATGATACAAGCACAGGAATTGGTTCAACTATTTACCGATGACCAGATAGAAAAAGCAGTTGCAAATGTGAGGAATGATAATGCTGATATAGAGATAGAGAATGGATTGCTCTCCGTTAAAGTGTCAGATAAAGATAAAGTCACAGAAAAGGAATTACAAGAAATTGAAGAGGCCTCCTATGCTGGTAAGTTTATTGCAAAAAAAATAAGAGAAGAATATGCTGAAGAAATCAAGCAGCAAGAGGACTCTATTTTAAATACCAAAGCTACAGATAGCATCACTAACCTAAAAGGTGAAAAAAAAGCAGCAGTTATTGAATCCTTCACACAAAGCGAAATGGACAGTCTAAGTTCCTTTTTACGCTTTTTTGAGCAAATGGACTATTATCAGACCTTCTACACAACACATAAAATATCTGATCCAGAAACGGCATTGGTTAAAATGAAACACAACAATACCAGATACAATCAAGCACTTTATGAAAAAATGACGTTCATAGATAAGATAGGCAATGATCCTTCTATTTTAATAGATATCATGTTACCTAAACTGCCGGTATTTCTATTTCTGTTTACACCTGTTTTAACTTTATTTCTTTGGTTGCTTTATGCGCGCAGGGAATTCACTTATATGGAACATTTGGTTTTTGCATTCCATGTATTTACCTTTATTTTCTTGAGCATGATTCTTCTATTCTTGATTAAATGGATCACTTTTGGTTATATAAACCTCACTCAACTCTTTTTTTGGTTTATTGGACCTTTCTATTTGTACAAATCCATGCGCAATTTTTATGGACAAAGACGTTTTAAAACCATTACTAAATTTCTTTTAGTAAGCTTTATATTTGTAGTGGGACTATTATTAGGAGTTAGTTTATTACTTTTGATAGGAATAGCACTTTATTAAATTATGATACAACAAGTTACAAGAGGTATTAAAATCTCGGTACAAACGAGTTTTGAAGGTACATTTTATAAAAATTATAAGATGCACTTTGCCTTTACCTATGTCATAACTATAGAGAATCAGAGTAAAGATTCTGTACAACTCAACAGTCGCCACTGGCGTATTAAAGATAGCTTAAGTCGCACAGAGCACATAGATGGTGAAGGTGTGATAGGTAAAAAACCAGTTCTTAAACCCGGACAATTACACATGTATCAAAGCGGTTGCTTACTTACCTCTCCTTTTGGAAATATGAGTGGTTTTTACAATATGATTAATTTTACCACCTCTAACCAATTCAGCGTTATTATCCCTGCTTTTAAACTCAGCGCCCCTTTTGCGTTGAATTAGATTTCAAGAGTCTCCGTTTTTATTTTATCAAAAATAGTAGTTCACGATCAACCTTGGTTTATTCTAAAAGCGCAATTCCTATACATATACTATTCTACATTAAGATTACTTTACCAGCATAGAGTCCAAAGAAACGCTAGATTATTTGTAATTTCACGCGTAAATTAAAAAAACAAATACATCATGGGAAAAGGATTTTTCAACGTCCCAGTTGCTGTAAACGAGACTATTAATACATATGCTCCAGGAACTGTAGAAAGAGACCAAGTGCTAGCAGCTTACAAAGAATTGTGGAACGCAAATACAGAGGTGCCTTTATATATCAATGGAAAAGAGATAAAAACTGGAGATACTGTACCTATAAGACCGCCACATGATCACCAACATATAGTAGGGAACTACCACAGAGCTGGAAAAAAAGAAGTTCAAGATGCCATCGCTACTTCGTTAGAAGCACGTAAAAAGTGGTCGCAGATGCCATGGGAACAAAGAGCTGGTATTTTCTTAAAAGCTGCAGAGCTTATAGCTGGCCCCTACAGAGCACGTATTAATGCTGCGACCATGATCAACCAGTCTAAAACTGTTTTCCAGGCAGAAATTGATGCTGCTTGTGAGCTGGTAGATTTTTTAAGGTTCAATGTGCAATACATGACAGAGATTTATGCAGAGCAACCTGAATCCACTTCTGGCGCTTGGAATAGATTAGAATACAGACCTTTGGAAGGTTTTGTATACTGTATATCTCCATTTAACTTTACGGCTATTGCTGGTAACCTTCCTTCTAGCGCTGCCTTAATGGGTAATGTTTGTATATGGAAGCCTAGTGACCATCAAATGTTGAGCGCACAAGTAATTGTAGAAGTATTTAAAGAAGCTGGAGTACCTGATGGTGTTATCAATATGGTAAATGCAGATCCTGTGATGATGACTAACGAGGTAATGACGCATGCAGATTTTGCTGGTGTTCACTTCACTGGTTCTACAACAGTATTCAAAAGCCTGTGGACTAAAATAGGTGAAAACATAAATACCTATAAGACTTATCCTAGAATAGTAGGTGAAACAGGTGGTAAGGACTTTATCGTTGCTCATAAAAGTGCTGTTCCTGCACAAGTCGCTACAGCTATAGTACTAGGTGCTTTTGAATTCCAAGGTCAGAAATGTAGTGCCGCTTCCCGTGCCTATGTACCTAAGAGTATGTGGCCAGAGGTGGAAAAACTCATTCGCAGAGATGTAGATAGTTTTAAAATAGGATCTCCAGAAGACATGAGTAATTTTATTACTGCTGTGATTCATGAAGGTTCGTTTGATAAACTTGCCACCTATATAGACGGAGCAAAAAAAGATGCAAATGCTGAAGTGATCATAGGAGGAAACTACGACAAGTCTAAAGGATGGTTTGTAGACCCAACGGTTATTTTAACTACCGACCCAAAATATGTAACCATGGAGACCGAATTATTCGGCCCAGTGATTACTATTTATGTGTATGAAGATGATGAATATACAGAGATGTTAAAACTGGTTGATGAAACTAGTGAATACGCTCTTACTGGCGCTATTCTAGGACAAGATCGCTATGCAGTCACACAAGCCACTCAAGCACTTGAAAACTGTGCAGGTAACTTCTATATTAATGATAAGTGTACAGGAGCAGTGGTAGGTAAGCAACCGTTTGGCGGGGCTCGTTCTTCTGGAACAAATGATAAAGCAGGTTCTAAATTGAACTTACTAAGATGGGTTTCTGCTCGTATGATTAAAGAAACATTTGTAACACCTACAGATTACAGATATCCTTTTATGGGGGAGTAATGAAATACCTCTAAGAATTATTAAAATCCGTTATCATAAAAATGATAACGGATTTTTACTTTATAAAGGCAAGTGCACTACTTTCTTCGTTTCAAAGAAGGGGTCTTCAAAAACTTCTTCTAATTCGTAAATACGCGCTTTAGGAAACTGTTTTAACTCTTCGGTAAGATCACCTCCTTTTAAATAGAGAATCCCATTTTTCAAGGTATGAAAACTGTCTTTTCTAACTTTATTCTTTACCCAACTAACAAAATCAGGCATGTTAGTAACTGCTCTGGAAACTATAAAGTCAAAACGACCTTTCACCGTTTCTGCTCTTCCGTGCTCTGTAGTTACGTTCTCTAATCCCAAAGCCTCAACAATAGCATCTACTACCTTGATTTTTTTACCTATCGCATCGATAAGGTGGAAACTTGTTTTAGGAAACATAATAGCCAGTGGTATCCCTGGAAATCCGCCGCCAGTTCCTACGTCTAGTACTCTAGTTCCACCTGGTTTATTGGGTAAGCTTTCGCGAAAGCGGACAACAGAAACAATCCCTAGAGAATGTAAAACATGTCGTGTATACAATTGATCGATGTCTTTTCTAGAGATCACATTGATCTGAGCGTTCCACTCCGTATACAAATCTCCCAGTCTTGAAAATTGTTCTAACTGATGATCTGTAATATGTGGGAAGTATTCTTTTATTTTTTGATGCACTATTTATAATTTGTGCAAAAATAAAATATTAATTGTCGTCATATGCGATTGTTAATTCAAGTGTTATGATATTTTTGTATTATAATTCAACTATTATGAACTCTCAACTATCTGATCGCATTAACAATTTACCTGTAAGTGCCACACTTGCCATGGCAGCGAAAGCTCGCGAATTAAAAGAACAAGGTAAAGACATCATAGGTTTAAGCCTTGGTGAACCTGATTTTAATACTCCAGATTTTGTCAAAGATGCGGCTATCAGAGCCATCAACGAGAATTACAACAGCTATTCTCCTGTAGATGGCTACAATGAACTCAAAGATGCAGTCATACTCAAATTTAAAAGAGATAACAAGCTTACTTACGACCGCAGTCAGATCGTAGTGTCAACAGGAGCAAAGCAATCTATTGCAAATGTTGCTTTGGTGTTGCTCAATAAAGGAGATGAATGTATTCTTCCTGCTCCCTACTGGGTAAGCTATGCAGCCATAGTGGAACTTGCTGAAGGAACACCGGTAGAAGTAAAAGCTGGTGTAGATCAAAATTTTAAAATTACCGCTGAGCAATTGAGAGCTGCCATTACTCCTAAGACTAAAATGATGTTGTTTTCTTCTCCTAACAATCCAAGTGGCAGTTTGTACACAGAAGAAGAGCTTCAAGCATTTGCAGATGTACTTGTTGATTATCCGAATATTATCGTAGTAAGTGATGAGATTTACGAACACATCAACTATACTGGAACGCATGCAAGTATGGCAGCTATTCCAAGTATGTACGATCGTACCGTCACCATTAACGGTGTAAGTAAAGCCTTTGCCATGACTGGATGGAGAGTAGGTTATATAGGCGCTCCAACATGGATTGCAAGAGCTTGTAATAAAATGCAAGGTCAAATTACCAGTGGCACCAATTGTATCGCACAACGCGCTGTAATCACTGCACTAGAAGCTCCGGTTTCTAAAATCCAGTACATGATTGATGCCTTTGCAGAACGTCGTGACTTGATTTTAAACCTGCTTTCTGAACTTAAAGGCTTTACTACAGACGTTCCTGACGGTGCTTTTTATGTATTTCCAGATATTTCAGCATGGTTTGGAAAAACAGTAAAAGGACATCAAATAGAAAACTCAACAGATTTTTCATTGATGCTCCTTGAAGAGGCCAATGTAGCCACCGTTTCTGGTGATTCTTTTGGGACTCCTGAATGTATACGTATTTCTTATGCCGCTAGTTCAGAGCAAATCACAGAAGCTGTTAGAAGGATTAAAGAGGTGCTTTCTTAATATCCTAATATTTGCGGCTTAAAGGTCAGGTAACAGGAAGTAAACACTTGCTGTTTATAACACAAAAAGGAAAGCTAGAAATGGCTTTCCTTTTGTTTTTTACTTCCTGTTTACTCCTGCCCGTACTAGTTGCAAACTAGCATTAGCGAAGCTGTTATATGAGTGCAAGCAAAAGATCGCAAACAGATTCTTTATGCCCTGGACGTTATGATCAGGGATACTGAGGCTAGATTTGCTTATTCTATGAAGTTTACCAGCCTGCTACATCTTGATAATACTCCTGTAATTCACCATCCACGTCCACGTAGACATAAATAAAAAAACCGCCTCTACCTCGTAGATTCGAAAACTTATACCATTGGTCTTTTTCTAGATTGCCGATGGTAGTATGTATTTCGTTATCCTTATAATTACTTGCTACTTTGGTCCATTTCCATCCGTTATCCCTATTAAAATATACCTTGCCTTTAGGATTTGGTCTCTTATCCCTAAAGCCGCTATACTCATAAATATAGGTGCTATCCACTTGCAACAGCGTAAAATTTTTACCTATGCTATCCAAATCAGTTCTTATCATCTGGACTGAATCACGCATCTGCATTTTTTCAACCTTGATTTGGTTGTTATAGTCGTCCCAAGCTTCATTACTTATGTAAGTTCTGGTTAAAACAATGTCGCCGGGATCGAACGGATTGCAAGATACCAGCAATATTAAAAATAATAGAACCATATATTTTCTCACATTCATCAATATCTGCCATTATGTGGTGTTGCATCCTTCTTCTTTTCTTTCCTACCTCCATGCAAAGCATATATCTTCCCTCGCTGGCGACAGCTTCTCGCTCCTGAGCTTTTTTATGGTTTCCTTACTTTTTAAATAGACAACATTTTATAAAAAAGCAAGGTGCAGCTTGAGCGTTGGCAAGCGTCCATAGCAGGTGCGGCTGGGTTGGGTTGGTTGAAGTTGTTGCTAAGTTTATTTCTTCTTCTTTTCTGGGTTTTGCCAAGTGTTGAACACAGCATATATAATCACTTTGTTTTTCTCGATTTCATAGATTATTAAGAATGGAAAACGTTTTATAAATGCTTCTCTATATGGCTTGCGTTTTTTCGGGAAGTGTTTAGGGTTGGTAGTTATTCTCTCAAAATATATGCTTAAATGTTCTAAAAACTCTTCGCCTAATCCTGTGCGTTTTCCTTCATAATAAAGATAAGCTTCGATAGTTTCTAAATTAGCTTCATCTTTAATTTCTAAACTGCATTTCATTATTCAATAGCCTTTCTTGCATTTTGTTTTACTTGTTCCCAAGTGAAAGACTGACTTTCATTTTTTAAATGAGATGCTCTGCGTTTGTCAATCATATCGTACTGCTCTCCACTCAAGGTAAAGGTTTCTTGCTGATCATTTTGATAGCTTTCTGCTAATGCTTTTATCATTTTTAAAAGCCTCACATCTGCCGTATCTATATAGTCTTTGACTGTATCTCTTAAATCTGTCGTTGCCATAATAGTTGTCTTTCTCTTATCGTAAAGGTACAATTTCTGTTCCATAGACTTACTATTTCTAACTAAACGGATAAAACAAATTGACCGTTTCATGCAAACTTTCTAGATCATTCTGCTGTTATTTTTCTGTAGAACTGATGTCTTTGTGTCCTGCCATGTATTGGGTTTTTCTTAGATTGTTTGAAGAAAGCCAATTGACGATTACTGATTTGCTGCATATTGACAAAACTATTATTGATTGTTTTGAGCTCTTTGGTTAAGGCATAAATTATATTTGATAAACGGTTGCTTTTGCCTTTATATAATTGTACTTCTTCTGTTCTGATTCTTTGTAGTTCGCTAGTTGAAATTCCTTGATATACTAGTAATCCTAAGATGATCTTGTTACGTTTTCGTACCGTAACACGTGCGGCATAAACTTCTCCTATATGCTTTCGCGAAAGCGTAGAGGAAGAAAGCGTACTTTTAATTTCTACTTGATAACTATAATAAAAACCTTCTTTAATAAAAATGTAGCTTCGCTTTAAACCGCTTTTTAAATAACTCATTCCATAAAACAACACTCAGAATCCCTATACCACGCTCACACTAACAGCAAGGAACTTTAAAAAGGTCCTAAAACCAACTGTTTAAAATCCTTATCTGTTGGAATCCTTTATACACGGTGCTTGTCCCAACCTTTCGATATACTCAGGACCGGTTTTGGAACGCTTTTGTCGCGGTTTTGATGATTTGCAACTCTTTTTTACTTCCTGTTTACTCCAGATCACGAGCGAGACGCTCGCGCCAGCTGGGATAGCTTAAGGATTTTGGGCGGTGACAGCGCAATGGCAGCAGCTCTTTACCTTTTTTATGGTTTCCTTGCTTTTAAAATAGATAAGATGCTATAAAAAAGTAATGTGCTGCGGGAGCGCAAGGGCAAGCCAAAAATGCGGGTGCGGCTGGCGAGCGCAATGGCAAAAAGCCTTATATTCTTTTTCTTGCTATTTCGGGATTTCTACTCGTATGTAAAACACCAAAAATTACGATACGCTTTTGCTCTTCTTCAACTAGATAGAAAATAGCATAAGGAAAACGAGTTACTAAAGACTGACGCAACTCTTTATACCTAAGTTGATAATGTTCTGGATATTGCTTTATATAATCGATTTCTTTATTGACTTCGTGCTTAAATTCTATAGCTAATTTTTCATTTTTATCGCCATACCATTTTTTAGCTTCTTTTAAGTCTTTTAGAGCAATAGGAAGTAACTTAATTTTACAACTCATTACCAGTCAGCTTTTACATCTTCCCAATCTAGAACATCGCCTGGATTGTTTTTATAGCTTTTTAAACGACTGTCTAATTCCTTTTTATGAGCTGTTGATATTTCTTGACTTTCTTCTTTCTCTCTTTTTAAAACACGTTCCAAAGCTGTCATTACTTGCTCTTTATCAATTTTAAAAAGTTCTTGTATAAACTGATATTTACGTGCTTCTAAATCCATGACATTACTATTTACATTCATAACAAAGGTAATTTATTGTTTGGTCTTTTCTTTGCAAAATTTATTTCTAACTAAAAGGATGAAACATATTTACCGTTTCCTGCAAACTTTCTAGATCATCCTGCTGATATTTTTCTGTAGAACTGATGTATTTGTGTCCTGCCATGTATTGGGTTTTTCTTAGATTGTTTAAAGAAAGTCAGTTTACGATTACTGAGTTTCTGATTTGCTGCATATTGCTAAAGAAAAACGCTCGATGATTTTTTAAATGATTGATTCTTCTCTTACTAAAAAGAAATTCAAAGACTTCTTTAACAAAAATGTAGCTTCGCTTTAAAATACAAAAGGAAAAC
>Ga0307978_1003101_pt1 | contig 11406 bp, 10 predicted proteins | sample OrgLakmetage1056_FD_203151 | JGI IMG/M metagenome (GOLD analysis project Ga0307978, IMG submission 203151) | Saline water microbial communities from Organic Lake, Antarctica - #1056 | ecosystem: Environmental > Aquatic > Non-marine Saline and Alkaline > Saline | place: Antarctica: Organic Lake...
CTTGTTGGGGAGCGATGATCCCAACAAAGATCGGTACGATTTTTTCAAAGCCAACGTCCTGTTCTGGCTGCTTGGCGCGACGGACGGACATGGAAAGAATTTCAGCGTAAGTCTTTTGCCCGGCGGGCGTTTTCACATGACGCCGCTTTACGACGTTTTGACGGTGCAACCGACGGTCGACGCCCGGCAGATAGAGCGAAAATATTTCAAGCTCGCTATGAATTTCGGCAACTCGAACCACTACAAGGTGGCGAATATCGTGGGCCGCCACATAATGGAGACCGGAGTTCAATCTGGCTTATCCCGCGCAGTCGTGCAGGGCCTGTTCGAAGAACTGCAGGAGACCTCGCACGCGATCGTTGAGGCCACGTTCAACCAGCTTCCAGAGGGTTTCCCAGAGGTGTTGCTTGCTTCGATCGACGGCGCGCTGAAGGCGAGGTTGCACCTGTTGAACTAAAGCTGGTCGCACTCGCCTGGTGCGAAGATGCGTCTATTCCGGATCAAACGAAATCGGATCAGATCGCTTAGCCACAACTAGATCCAAAATTACGCGTTTCCTGATTACTGAACATAAGCGGGCAGCCGTGCAAGACGCGGTGTGAGCACCGCTTCAACAGGAAAATCCCCCTGCGTTAGCGCATTCCTCGCGAGGCAATTTTCCTGCTGACATCCACTTGGTACCCACTTTGGGCATGTTCATCGAAACACTCAAAGTGAGGATCAAAAAATGGCTACTCAAAATCTGAAACTGAACGTCAAATCCGGCGAAAAAGACGGCAAGAACTTCTGGGACCGCTGCGGCGTCCTCTTCGTCAACACCGACGACAGCGGCAACATCACGTCGATCAACGTCAAGCACAGCATGTTCCCATACGTTGAAATGGTTGCTTTTCCACGCCGCGATGAAGATCCGGTCACCGAGTGACCTAAATGCCAGGGTGGGTTTACCCGCCCTGTCACGCGGCCACGGGTAGGCATCAGATTGAACGCAATCGACCATCGGAAAGCGAAGCTTGCCGCTTCACCTCATTTCAACTAGTTTCAACCCATATCCCTCAGAGAGGACATTTTAGAAATGCCCAACGAAGATATTTTGACCGTGAAAGAGCTCGCTGAGTATCTCAAAATCGCTGAGAAAACGGCCTATCGGTTCGCATCTGAGGGGAAGGTTCCCGGGTTCAAGGTGGGAAGCGCATGGCGGTTTCGCAAAAGCGAGATCGACCGCTGGATTGCCGAGCAAGAACAAAAACAAGAAGGGGAGCAAAAATGACGGGTCAACAACAGGCTGAGGCATTGCGGCGAGAAATCTGGCAAATCGCAAATAGAGTGCGAGGTGCGGTCGATGGCTGGGACTTCAAGCAGTTCGTCTTGGGCGCGTTGTTCTATCGCTTTATCAGTGAGAACTTCACAAACTATATCGAAGGCGGGGACGACAGCGTCGACTATGCTGGCATGTCGGACGCTGACATCCCTGATGAAGTTAAAGTTGATGCGATCAAGACCAAGGGATACTTTATCTATCCCAGTCAGCTCTTTCAAAATGTGGCCAAGACCGCGAACAAGAACGACAGCCTGAACACCGACTTGGCAGAAGTCTTTTCGGCGATCGAGACGTCAGCGAGTGGCTACCCGTCGGAAGAAGACATCATTGGCCTCTTTGCTGACTTCGACACCACCAGCAACCGCCTTGGCAACACGGTTAAGCAAAAGAACGAGCGTCTGGCGGAAGTACTCAAGGGCGTAGAAAGCGTGACGTTGAACTTCGATGAGAACGAAGGCGACCTTTTCGGCGACGCCTATGAGTTCCTGATCTCGAACTATGCGGCCAACGCGGGCAAATCAGGTGGTGAATTTTTCACGCCAACCCATGTGTCCAAGCTGATCGCGAAGCTGGCATTGCACAAGCAAACCAGCGTCAACAAAATCTATGATCCGGCGGCGGGGTCTGGCTCTCTGCTTCTGCAGGCTAAGGATGAGTTCGATAAACACATCATCGAAGACGGCTTTTTTGGGCAGGAGATCAACTATACCACCTATAACCTCGCCCGCATGAACGTGTTCCTGCATAACATCAACTACGACAAGTTCAACATTCAGTACGGCAACACGCTGGAAGAGCCGCATTTTCTTCATGACAAGAAGTTTGACGCCATTGTCTCGAACCCGCCGTATTCCGTGAAATGGAAGGGCGCGGATGACCCGACGCTGATCAATGACGACCGCTTTGCCCCTGCAGGGGTGCTAGCCCCGAAGTCTAAGGCCGACTTTGCCTTTGTCCTTCATGCGCTGCACTACCTTTCCGCCAAGGGACGGGCCGCAATCGTTTGCTTCCCCGGTATCTTCTACCGGGGCGGGGCAGAGCAGAAGATCCGCAAGTATCTGGTTGACAATGACTTTGTTGAAGCGGTGATCGCACTCGCGCCAAACTTGTTCTTTGGGACCACGATCGCAGTGAACATCTTGGTGCTTTCTAGGAAGCAAAAAGCCAACGCCGTGCAGTTCATCGATGCGACGGGTGAGGAGTTCTTCAGAAAAGGCACGAACAACAACTTCATGGAAGACCGGCACATTGCCGAGATCATGAAGATGTTCGACAACAAAGAGAACCTGTCTCACGTGGCCGAAACCGTCCCCTACGACACGATTGTCGAGAAAGACTACAACCTGTCGGTTAGCGCCTATGTTGAGCCCAAGGACACCCGCGAGCGTCCTAACATTGAAAAGGTGAATGCTGATCTGGTAACCACTGTAGCCAAGATCGACCAGCTTCGTGCAGATATCGAAGCAATTGTTGCGGAGATCGAGGCATGAGCAATCGGGGCTTTCTGGAAAAGCTGCTGAATGGGGCATCGGTAGCGTGGAAGCCGTTGGGCGATATCGCTCAATATTCCAAGACGCGTATCAGTTCTGAGCACCTCGACAAGACAAGTTATGTGGGCGTGGATAACCTTCTGCAGAACCGAGCGGGAAGGGTTGATTCAAGCTACGTGCCCACTTCGGGCAATCTGACGGAGTATCGGGCGGGCGACATCCTAATCGGGAATATTCGCCCCTATCTTAGGAAGATCTGGCTTGCTGACCAAACAGGTGGAACGAACGGCGACGTTTTGGTCATTCATCCAACAGACGACGTTGTTAATCCGCGCTATCTGTATCAGGTCCTCACAGATGAAAAATTCTTTGAGTACAATATTCAGCACTCCAAAGGCGCAAAAATGCCTCGCGGCAGCAAGCCACAAATTATTCAATATCCGGTGCCCGTCCCATGCCCGGAAGACCCGAAGAGGTCGCGTGATATCCAAGCAGAGATCGTTCGGATTTTGGAGAGCTTCACCGAGCTGACAGCCGAGCTGACAGCCGAGCTGACAGCCGAGCTTGAGGCTCGCGCTAAGCAGTACGATTACTATCGCCAGAATTTACTAACTTTTGAGGATGCTGAAGTGGAGTGGACGACGGTCGGTGACGTCGCAACGCTGCGACGTGGGCGAGTCATGTCCAAGGGGTACCTATCTGAAAACGCGGGTGAATTCCCTGTGTATAGTTCCCAGACGGCTAACGACGGGATGATTGGCAAGATCGGTTCGTTTGATTTTGATGGTGAATACGTAAGCTGGACTACTGATGGAGCGCGTGCCGGAACGGTGTTCTATAGAAATGGAAAATTCTCAATCACCAATGTTTGCGGTGTAATGAAGAACAATGGTTCCAAGCCTTTAAGCCACAAATTCCTTTTTTATTGGTTGTCGATCGAAGCCAAACGGCATGTTTTGTCGGGGATGGGCAATCCGAAACTTATGAGTCACCAGGTAGAAAAAATTCCTTTTCCAATACCTTTTCCGAGTGACCCAGAAAAGTCACTCGCAGAACAAGCCCGCATCGTTGCCATCCTCGACAAGTTCGACACGCTGACCACCTCGCTCAGCGAGGGCCTGCCGCGCGAAATCAAGTTGCGTCAGCAGCAATACGAATACTGCCGCGACCTGCTCTTGAGCTTTCCCAAGCCCGAGGAGGCCGCCTAAATGACCGAGCAGAACGAAGCTCCAGAACCACAAGAAGACAAGCTAAAGGAAATTGCTCAAAAGCTTGTTGACGCGGATAAGAAAGTGCAACTGATCTATGCGTTCAACGGTACCGGCAAGACCCGGTTGTCTCGCGCCATCAAAGAACACCCCTCTCTTGCCCATGAACAAGAAGAAGAGGTGGAGCTGACACAGCGCAAGATCCTTTACTTCAGCGCATTTACTGAGGACCTATTCGTTTGGGATAACGATACTGCCAATGATGAAGTCCGGAAAATAAATATTCAGCCTAACATTTTCACAGATTGGATTTTGAATTCTCAGGGTGACGAAAGGATTATCAAACACTTCCAGCGCTACACAGACGAGCGGTTAACTCCTGAATTTCCCCCGAAGATCGAGCAATTCACTAATAGCGCGGGTAGGCGGGAAAACAAAACCACCTACCCTGAAGTCCATTTTTCACTCAGGGGTGGCAGTGAGCTCAAGCCCAATATTAAGATTTCAAAGGGTGAAGAAAGCAATTTTGTTTGGAGTGTCTTCCTGTCATTGTTGGAAGAGGCGCTGGAAATTCTTCTAGATGATCAAGATGAAAGCGATCGTTTCAAAGAGCTGAAGTATGTATTTATCGACGATCCGGTCAGCTCGCTAGATGAAAATCACCTGATCGAGCTGGCTGTGGATTTAGCAGTTTTGATCAAGTCAGCAAAAGATAGCGGCCTGAAGTTCATCATCACCACCCACAATCCGCTATTTTACAACGTTTTGCATAATGAGCTTTGCAATGACGACACTAGATTGAGCTGGCGTAATGCTCGAGCAAAATCTGAAGCATATCTATTGCAGAAGTTTGAAGATGGGAGTTTTGATCTGCTGCCCCAAAACGATCGCCCATTTTCCTATTACTTACATCTGCTTTCAGAAGTGCAATCTGCTATCGGCAGAGGGAGCGTAAAAAAGTATCATTTCGGATTCCTGCGAAATGTTCTGGAGAAGACAGCGACATTCTTGGGTCACAAAAAGTGGGAGAAATTGCTTCCGGAAACCACTGAGGGAAGGGTTAGCTCACTCGCCTGGCGACATTTAAACTTGGCTAGTCATTCCGCCCATAGCGGCGAGGAAACCGGTGAACTGAGCGCGACAGACCGAGATGAACTGAATAACATCGTCCAGCATATTATTGATCAACACAAATTTAGAGATCAAAACCCAGATGACCAGTAAAACAACACCCATTGCAGAGACGCCTAATTTCATCGTTCTCGATAAGTACACCAAAGAGTGGGACGCTGCCGATCGGTACCAGAGCGAAGATGATCTGGAACGTGAGTTGGTTCAGGACCTGGTCGATCAGGGCTATGAATTTATGCCTGCACTCACGACCCAAGAGGCCATGCTCGCCAACGTTCGGATGCAATTAGAAGAACTGAACAACGTCAAGTTTTCGAATGAAGAATGGAAGCGTTTTGCCGAGACCTTCCTGGACAAACCCAGCGACAACCTCGTCGACAAAACCCGCAAGATCCACGACGACTACATCCATGATTTCGTCTTTGACGACGGGCGCATCCAGAACATCTACCTCGTCGACAAGAAGAACAAGGCGCGTAACAAACTGCAGGTGATCAAGCAGTTCGAGCAAGTTGGCACCCATGCCAATCGTTATGACGTTACGATCTTGGTCAATGGTTTGCCCTTAGTGCAAATCGAGCTGAAAAGGCGCGGCGTGGCGATCCGGGAGGCGTTCAATCAGATCCACCGGTATAGCAAGGAGAGCTTCAACAGCGGAAATTCCCTGTTCAAGTTCCTGCAGCTCTTCGTGATTTCGAATGGCACGGATACCCGGTATTTCGCCAATACAACCAAGCGAAATAGGAACAGCTTCGATTTCACCATGAACTGGGCGAAGTCCGACAACAGCTTGATCAAAGATCTGAAGGACTTCACCGCAACCTTCCTTCAGAAGCGCACGCTGTTGAACGTCCTTTTGCAGTATTCGGTTTTCGATGTCAGTGACACGTTGCTGGTCATGCGCCCCTACCAGATTGCTGCGACAGAACGCATTCTGTGGAAGATCAAGAGTTCATTTGAGGCCAAAAACTGGAGAAAGCCAGAGAGTGGTGGGTTCATCTGGCACACCACTGGCTCTGGGAAGACTCTGACGAGTTTCAAGGCAGCGCGGTTAGCGACTGAGTTGGGATTTATCGACAAGGTTTTCTTCGTGGTGGACCGTAAGGATCTCGACTTCCAGACCATGAAGGAATACCAGCGATTTTCCCCTGACAGTGTCAACGGCTCTGACAGTACGGCCGGATTGAAGCGCAACTTGGGTAAAGACGATAACAAGATCATCGTCACGACGATCCAGAAGTTGAATAATCTAATGAAATCAGAAGGTGACCTGCCGGTGTACGATCAGCAGGTGGTTTTCATTTTCGACGAATGCCACCGCAGTCAGTTTGGTGAGGCGCAGAAGAACCTGAAGAAAAAGTTCAAGCGATTTTATCAGTTTGGCTTCACTGGAACTCCGATCTTTCCGGAAAACGCTCTGGGCGCGGAAACGACCGCCAGCGTGTTTGGGCGTGAGCTGCATTCCTATGTGATCACAGACGCCATTCGCGACGAAAAGGTTCTGAAGTTCAAAGTCGACTACAACGATGTACGCCCTCAGTTCAAAGCCATTGAAACGGAACAAGACGAAAAGAAGCTAAGCGCCGCCGAGAACAAAAAAGCGCTTCTTCATCCAGAACGTATTCGAGAAGTTTCGCAGTACATACTAAACAACTTCCGTCAGAAAACCCACCGAATGCATGCAGGAAGCAGTGGCTTCAACGCTATGTTCGCCGTCAGCAGTGTAGATGCGGCCAAGCTCTACTACGAAACCCTAAACGCTCTGCAAGCAGACAGTGAAAAGCCGCTGAAGATCGCGACGATCTTCTCGTTTGCAGCCAATGAAGAGCAAGACGCGATCGGGGACATTCAGGACGAGAGCTTTGATGTGTCGGCGATGAATAGCAGTGCGAAGGAATTTTTGAGCGCCGCAGTCGACGACTATAATGCCTTTTTCAAGACGAATTTCAGTGTCGATAGCAGTGGTTTTCAGAACTACTACCGCGACCTTGCCAGCCGCGTTCGCTCGAAGGATATCGACCTGCTAATTGTCGTCGGCATGTTCCTTACTGGCTTCGATGCTCCGACGCTCAATACCTTGTTTGTTGACAAAAACCTCCGCTACCATGGCTTGATGCAGGCATTCTCTAGGACCAACCGGATCTACGATGCGACCAAGACATTCGGCAATATTGTAGCGTTTAGGGACCTTGAGCAAGCGACAGTTGATGCGATCACTTTGTTCGGTGACAAGAACACAAAGAACGTCGTGCTGGAAAAAAGCTACGACGAGTACATGAATGGTTTTGTTGATCAGGAAACCGGTGCGGCGCGACGCGGGTTCATTGATGTTGTAATGGAGCTAACCGAACGCTTTCCCAATCCGGACGAGATAGTCAAAGAAGAAGACAAGAAGGAGTTTGCAAAGCTCTTCGGTGAGTATCTGAGGGTCGAAAATGTGCTTCGGAACTACGATGAATTCTCAGCATTGAAGGCCTATAAGGGCCTAGACCCAAAAGATGTGGATGCCGTCGAGGAGTTTAAACAAAAGCACTACTTGAACGATGATGACCTTCGTGACTTGGAGGCAATAAACTTACCCTCAGAGAGAGCGGTTCAAGATTATAGATCGTCGTACAACGATATTCGCGATTGGCTACGTCGAGAAAAGTCGTCGGCTGAGCAAGAACAGAACACTATCGAGTGGGATGACGTCGTTTTTGAGGTCGACCTTCTTAAATCGCAAGAGATCAACCTCGATTACATCCTCGAGCTGATCTTTGACAAGAACAAGAAAGTGAAGAGCAAGGGAGATCTGATTGAAGATGCTCGCCGTGTTATTCGCGGCAGTCTTGGCAATCGGGCAAAAGAGAGTCTGGTAGTGGACTTCATCAACCGGACTGATCTCGATCAGATTGATGACAAGGCCGGTGTAATCGACGCATTTTTTTCATTTGCCCAAGCCGAGCAACGCAAGGAAGTCGAAGAACTTATTAAGTCAGAAGATCTAAATTCTGACGCCGCGAAGCGTTATATTTCGGCTTCTATAAAACGCGAATTTGCAAGTGAAAACGGTGCCGACCTAAATGCCATACTTCCCAAAATGAGCCCACTAAATCCGCAGTTTCGGACTAAGAAGACGACGGTCTTCGATAAGATTTCGGCCTTTGTCGAAAAATTCAAAGGGGTCGGCGGGCAAGTCTAGCGAAAGCGTTGGCGCTGCCTAGGAGGGTCGGCTCGCTTCAGCTTGTTGCCAGTCATGGTAGGTCTGCTTCGATCCTTTGACCTTCCACTCCAGGCGGCCGTTGCTGTTTCGGTCTAAGATGACAGCTGCTGCGGCTGAAGGACTATTGAAGGACCAAGGTTTCGTGAACCTGAGTTTTTGGTTGGCGTCAGTGACCAGGACACCGTCTGAGATGAGCTTTTCCTTCAAGCTGCCGTAGCTTTGTTGGACATATCCGGTCTCGGTGAGTGCCTCCGACCCTTCCAGTACGACAAATTCACCATCTTCTTCGACAGCCGTCGCTTTGACGCCGCTCTTGTGGCGGATCTCGAACTGCACATCACCTTCTGTCCGCTCATCGACCGGCTTAGCTGTCTGTGTCAACGCACGCGGTTGTGGTTTGAGCATTTCTAGGCCGATCACGGGCAGGATGATGCGCAGGTTTGAAAGAAACTGCTCCATATTGGCGACGTCGGCCTCTGGTAATCTTCGTCTGGTTGTGTCCGGCTGAGTGCCATTGTCCAACGTGACGCGGCCTGCTTGGGCGGCTTGTTCTATAAGCCGCGCCACAAGGTATTCCGCGTGCCCTTTGGATAGGTCATCGTCACTTGTTGTGATGGTGATGGCCGTTTCCCAGAAGTCTCTTTTGATTGCGCTTTGCTTGATCCCGGTGTTTGTCAAAGGTGTTGTCCGCCGATTTCATGCGGCGTCTCTGATTTCAGGGACGCTAATTTCGGTTTCAGGATTAAGCCAGACAGGACCGGCGGGTTTCCAGTTGCGGGTTTTTCCTGACCAGCGTTCCGGTTTTTGCGCACGTGCATTTGCATAGAGAATGGCTCGGTTTGCCAGCGTTGCGCGATCATGTCCGGCGTGGCGCGCGTCTGGGGTGACGAAGCGGATGGCGCTGTGCAGGTGCTCGCCGTTATACCAACTGGCGAAGGATTTCACCCAGGCCTGTGCATCGGCCCTCGTGGCAAAGCCCTTGGTTGGCCATTCCGGGCGATATTTGCAGGTTCGGAACAGCGCTTCGGAGAACGGGTTGTCATTGCTCACGCGCGGGCGGCTGTAGGACGCGGTGATGCCCAACTTTTCCATCGTCACCTTCATCGTGGCACCCTTCATCGGGCTGCCGTTGTCAGCGTGCAGAACCAAAGGACGCATGAGGCAGCCCTCGGCCAACACCGCCTGTTGGATCAGGGCGGCGGCCAAGTCCGCACTTTCGCGCTCATGTACCTCCCAGCCGACGATTTTCCGGCTGAAGATGTCCACGATCAGATACAGGTAGAAGAACATGCCCGCGACCGGTCCGGGCATCCAGGTTATGTCCCAGGTCCAGACCTCGCAGGGCGCGCTGGCCTGATAGCTGGTGGGTGGTTTGCGCCGGACTGGCGGCTTGGCCCGTCCCCGGTAATGCTGTTGTCCATTTGCGCGCAAGATGCGGTAGAAGCTGGACTCAGACGTGAGATACCGTCCTTGGTCTGCCAGTTTTGGTACGATCTGACTGGGCGGAAGGCTGGCTAACTCCTTTGAATTACATAGCGACAGCACTGCCGCGCGTTCAGTCGCGCTCAACTTGTTTGCCGGCTCCGGGCGCGGCACAAGAGGGCGCTGATCGGCGTGTATCTGGCCGTCTTTTGTCCAGCGTCGCAGGGTGCGGTCACTGATATCCAGCTCGGAACAGGCTTTGGCGCGCCGCGCACCAGCAATGACGGCCTCATTGATCAGAACAACTGCGGTTTGGCGATGTGGGGTGCTGATCATGCGTCCTCGTCGCCCCCCCAGATCGCGTGAGCCTTTTTTCGCAGGACCAGAAGCGCTGCTGTTTCGGCTAGTGCGCGGTCCTTGCGGGCCAGTTCCCGCTCCAGATCCTTGACCCGTTTCTTCTCTTCCTTGGTCGCCCGTCCGAGACGTGCCGTGCTGGCACGGTCCCAGTCATTAGCCTGTTCACACGCTGACCGCCATGCTGCGATCTGCGCCGGATAAAGCCCACGCTTGCGGCAGTATTCAGCCAAATCGACCTCATTGAGAGCCGCCGTTTCCAGCACCGCTGCGAACTTGTCACGAGACGACCAACCCTCGGGCCCAGCGTCAGCGTCAGGCAGAAGCTGCCCCTTGCCGCGCGCATCCGCACGCCACTTGTGCAGCGTTGCCTCGGAGATTCCTTCCTCCTGCGACAACTGCCGAATGGCTATGTTTTTGGGTGGAAGCATCCGCTTCAGCACAGCCGATCTTCGTTCCAGTGAATATCCCAAATCATTGTCCTATCCCGCCCACCTGAGAAATAGAGGAAAAGTAGAGCAGCGGACAACTTCCATGACACAGGGGGGTCCTCTCAGCCACGGAGTTTCCAGAGCCAATATAGGTGCGGGTTGCACCGGTTTTTTCAGGATCGGGACCCGACAGTATGTAGATGCCGGTCCGATCGACCTCGTCACGAGCAGTAAGGTCACCGAAAGCGAAAGCCCCGCTTACAAAAAATAAACCTGTCCAACCATGGATCGTCGCTTTTCTTAACCCGGTTGGTTTCCCGTCTACGAGGAAAAGCTGGATTGTTCGACCGAATGAGCCCTGTGCTTGCACGATTTCTTCCCTAAAAACATGATTCTAACAATTTCTTGCGCAGCACACTTAAAACACGAATTTACATGATTGTCGTCCCGAGAGGACGGCTTGTCAAAAACGGACTGTAACGGGGCTCAACAGGCCTATGGCCCGCTTACCCCGATCCAGACATCATTCCTTTTGTTTGGTCCGCCCAACATCCCTGACCGTGGCGGTCAACCTTAGTCCATCCCCAAAAACAGCCACCAATTTCCCCTGTCTCGCAAGCGAGCCATTCCGCGCGCGGCAAATTGGCGTCGGTTTTCGGCGCAGACATTTTCTTCGCAAATGTGGCCGATTGACAGCCCCGTTCAGGGCCGTGGGTCAGGCTTTGCCCTCTCCCACTCTGTTCCGCCGAATACATGCGTATTCGGTCAGATCAGGTGGCCGAGGCGCAGCCCATCTGCGGAAGGAAGGCACCAAGCCTTGCCCGCGTCACTTTGAACAGGAGGC
>Ga0307978_1003103_pt1 | contig 11405 bp, 8 predicted proteins | sample OrgLakmetage1056_FD_203151 | JGI IMG/M metagenome (GOLD analysis project Ga0307978, IMG submission 203151) | Saline water microbial communities from Organic Lake, Antarctica - #1056 | ecosystem: Environmental > Aquatic > Non-marine Saline and Alkaline > Saline | place: Antarctica: Organic Lake...
ACAGCAGCACCGATTATAACATCGCTTCCAGGTTCGGATTCTTCGAGGGGTGCTGAGACAGCTACAGGAACTGGTGCAGCGCCAGCGAGAGCATCATTAGCTGGCAGAGCAGCGCTCGGTTGGAGTTGGAAAAGATTCTCGTCATTTGTGCTTGCGTTCATGCTCGCACGAGGCTGCGCATACTGTGCAGGAGCTGACGCTGCCGGCGGTGGTGGCGGAGGAGGAATTGGCTGAGCAACGATGCCTTCTGCATCCAAGTCTGGAGGTAGGGTCCACAGCATTGCCCGCTCGTCGGAGCCTAAGCTCAACAAGCAAGCTTCGCCCCATCCGACCTTCGCAGCGCTGCTGCTGCTGCTGCTGCTGCTGCTGCCACTATGAGCAGATGACAGTGATTGCGCTTGAAGTGGTTGCCCGTCCGGGGTAGTATGTGATGATTTTGTGGGGTATTCTGCCTCAGCAAGGTAGTGGCCCGCGAGACTTCGCACACAACCTCCCCCGTGGGCTGACAGACAGCCTGACGCTACAACTCGGCACTTGAGCGAATCCAACAGCCTCTTCCTTTTAGCTTCTGCCACTGCTGTCGAGGGCGCAGCTACAGCAGCATCGGTAGCAGTGGCGTCAACAGTTGCGTTGTTCGAGTCATCAGTACTACCTGCAAACGACGACTGCGGCAGAGGCAGCAGCGCCAGCAGCGCCAACGGTGGCATGGATACACGGTCTATTTCCCAACCGCCAGCAGCTGGCACGCCCTCTTCACTTCGATCTTGAGAAGGCTGTCGAAGGGAAGGAGAAACTGGTTTCGCAGTGCACACCGCCCGCCAAGCCCGCTCTCGAGCACGTGCAGCCGCTGCCCGGCGCCGCTTGGTAGCATCAGATGGGGGCAGCAAAACACCGTCCACCTTTTTGGTAACGTGCAAAATAAATGAACTGAAGAATAGGCTTGATAAGAGTATTCCGCTATGATCAACTCAAAGAGTGATAAGATTTTTTTCAGAGGATCGTAATACTACTTTCTGTAGTGCTGCAGAAAATGCGAGAAGTCTACAGATTATGTTTCGATGACTTTTTAAAATGAGTGTGCCAATAGACCTCTTCGTCGTCGTTTTCGCCTTCGCCTGCTGCGGCTGTTACTTCTGCGTCTCGTTCGCGCCAGGCGTCAATCTTAAATACACAGGAATAAGACACACACATGTACCACAAGTAAGCGCCCAATGTCCACCTTGAACCATCATTAAGTCTGAAGAAACACTCGCATAAAGATCTATTTCAAATTTCTTTTATGCAAGCTCAAAACGAAGAAGACTCCTAGTAGGGATGACAACAGACGAGAGAGAGAAAGAAGGAAAACTTACTGCGTCTCGCGCGAGTCTTCTAGCGTCTGTGATAGCTTCGGCCGTTACCACATCCAGCACGCTGATGCTGCCACCTAGGAGTTCGCCCACGCACGCGCGCCGCGGCCCCAACCAATGCAAACTGGCTCCACCGCCACCTCCACCACTATCGCTACTGCCCTTTCCATCTGCTCTCATCATTCCCATTGGCACCGCCGCGGCCGCCACTGCTGGCACTGCTGATGTTCTCTCCGCTGCCACTGCCAGTGTGGTGACGGTCCGGCCGGAAAGGTCGATTGCTAACGTCAGCACAAACGGCCAAGTCCCAGGTGCGCGTGTCCCAGCATCGGAGTACGCCTCGGATATCAATACAGCCAAAGAGGGGCGAATGCGCGGGTTTGACGGGCACACTGCGCGATGACGCGGCAGCTCTGCTGCCACTGCTGCCACCGCTGCTACTGGTACTGCTGCTGCTCCTGTTCTTTTTGCCACTCTTGCCACTGCGCCCAGAGGAAGCTGCTCCTGTGGCAGCTGCAGCGGCTGCCTCTTCAGCAGCAGCAGCGGCCTCTGCTGCCGCTTGTTCCGCGTCCGCTACTGCTTTGGCGTGAGCGTCTTGCGGAGACAAGGGCGCGAACCCGAGGCTAGCCGGCCAGCTGCTCAAGGACAGCCTCGCGCGAGGTTTCACTCCTTGTGCCGAACCCGTCTGCTTGTTGGGCAACGATGACGTCAGCAAGCTTGCAATCCGATGCACTTCCACCTGTTTTAGATGTCAAGAAGTGCAGAAGCGATGATTATGCACCAACACAACGGGCAAGTCGGTGGAATGAGAAAGAAAGAAAGGAATGGATGTGATGGTCAGCTACCGACAGCAAAAGCGCAAGCTTCAAAGCCGGAATTATCAATGTCGAAGAAATTTCAAACGAAGAATCGCTCCGTCGCAATTCTTGTAAGTCACCTCTTCTTGTTCGCCAGCAACGGCAATGAACCCGCCATCTGAGGACCAGCCACCGCACCGGATTGGAATTTTCGTTCGTGCAAGGGGCGGCATATCCCACAGTTCCCTGACATTCGAATGGAGATTGGTAATGTAACAAGCTTATAATAAATAAGATCCTGGCCTGATACGCGTAGAACGCTTCTCAACTTTCTTAAAAGTGGTATGATATTTGTAAACACGTCTTTTGTGATTTTGCCAAACCAGCAAAAAAATTTACCAGAGGAAGCGAGATAACGAGACCAAGGAATCAGGTAAACAAATTAACAAGGTTCCTATTTGAGCTCAAGTATGATGCACAACGCACCGAATGTCGTCACCCAAAAGGTCGAGGTATGCCGAAGATGTCAGCATGGCCAGCGGCGGCGGCAGCGGCTGTGTGGACTGAGGAGGTGAAAGGGCAAACGCTACGAGCAGCCGCCCACCTTCGACAACGAGCTGGTCCAACGATCTTGAAGCTCCTTCAAGTGGTGCTTCCTGGGATGATTTGCTGCGGCTGCGGCGCTTTGTGTGCTTGCCATGGCTGCTGTGCGCACTGCTGGTTGAACCCAGGGCAACCCCGAAACCTAGCCCTATCAAGTGCAAAGTGCCTTCACCCCACCCAGCGAGCAGTAGGCCATCCCAACGGCGCGCAGAACTGGAAACAGCGCCCACCGCTTCGTTTGTGCAAGGCTCTAGGTCTGGAGAGGGTGTTCCTGGCGGCGGCGGCGGTAGCTCAGGCAGTGGTAGTCCACGAGGAAGTTCCGAAGGGCAAAAGCTGAGGTGCGTGACTGGGCTCCCCGTGGGGCCAAGCATGAGCTCGAACAAGCAACTGCCGTCGGACCCTTTGAGCACGCGCACTCGCCCCGAGCTGCTGCCTACTGCGACACGAAAGGACACTCCAGCAACGTGGGCTGGTCCTGTAGCCACGCACGTGAGTGGCTCGCCTCCTTCGCCCAGAAACCCATCCCGAGACGTGTCAGCTGCCGGAAGTGTTGCTCTAGAGGCACTGCCGCATTCATGGCTGCTGCTTGGTTTGTTGTTATTTCGATTCAAGTTTTCTTCATTGAGGTTGCGTCGCAGAGGGCAACCCACCACTTCCCAGAGCGCCAACGGCTCCGAACTAGATGCACCGTTAGCCGTTTGGTTGAACATGTGGCTTGTGTGGCGCACACGCAGCAACTGCACGCGGTCGCGAGCAATGCACGCCACCAGTGACTCTATTGCCGTGGCTTCTGCTGTGGATGAAACCAAGTCCGTGGCTTCGACAGCCGTGTTTGTTGAGGGAATAATATCGGAATTGCCTAGGCGCAAACGCCGCCAGGCTACGGCTACTCCCTGAAGAGGGGCTAGCGATTCTGGAGGTGGTGCCGGTTCTTCGGCCAGTGCACAAGCACGCATGTGGGCAACAAGCAACTCTTCGCGAGCTAAGTCAGCTACCACTACTGGCGGCGAACATTCAATGTGGCTACTCATGATTCGAACGTAGCGGAAACAGACGAATGGTCTCGGTACTGTAAGTAGCTCTGGAGACCTTTTCGACACTTGCGGCCTTAAACCAACTTAGTCATATCATTAAGCAGGCGCAGCACATACAACATTGAGCGATAAAAGGCATCTGGTATATTTGTCTGAAAACTCTAGCAAAGCTAGCTACAACATCTAGTAGGTTAGCTTCTTCCGTTATAAAACTCCGCGCCTTGAAATGTGTGAAGAATGCACGAGGAATGATTTTTGTCCAATCAAAAATGTGGGACGACTGCTCCCACCAACCATGATCTTTCATGGCGTTGTGTTGGCCACTTTCGCACTTGTTGTGTAGATGGAACGCGCAGTAATAGCTCGAACACTAGTGTAGAAGATCGGGCGCTCGAAGGAAGTCTTTGATTACATTGCCGCTTACGTTTTTGTAAGAATTTACATTTGAACCTTACTCATTTCCTAAAACTTCGAACATGCCGAAACCTAGCCGCCGATACGATGGCAATCCAAGCGGGCACATTTCTATGGACAACCGTACATTGATGGCTACTAAGGATCTCATAAAGAGAGAATTAGATTATCAGTATCAACTTCGTGCATCTGGTCGGGACCAACCACAAAAAGATTTCACTCGAGCCAGCTCCGAGGTTTTCCCAACGCCGCGTCCCTCACCCCCAACAAGCCGATACAAGCAAAGGCAACCTCAAGAGGAGGTGGGAGCAATGGGCGATAGTTCAAGCTCCTCAGTCATTTCAAGATTGCAGACAGCTGCTACAGCTTCACCTGTCGTTTTCGACCAGCAGCCTATCAACACGGCGCGGGCCCACCAGAACGCTGCTGCCTCGAAGGAAGATTATATGCAGCTAGTGCAAAGGAGGGCCGCGATAGAGCGGCAACTCGCCGAGCTCGACGAAGTGATTGCATTTAAAACAACCAAGGAAACTCGCGCACGGCAGCACCCGCGAGCCGAGCGGCCGTTTGCGCAGTTTCTGGAGACTCATCGAGCCCATGCGGATGTGGCGCCCGTGACTAAGACAGTGACCGGCTCTTGGGATAGATAGCGCTCTTTCCTCTTACTTGAACACGAAGAGTGATTTAGATTTCATTTGAATTACCCAGGCTACTTGCATCCCGAAAAGCCATATCAAATGGGTCCCTGATAAAGCCATAATAAGGCTGCTTGTGTGGCACTTGCTAGCCCCGGAAGAGACTGCATCTGAAGTGTAGAGCTGTAAAAACTGTAAACACTGATTTGCGGCTCATCTGGTTTCTTAGGTGCTACCATCTACTCTACTATTATGAGTGATCCAGAAACCAATAACCCAGCGGTAACTTCCAATACCCAATTCGCAAGGACAAGGAGCGCAAAGCTTTGGTGTAGGTGTATGTTTAGGTCTGTTCTCCATGCAGTAGTGAGTTGGCTGGTGTCGGAGGCTAAGCTGGGCTCTTATTAGTTATTAAAAATTATCCGCCATCTATTTACCGAAAATTTTCAAGCACCTAATTTTACTGCACAGCCAAGGTGACAGGTGTGAGGTGTGGAGCTTGAGTGGTTACAGTCCTGCCTGGTGCCCTAAGTAAAATATACTCAAACTGAGCACTACTAAGATTTCTCTGTGCTTCTCAGTTCTATGATAAGATCACCAAGAGCAATGACCGGTTCTTGGAATCGGTAGATGTTGACGTCAATAATCCCTTAAGGTCCCTTTGACGCTGTTCAAGCTGATTTTATCCTCGAGCCTGGAAACCACTGCTTCATCTTGAACCTTGGTGAACTTGATTACATCTCGAATGCTGATGAGTCCCGAGAAAAAGTGGGGCCAAATGGCTTGGTCGATCTTGCTTGATAGAATGAATAAATGACGTATGTTGCCTTCTATCATTCTTTCCATTGCCCAGTGGACGGGTGCATCAGGATGAACGTGTCTGAGATTGCTTATACCATACGTGCAGACATCTCGTACCTGTTCAATGTCATTAATTTCGTGAGGGAGGACACTTGATAATAAAAACATCGCACCAAGAGAAAGAGAGAACTTACCAGAGTCTCTGCTGGGTTTCGGTCAAGAGTAGCAACCTTTTGAATGATATCGCGCTCAGTGATGATACCATTGATGAAGTTTTGTTTCTTCCATTTGCGCGTCACTGCTATCGCCCCGATCTCAGATTTCACCATTCTGTTTTAGATTTATGAATATGACCCATTTTGAATTTTAATTATGATACATTGCCAGAATTGTAACTTAAAGTAATATTTGTAGGTCAACTTGCCGTTTGATTGCATTCTCAACTGTGTCGTTCGAGTCAATTTTCCAATCGATGCCCTTGTAGCAGCTCTGTTGGAATGAGTTTAATCAGGACTTCTCAGGGACATAATTATCTTGATTAGATTAAAGTATCTATTCAAATCTTAATATTTGATTACCTTGTCGAACGCGGTAGATGCAGTTTCATTTAAAGGGTGAGATCGATCCAACTCGTCAAAATAACTTAGCGGCACTCGCTCATACATCCATAAAATATTCCACATTGTTCGTTTTGGTGACCCCACTCTAATAAGGATGTATATGGTGATGATGTTAGACCCACAAGAAATCGCTGGAGAAAGCCGGAAAGGAAACACATAGATGCAAAATCAACGACACGATCACCTCCTCGAATGAAACGTGTTTAGCAAGGCTCCTCGCATTGGCAAACGAACAACGCTCCAAACCAATTATCTCAATGCAATGTCAATATCAAAGGAGTGTCAATAGAATGAACTGAGCGTGATGTCACAATTTGTCACGCCAAATAACAAGGACTTTGTTTGATCTCATAGCAATGATGTAGTCAATATATTATCTTCACATATGACTTTGAGCAGCAAAAGTAGGAAGTTATACTTTTTGCGGAACTATAAGCATAAATGAAGCGTCGCAAGCAATCTCTGAGCTCTACCTCGTTTATGATATTTTGTAATTGAGCGCAAGATGTACAATAATACATCGTGAGTTAAAATTTACGATGTATTAAGTGCAACAGATTAGAAAGATGATGCAAATTATCGTGGGATCGTGTGCCCTCATGTCTCTGGAAATTGAGATTCCGATGAACCTAAATTACCTTCTCGTGTATCATAAATAAGAATGATGTGCTATGTTATACCAAATTACGCAAATAAGAGCGTTGAGGGAGAAGGGAGTAAGTGATCCGCAAGGAAGCTCAGATAGGAAGCACTCATCGATCGACTTTGCATCATTTTACCCCAAAGAGTTAATAAAAGTTGATCTAGTCTATTGCTCAAAAAAGAAGTAAGTTAATTTTCTATAAATGGCGCAAACACTCACATTTAAGCCCATAATTAGAAAAGGATTCCTAACAGAATCATTTACTGAAGTGCCTACTCGCTTATGAAGCCGCGAGTGCAGCAGATACAGAGATTGATGAAAGCTTCATTAGATTTCTCTTACATTATCAATCTGATGCGAATTCTGATGGAACGAACATGGGTCAAGTGTGAGTACCAGTTAACTGCATCTGAGCGAGATGATATTGTCATAGATCATGGCACTTAAGATTGTGGTGCTAGTAACAGTAATTCTACTTTCATTGAAGCACCAGCGGAAGGTGAACGCTGCTTCAATTGAAAGTGCTTCAGACATCCATAACAAGAGACCTGGAAACCTCGCATTTCGCGGCCGGAGTGTTCAGTATGGGATACCACGACACCGAAAGCCCAATGTTCTGTTCTTAGCTCTGGACGATTTTGTCTGGCTTAATACTCCTCTCGGAACTCATGGGGCCTTACATACTCCAGGGTTTGATGCCTTAGCAGAAGATTCATTAAGCTTAAATAATGCACATGTTCAACATCCTATTTGTACGGCATCGCGGGGTTCTATTCTCCTAGGTCGTCGTCCAGACACCACCCGTCTCTTTGACTTCAGTGAATCCATGTACGCGAACAATGGAAGTTGCTCTTCTTGCCTCACAATCCCTGAATTATTTCGAGCTGAAGGTTACAAGACGATCAATGTGGGAAAAGTGTTTCATGCGTGGTTTGACCGACAAGGAGGGCACCCTCGAGCATGGGACCAAGTGAAGCCTTATTGCCGTGACAACCATGACTTAACACACCAGGTTGCCGATGGTCATATCATACCTTGTGATCAAAAAATTTTGAAGCACGCTCAAGATGTCCTTGTAGAAAGATCCAAATATAGCAAACCATGGTTTATGGGAGTTGGTTTTATCAGCACTCATCTTCCATGGGTTAGCCCCGAGGATTACTATCGCATGCACCCTTCAGAAAGCGTGCAACTGCCGTCGAATTATGAAGTTTGCACCAAAAACTCAGTTCCTGTAGCTCTTCGGCAGGACGCTGAGTTTGAGAAGTACCCAGATATGGAGGGTATCGAGGAAGCACCTTGTGGAAAGGCAAGCAGCAAAGAAATGAATCATACCCTGGCGCGCGAGTTGATTCAGGCATATCGGTCGTCAGTCAGTTACCTGGATAGCTTGGTTGGTGTCTTAACCAAAGATTTAAAGACGCTTGGTATGTGGGATGACACTATCATCATGCTTTGGAGTGATCACGGGTATAAATTGGGCGAGCACCATCTATGGCATAAGAATACATTGCATCGAGAATCAACAAAATGCCCAATCATGCTGAGAGTACCTGGTTTAACTGATGGAGGAGTAACTAGTCAGGCTCTTGTTGAACACGTCGATATGATGGCGACGCTTGTTCAAGCAGCCGGATTGCAATCCCTACCTCTTTGCCCCGATGCGAGGAAAGGTGGAGAACCTTGGAAGATAGAGCGATGCACTGAAGGCCAATCCTTTCTATCGTTGGCTAGTTCTGAAGGCGCATCAAAGGATACTTACTTCAAGGAGGCTGTCTTTTCTCAAGTCTATAAGCACCAGGCCAGTGATGAGGCGGTGATGGGTTATTCTATGACGACTGCTGATGGACTGCGCTTCTCCGCGTGGATTAACTTTGATATGGATGCGACACCCTTGGAGTGGGCCAATGATGATTGGGTAATTACACCCAATATTGGAGGATTTGAACTCTACAATCATACCGTCGACCCGTCAGAAAATGTGAACATTGCTCCTTTGCGCACCAGCTTGGTTGACCACTTGTACGAGAAACTTCGTCAAGGATGGCGTAGAAGTAATAACAGAACTGCCGTGGAAGCAAATGCACCAAAACTGCCGTGGTTTTGTGAGCAGGGTGAAGGATGCTGGCCACAAACCTGGATTTTGGGCGGGCAGAAGTGTGGATCTACTTCGCTCGAAAGAGTATTGGAGACCCATTTCTCAACTTGCGGCGCGTTATTGAAACCAGGTTATCGCGAGTGGCTCAAACAGGGCGGTGGTGGCGGTTATGCAAGTCCCAAAGAAACGCACATTCTTCAAAATAAGTTGGCAACTTCAAGAGATGTTATAGCTTTGTATCCTTCTGCTCATCAATCAAGCTGTATCAATGGTTTTGTTGAGGCCACTCCACACAATTCATTTGACTACGAGGCTCCTAAAAAGCTTGCGACTTTTCTCCCCTCTCAGCACGTGCAATCTGCGCTTCGGTTTGTTATGGTAGTACGCGAGCCTGTTGCACGAGAAATCAGCAGTTTTCATCATCAACGGCGAGATGGTTATTCGTGGGGGAAATGGAGTAACTTTCAGCGTTGTGACGCGCAGCAGCATCAGACTTTCGAGACGTATGCAGCCTGCGAACTTTCGATTTATTTCATGGTGATAAAAGCAATGAATGCGAGCACGAAGGATGTTCCGAGAGCAGCGTTTGGTTCGCCGCTGCATAAGGAGATTAGCCGCAAATGTGACTTGTACGTGGGAATGTATTCTTTCCAACTGGAACATTGGTTTCGGTATTTTCCTCGCAGTCAAGTGCTTGTTGTTGCCATGGATACACTCCTTCAGAATACTACGGAGTTTATACCCCGTCTTACGCAGTTTCTTCGCTTTGAAGGTAAATTCGATAACATCGAACTTCCGCATGCTAATGCGAATAGCAATAGCAGCCCTCCAGTTTCATGTGCAACGCGTGACGCATTAGTAGAAGTATTTGGTCCCATTAACAACCGACTGTATTCAGTGCTTGAACTGCCGAAGTTTTTCGGTAGTGGGCGCCCACCGGAAGAGAGAGCGTTTCCACCTTTCTTACCCGCACGATGCGAGAACTAGGGGCAGTACGTACGGCGACATATTCTTCTTAAAGCTCCTTCTTAGGGTTTCTCATGCTTTTTATATCAATACATTGGTCCCTTGTCTTGAGTCAGTTACGTTTGCGTATGTAGTATCGCTTGATAAAATGGCGCATGCTGAAACATCAAACATATAGGTCTATGGGGCAAGTATCTCTTTGCTTCCACTTTAGAGAGAGGGGGGGGTCCAAACTTCCTCGCCTCTACACACTTCCTATTTACGATTTTGACTTGCGCGCAACGCACGCGCGTACACTTCTGCCCGCAGCATTGGCTTCTGTGTCATCTGGGTTTGTATTAGTTCGAGTTCGAGTTGTATAAACCCACGCCAGATCTGGAATCCGATTGGTCTAGAGACTCAGAATATCATTGCCCCAATGACACAGCGAGGAACCAACTCACAAATAACGCAAACACATGTAATCATGTAACCACGTAATACACTGGGACATGCAGCATGGATAAAATCCTCCGAAGAACTCCGACTGGAACTCGTTTCTGCTTTCTACGTGAGCACTTGGAGCCTTCATGAAAGTATCAGCACGAAAGCTCAGCACGACGTGCTGGGTTTGACTACAAGCGGCAACGAAGTTTCCGGTTCTAGTGCGGGGCGTGAAGCCGTGGAGCGTGGAGTAGACGGAGTGACGCTACAGTACAGTAGGAGTGACGGAGTAGAGCCTTTCGAAATCTATTTATCATACCATATTAGAGCACCATTTAAAATGTGAGCATCTCGTCGGAGCTCCTTGCTTGCTGTTCATCATCATTTTTCGCGCGTGTTATTAGTTCATCATCATCTGTATACGTACGCTCCCGCTTCTAACAGTAAGCCTAGAAAGAGGCAGGAAGAAACCAAAACTACAGCAGCATAATGGCCGAGGCTTTAAAGAGGCCTCGTCAATTTGGTATAAGTCCACCTATAAGCGAAGCCGCACCTGATGCTCGCGACCTTGCGCTCGATACGGAATTACGACGCACGCTCAATACCCTCGGGGTCTTTGAGAGTGCACCACAACGTGCCGCACGGTGAGACGAAAGTGATGCTTTGAGAAGAAGGACGGTAGACATCGTATTTGAACCAATCTAGCCAGTTTCGTCTGCAATTCATCTGATCTTTTGCTGTTTATATTACCTATACTCGGACGGCAATGACAAAAATGTAGGGACTACGCGCTGGCATCGCTGCGAGCACGAGTACGTCGATGGGCTATTCGGCTCGCTGTTGAGAAAGGCTTACCGCCGCTTGAAGCAATGAGCCCTGTACCGCAACCGCTACCCCTTATGCCGGTGGATTTCGCTGCAGATATTGATTCGAGCAAAGCTGCGGAGGTGTCGCTAGCAGAGCAGCGAGACGACGCTGCTGCTGACGAGGCACGAGAGAAGAGCCACGGAGGCTACGCGGCT
>Ga0307978_1003109_pt1 | contig 11394 bp, 11 predicted proteins | sample OrgLakmetage1056_FD_203151 | JGI IMG/M metagenome (GOLD analysis project Ga0307978, IMG submission 203151) | Saline water microbial communities from Organic Lake, Antarctica - #1056 | ecosystem: Environmental > Aquatic > Non-marine Saline and Alkaline > Saline | place: Antarctica: Organic Lake...
TAATTGTTGATGCCCTGTGTCGTTTGTGTGGTTGCAGTGTTTTTCGTCGTTGCTCGTTCCCCATGGTTCCTACCGGTACATGGAGTCGTGATGAGCGCGTTGCGCGGCGTAAAAACAGACGGAGTCGGTTATCGCGAGCCGGATCAACGCCGAATACTCTCTATGATCGAGACTTTTCGAGTACTGTTGGATTATATAGTACTATTTTCAGAAGGCTCATTGCGCATTTCTGCTGAGACTCCGAACAAGGCATGTCAACTCCGCGAGAGGGCGCAAGTCGAGGCGGGCCTAATCGTTTGACGTGGGCCGTGGTTTGGGAAACACGCTTGTGCGGTTCTTATGCCTTTCGCATGCGGGACTTTTGGCTACACGACCACTTTACTCACGCAATTACATCGTTGTATCTCTCTTGTTGTAGGTCCTTTGGGTTCACCGATTTGGCAGCATTGAATCAGGGGCGCCATGGTAATGATTGCCGGGGCGAGGAACACGTCGTTGAGCTCGTTTGGTCCGTCAAGAGTGGAAAGACTCGAGTGTACTGGAACAAGCGCCACATTTCGCACTTATTTCGGAACGGGAATCGTTCCGGGGTGGTCGAGTTTGCTTGGAAAGCGCAATCAGGTGAATCCTTTCAGATTGTAGCGCACTCCGAGGCTCGTCCGGGGGTGATCCAGTACGATCTCAGAGTGGACGGAACCAGCTTTTTCACACTGCCAGGTGTCTCTCAATTGGGCCTCCCCGAATCAAGGGTAGATTCCGAGGAACTCCAACAAGGTGGTCTGCAGCGTATCGATTCAGTGAGTGCTCTGTCTACCATGAGCGATATACCCTTGGGTGATGCATTGGAGGAGCCTTTTCCCGAAGAAGCGCTTGGATTTCGATTGTCCATGGCTGGACTCAACTCGGGTCTGGAAGATGACGCAATTGTTGACGAATTGCACTCGGATCTCTACTCTCCTGTTCTAGAATCGCTCAGGCAACAAATCACAAAATGCTTGCCGCAGACTGAAGAAATGGTGTCGAGGGCAATCATAAACGCCTTTTTTTGCGACAGCGACTCGCAGCAGAGCCTCGACCGTTCTTTGTCCGACGCCAGCATGGAGCTAGACCCGTATCAGATTGAGGCAGACGCTGTTTTGGAAGCCTACGAGTGGGTTGGTCTCAATGTTGATTACGCACCAAGACCGGATGCTGAAGAACAGGCTGCTCTTTCCTTTATGCAAAAGCAAATCGATGCCATATTTTTACACATTCGGAACGACAAGCTGTCCTCCGACGCGGCTTCACGTGTCCTGCTAAGCGTTGGAGCCGTCTTGGGACTCAAGTTTGTGAATTCGATACCCGTGAATACTATTATTTTAGACGGGCTTGCTTTCAACACTACACGCGAAGACCTGCATCGCGTCCTGTGCTGCTACGGAGAGCTGGATTGCGCCGCAGTTGCCAAACGTCGCGGTTTTGCTCTTTGCCGCTTTTCCGATGAGGAGTCCATTGCTCGCGTTTTGGAAGACGCACAAATGGACTGCCTCATGATCGCCGGCGCGACGCCTAGCGTGATTGTCCTTTCTGAGGACTCACACGACGGCTTGCCGCAGCAATTGCGATCTCGAAATGAAGACAAGATTACCGAAGATCCAACTGATTCGAACCCGCACGTTATTGTTGGTACGCCGACACCCGTTCCTCACCTCATGGCATCTTTGAGCTCGGACGCTTGCGGCTTTGAAGACGCTACCGATCATACCTGTATCACTCCAGATTATTCAGAGAGTTACTCCACCAGGCATTGTTTCGGAGGCAACCGCAGTTGTAGTCCGACATCCAGTGCTACTTCCGAACTCTACTTTTCGAAGATTGTTTCCCCGGACACAGTGACACGGATTCTGAGCGAACGCGTGCTATCGGAGCATTTCTGCACAACCATAGATTATTAGAGAATATAGCTTAATCCCGCACAACTAGCATTGCTTGTCGCCCAGCAGACCTGCCACTACTAACGGTATTGATACCCCTGTTGCTGCGGAGAATAACCTTGCTGCGGCGGGTACTCTGATTGCGGAGGGTGTCCGTAACCAGCACCAGGCGACACGGAATATTAGCGAACGAGTGCTCTACATCATTTCTGCACCACCATAGATTACTAAGTATATAGTTTATCGTACACCACTAGCCTGTCGACCAAAGGCCCCGCCATACTTAACGGTATTGGTAACCCTGTTGCGGTTGCGGGGAATACCCTTGTTGCTGCGGCGGGTGCCCCTGTTGAGGTGGATAACCTTGCTGTTGCGGAGGGTATCCGTAGCCAGCACCACCATAGCCATTGGCCTGACCAGCGCCCACGCCAAAGCCCTGGCCTTGCTTTTGCAAGGGCGGGGGACCCTGACCGTGCACTACCAATGCACCAGCCATGGCCGCATGGGGACTAAATAGCGTGGGCGGCGGAGCATTCATGATCCCTTCCTTTTTCTGTACCGTCGGCTTGACTTGCGTGATCTGCGACAAGGTCGCTGCCGAACCCACCTGTCCAATAGCTACCGGTGCCAATCCACGACTCTTGCCCTTGTTCTTCTTGGCTTTTTCGTCCTCTTGCTTCTTCATAGTCAACTTCATCTGCTGTTCCGCCGGTTCGTCAATGTGATCAAAATTAACCAGCTTTCTCATGGCTGCCTCGAACTCATTCACGGGCTCGTCTCCATGCTTGGCGAGACCATCCATGGTCAAGGCAGGTCCGTGGCCATTTTGCTGTGGAGCCTGCTCGTGTGGCGAACTTTGAAACTGTCCTGGCATGCGCTGCTGCTGCGGAATTTGTGGCGACCACATTCCTTGCGCAGAAGCATTCGATGGCGTGGCTGCCGAGGGCGAACCACCACCACCGCTCCCATAGGCACTGAGAATCCCATTGGAAATGTCATTGTGCGATGGAGGCTTGGGTGCAAACGGGTCATCCGAAGGCGCAAAGGCAGCGTATGCGGGAGCCGGCGACGAAAAGTTGGGCTGGGCCGGAGGCGGCGACTGGTGCGGAACTGGCGCCGGAGCGTACTGCTGCTGCTGCTGGGGAGGAGGCTGACTTCCGTAGGAAGTGGAAGAAGGAAGAGCCAACATGGGCTGCCCCGGAGGAGGCGCACCATACTGCGGAGAGGGCGCACCGTACTGCGGAGAGGGCGCACCGTACTGCGGAGAGGGAGCACCGTACTGCGGAGAGGGCGCACCGTACTGCTGATCAGGAGGAGGAGCGCCGTACTGCTGCTGCTGCTGAGGGGGTGGCTGGTTCATGAAATCATTCGACGGCGCAGGGGCCGAGTCAAACTCAAAGAGATCCACATTGTTGGAAGTCGGTTGGGTATTACCGCTTTCGGCACGACCACGCTGCTCCAAGTGTCGCCGGCTTTCTTCAAGCGACGCGTTAATGGCGCGCTGCAACTCTGTGTCCTCCTCAACGGTGTTGCGAGGAGCACGGATCGCGGTTCCATCGGGATTGTACTCGATAGCACGCGGACTCGACGACGCCGCTCCTGGATACGCCGCCATTGGAGCACCGGCACCGGGAGCTGGCATGCCGGGTCGCAAGCCCATTTCGTACACCTTGGGCATGGAGAAGAATGACTGTCCGTCAATAAAGAGATCGTACTGGCGAAAGCCTGGGTTGGCGGTCATGGGAGCCGCTGCGTGGCAAACCACCTTAATGACGTGACCCCCACGGCTCGACCAGCTGTGATCCATGACGCCCGTTCGGGTATTGGCATAGTGGACTTCTCTACCGTCCATCATAATCTGGCGCTTACCGGAGGTAACCGACCAAACAATAACAATGTCGTGTTCCTCACCGCGACAGTCCGTACCAGTCTTTCCAGCACCGAGAGCATCTCGATTGGGGAATCCAAAACGCCTGTGGAGTGTGTATCAAGAGAGTGATGGATCGTGTTGGGTTTCGTGTGTGAGATACGAGAGATATGGAGGCACGAGACGAGTTGTACGCATGCCATGACTAGACTACGCTTCACATAAGATACGATACGAGTAGTCTTAACGGTCGTCTTTACGTACCATCGGATGCGACGTTTGGTCGCTGCGACGCGCTTTCCTGATGCGACGGCGGAAAAGTCAATCTGGTAAACTGGAAAGCGCAAGGCTGGTCTAGGTCCTGACATGGTGATAGAGCTGAAGTTGCGTAGTAAGGATGATAGAGAGGACTGGAGCAAGTAGTCTGCAGCAGCACCGAGTGAGATAGATATAACGCCAACACAAAGACTCTTCAGTCTTTGGACCTTTCGAATGGGTTCTCGCGGCACGAGCCACCGCGGCACGGCTCTTTGGGTCTTGCCAGGTTTTGGCTCCGTTGCATATCCTGTGCCTCCGTACAAAGTCTACCGGCCTTGCGTTTCCCAAAGATCGCGAAAAAGTGGCCAGCACAAATTTGCCCGCCAAATATTGATCTCCCCATTCCTAAACATGTGATTCCGAATGCCCTGCTGTCGAAAAAAGAGAGCGATCGCTCGAGGATCGAGCGTCGACCGAATCGAATCGAATCGAATGAATCAATCAATCGAATCAATCGCTCACAATGGGACACAGCGGCTGCGGTGCAAGGTAGTAAAAATTGATTCACTGCGTCCAACGATGAAACCGACAACCCTGTCACCGTCATCAAACAGGATCAGTGGAGAGAGATCGGAAGAAACGATAGAAAGAGACCCAGCAATGCGAGAGGAAGGAGCGAATGTTCCGGTAGACGAAAACCCGATGCGAACCGACTTCCACACGTCGTCATCTGTTCCAGTAGATGAAGACGAAGGGGATCACACGTTCATAATTGCCCAGCAGCAGAATCAGTCGACTCGGATAGTCATTGATGGAGCCACAATGCCACGGGAGCTTCTCTCTGCGACGTGCGAATCCTCCCATGAATTCGCAGCAGCAGAGCACGGTAACAAGGACGCCCCAGACGCACCGCACACCGCAATAGAAAAATCAGCAGTATCATCATCATCAGCAGCAGCAGCAGCAGCAGTATTAGCAGCACGCATCCCCTACGATTCTTTGGTACGGCTTCGCGGTCCATTTCTCATTGGAGCTGTCGTATTTCTTTCCGTACTTCCCCATCTTCAATATCTTTCCCTCGTGGCCATTGTCCGAACACTGATTCTACTCGCAGGCGTTGGGCTCTTTCTACACGACACTGCGCTACTCCTGATTGACCGCATTCGCCACACAATATCCGTCGCTCTAGACGCTTTCGTCTTGGACGACTTTTTACGGGCCGTCTTTGACCCTGAAACGGGTTGGATTGCCACTAGCGTGGGAATGGTCACGGGCAACGCCGCCATGTACACCCTACCCGTGTCAGCAGAACAACGCGTGGAACTCGTTCAGTCAGCCTTGTATCTTGCGGATCGACAAGAAGCAGCCACCATTTTGCAGCAAGCGGGCGGTTGCAAGCATCTCTTGCCTGGCACGGTGCAGGCGTGGTTGCATCAAGACAGTAGTCGCTTGTCGCATGGACCCGCCCCGCAAGTGTGCCTCGACATGCTACCCCTGGTTGCGCGAGAATGGGTACAGGACTTGAATGTGACACGGTCCATATTGCAATCGTCCGAGTGGGAACCACCATCGAGACGTTCCAAGGCGATCGAGGAAGCCAGTCCGTCGGCAACGGCCAAGACGACCTTGACTGTTGATGATGCAGACAGTCACAGCACTGCATCCGACTTTTCCGACAATGGTGGGCAAAGTCGACAGCTTTTCACCGATGCCGACGCGCTGGGCGGCGCCGTGGAGCAAGAGGAACGAGCGGAAGAACGGGCTGGTGCGTCACAACAAACACGACGCCCTGCGGCATCGCCAACATCACCACCACTCCCTCACGAAGTCATGAGCAGTATAGTCCGCAATATGATGATGCAACGGGGCAAGCATGCTTTAAATTCGCTACCGGATGGGACACTGGAGCGAACGGGCATGGTGGCCGCCGCTTTTCTAATGATTCAGTTTCGGTACAGCCGCCGTTCGCGCCAGTTGCTGTGGGGTATCCTCCAAGGGTCCACTACTGTTTGCCTGTCGGGCGTCTTGGCGGGCTGTGTCGCGGCCGTTGCGGCCAAACACCAGTACGGCGATCCTCGCGATGACACTGGGTTGGTCTCTATGACTTTGCAGAGTCTGCTGCGTCAAGCTGGTACGATGGGTCGTAAATGGAAAGACTATCTTGCAGTTCTCGTTCTGTATTACGTTGGGCGTAGGAAGCCACAGGGCAGTCAGCAAGATTGAATAATAGCGAGTATTCGTGTTTTAAATTAGGTGTATTCTTCTTTCGTTCTGCAATTTCCTGTTTACTAGCTATGGCTTGGTACAGTCAGTCTGGCTACCTCGATGCTTAGACACGTAAAGTGGTGTTTCCCATTAATGCACGTTCTGCGATTTCCTGTTCTCGCTTTTGAATGCAGCTCTTTGCTTTGAAGCAGCACACGCGGAGTTCGGGATCGGGGTCTTCTTGTAGACAATGGAAATGGCTGTCGCTTGCAGCTCCACAACCCTCGCTTAGGTAGTCGTGTAGCATCCGGTGGTAGTTGGAGCAGCAGTTGCCCACGCTGACCCGTGACATGAGCTGCAATTTCAAAGATGAAATGGCCGAAAGCATGGCTTCGTCCGCGCTAACGTTTTTCGCGACGTCGGAGAAACGCCCAGAATCGGGAGTGACATCGTGCGAGTTTGTGACGAAACGAAAGGCAGGGAATTTTGAATGTGCCGACGCGTTGCCTGCAAGGAGGCGTTGCGCTTCTTGCATCGCCGTAGATTCCGTAGTAAAGACAATCGACGCATCCCGCATGCTGTCGGTTGAGCCTGTAGCAACTTTCGCCCACACCCTACTTGCAACCATCACATGCTGTTCGAATGTGAGACACTCGCTTTCTCGAAGGCATTTATCTGAAGCCCGGATAGGTAGCCCGATGGCCTCATCAGGGACAAAGGTCGATGGTAAAACATCGGCCAAAATTTGGTCAATTCGTTGCTGGTACGAGAGATTGGGTCTCATGGCGTAAAAGACCATCGCATGATGAATTTTGGACGTTGCCCCCTGAAAGTCGTATCCTGGTCTCGGACCATCGCTCTCCATAATTGCTTCCACAGCCTTGCGTAAGATATCGTTGCGAGGATCACTCGGTGGCAGTTGATCGATAATAGTCCGAGAAATTGTCTGCAGCGCCGGTTTCAGCTTTCCACCGAGACTGTTGTCATTATATTTGTGAAGAGCTAGCATGTAGACAACGCGATCATGTTCGTATTTTGCAGGCAACGAGCCCGTCGCAAAGAGTTGCGCCTTTTCGTTCTTTTTGAGTGACCGTGCTTTCGCCAAATCCGCTACAGCTGGAACGCATGGTGTCAAGGGTGCAAAGAAACACTGCGGATCGCGACGGGAGCAGCTCGCCAACGACCACGGATGTTTAATAATCCAGTTGGGTCCTTCTGAAGCTTTGGAGACGAAGATCACTGTCCGATTTAGAGCCAGGCCAGCCTTTAGAGTCGGTATGGCAACGTGCTCCATGTTGGCGCCGATGCCGTTGTTCCAGAGAGATACAGCGAGGTATTTTGTAGATGGACATTCATAGTCATACGTAGACAGATCATGGTCACTTCGAGCTTTTTCGCAACCAGACTCTTGGGACTGGAGCCGCGCTTCTGCGAGAGCCGGTTGGTGCTGGTGATAATAAACAGCGAGATAGACCAACCGTACCGTCCACATGCGTATTGAAGTATTCGATGACTCCATTTGCAACAAACGCGAGTCTTTGTGACACAGACTCTGTTCTAGGACATCCCGGGCACTCTCTAGCATGTGACCAAGTCGGAGAATCATGCGCTCCCCGTAATTGTCCTGCATGAGGGGATCTTGGAGGTTACCGTGCCGAGGACCCTGCAACCAGCCTGCCGAGTTGTCTTCGAAACAAGCCACCATCAAGTTATGTGTGGAAATCGGCGTCTCTGAAACCATCATAAGCTCGTCATCCAATGTGCGAAGGATTGTGACCGAATAGAAGATAGAAGTGAATGCCGCCGTTACCGCCATGGTCGCAAACGCGAGCAAACGGTGAGGGGTTATGCAAAGGGCCATTCTTTCGATTATCTCGGATAGCTTCTTTCAGTTTCTACCCTCACTCTTCCATTTCCTTTCATTGCGGTAGTGCGTTCTTCAAAAGCATCATTCAACATTCAACGCCATTGTGAATTATTGATTGCTTTTTGTGTTTTGTGTTTGCACTCCAAATAATGACCGCGTTTCGGGACGTCATACGGGACTAACAAGTGACGTATTGTCCGTCATCTTGGGGGATCTGTCGTCGCATTTGATTGGTGGAACTACTCCCCTAGCCTCCTTTGACGGAGGAGTCAGGCCCATGCGACCTTAGTGGTAGCATTCCCGCAGGTTGGTGCTTAATGCGAAAGGCAAAGTGACAGTCCAAACAACGCCCACTCAAAGAATGACAGCTTGCTGTCCCGACTGCGGGAAGTCCTTTGCAAGTGCTGGTCCGCTTGCTCAACACATTCAAGCGAAACACCCTAATGTTTGCATCGTATGCAACAAGAGTTTTGGGTCGGAGATCTCCCTAAACCAGCACACCGTAGACACACATGGTACTGGAAACATCTTTCACTTTACTGCCGTCAGGAACCAAAACTCCCACTCAGCTTGCTGTCCCGACTGCGGGAAGTCCTTTGCAAGTGCTGGTCCGCTTGCTCAACACATTCAGGCGAAACACGCTAATGTTTGCATCGTATGCAACAAGAGTTTTCGGTCGGAGAGCTCCCTAAACCAGCACACCGTAGACAAACATGGTACTGGAACATCTTTCACTTTACTGCAGTCGAGCTTCACAGGTAGGAAAAGTTTTGGTTGCTTTGAATGCGAAGGGTGTAGCAAACAGTGGAGTTCTGCGCATGCCTTCCGAAAGTACAAACAGGGCTGCCAAGCTTGCGAGTGAAACAAATTACCATGCTGCATTTGGGTCAATACGGACAGCGATAATCGCCGCCGCGACAACGAGGACTCTGATTCGGAAAAAGGACCGCACGATTCGGCACGCTGCGAGGCATGCCGTCATGGGGATTGCCGTAATTACAGTTAATCCTGAAGTTAACTGCATTGTTCCTCCTTACGCATGATCCGTACACGTCTCACTAGTAGTACTGAACACTGTAAGAAGAAGCAATGCGGTGGCTGTCATTCTGATGTTGTCGTCTCAACTCTCATGATCTCAATGTACCGTACTGACAGATACAGTAGTACCTGGTCCTGGTCCCGGCCCTGGTCCTGGTCCTGGTACCAGTATCATTCCGTTTATCAAACAGCACAGCAGGAACCCACAGGCAAGGATTCCTGAGGAACCCTTGCCGGTTAGCGATTCGTCTACTGCAATCTGTCTGCTGGTCAAGTTCAAATTCAATGCTATGCTGTCAAGCCAGCTCAAGTTCAATCTCAATGCTGCTTTCAATAAGTATAACGACCTAAGTAAAATAAATAAATGACTTCTTCAAGTCCCTAGTCCTTTTTGTCAAAATGTAAAGTGAAAATAGGCTACACTCACGTTTACTTATATATAAAAATGTATGAAGGATACAAACTGTACTTCTGTTGACGTGCATGACCAAAGCCAAAGCTGCTTGTGCTACTCCGACAAATTATTAAACATCGAGTGTCTTCTATACATTATGTTGTATAGTACTTGTGTTGGCAGGATCCGATGCTCGGTTCTCGGATGACCGATTCTGTGGAATGTTACACCAAATCTTACTGCCCAAAATGTCGAATGTACCACGGATGCTCACACAAAAATAGTGGTAAATCGACCAATTTCGAGATTGGTGCTAGTCGTTATCGGCGGATCAGAGGCGTATGGCGTATAATACATACTTTACTGCCGGCCCCCGAAAGCAATGGAAACGATGTTGAGACAACAAAATGATTGCAGAACCAATGCATGCTCTCGATATAAGACGCATCGTTAATCCAGCTACTCGCCCAGGTACGAGGATGACAGAGGTGACCGGAGACGCAGAGTCTTCAGGGTTCAACACCGCGTTTAAAGCTCCTGATACCCAAAAGAAGATCCTGAAGCTTCGAACTGTTCAAGAAGTGCTTGGTGAACACTTTCCTGTCGGTCCGTTTCCTACCGAAGATGCGGCCGTTGATGCGATCAGGAAATGGGCTAGTAACCCTGCTTTGGATGGTGGGGCCTTTGGTATCTAGAAAGAGTCCCAAAAACCCGCAACGAAGTCGATGGGAAGAAGACGTCTTCTACTTTGCGACCGGGCTGCGACATACCAAAGCAGAAAAACGCATGCGGCGTGAAGACCAGGGCAAGTGACCAAAAAGTGCGACTGTCCATGGGGAGTATGGATAGAGGAAGTGTTGTTTGCCGATGGTCGTATGGATCGCTGGGTTCCGAATTGCCCGACAAAGAAAGTGCTCAGGTTGGTAAAGGATTCCTCCGGTATCACCTTAAATTTCATCCACAACCACCAGTTGCCGCACCAGTTTCTTGGTAACTTCAGCGGCACGCTGGGAGAGCCGAGCGACACTACTAACTTTCACCAGGTATCGTTGGTAGCTCAACAGCAGCATCGGAAGCCCCAATTGGCGCTCGGGGGCTTGTTAAAACTAGCATCCTACCCTCTTTTTCAAGAGGCCAAGCCGCCCCCCCCCCCCCAAAAAATTGTCGTGCAACAGCGACAGCAGCAGCAACAACGACTTCGGCTGCTTCGCCATGCGAGCACGTGTAGTGGCGGTCTGGCATGTGATACGAAACACTGTTCCCAAATGGTATCGCTTTGAAAACATTTGAATGGTTGCCGCGACAAGGATTGGGAAACGTCGCATTGTCGAAGCAGCTGTCGTATTTTGCAGCACTCCCAAATTTGCAAAAGTCAAGGGAAGACTTCGACCTGCGCAGTTTGCGGTCCTGCGACGGGCAAGATCAAGCAGCAGGAGAGAGAGATTAGAGCTGATCCTCTCGTAAGGGATCAGGAATCGATTACCATTGTGCAAGTGGCGGAAATACCCAGGATTATGCTGGATGAAAGTGAAAAGCTGGAACAACAACAGCTACAGGAGGTGAAACTGCAAGGCCTGCTCGAAAGTCTTGAGCTACAGGAGCAGCGGGAAAGATTGCACGAGCAATCGCGGTACATGAAGGCGAATTTCCCGCAGGCTCGGCGACTTCAGCAGCAGCAGCAGCAAATACTTTTGCAACAGCCGCAGAAGCGATGCCAGCAGCAGCCACTTCTCTTGCGGCAGGTAATCCAGACGCCACCGAAGGATGGAGGTCATACTGGTGTGGATCACCTACGCGTTCAGAGTCTACTCTTCCGGTCAGGACAGCCCGTTTCGCCTCTTCCTGAGGTTTT
>Ga0307978_1003111_pt1 | contig 11393 bp, 6 predicted proteins | sample OrgLakmetage1056_FD_203151 | JGI IMG/M metagenome (GOLD analysis project Ga0307978, IMG submission 203151) | Saline water microbial communities from Organic Lake, Antarctica - #1056 | ecosystem: Environmental > Aquatic > Non-marine Saline and Alkaline > Saline | place: Antarctica: Organic Lake...
TATTGAATATTGAATAATGATCCTGTCCATTCTGGTCCATTCTTTTGTAGAGGCGAAATACCAGCATTCATCATGCATCCAACTTCTTGGTCTGAAAGGCTAAATTCGCTATAGACATTGATATTTAAAAAGACTGGTTCTCTTGCTCCAACATAAAAGCAACAGAAAGAAAGAGGAATTCTTACTAACAAAAAGCAAAAAGAGGAGACAACAGACGACAGACGACAGACACGAGTGGAGAGTGGACCATGAATGATGAATACTAATGAATATTGAATCTTAGAAGAATCTCATCGTGCCTTCATTCTTCACCTCAAAATTAAATCTGGTGAAATTTCGGGATTCAATTCCAAAGGATACAAACCATTTCTTCTTCAGCAAATCATTACGGTAGCATTCCCATTTCAATGAAACCAACAAGAGCCGAGCTGCCACCAAGTAGACGCAGGGGCAATAGAACGAGTAGGAATGGAAGAGTTGCCCAGCACAGTCCCCTGGCTCAAGACGATCCTGATGAATTCGAAGATAATGTGATCGTGAATGATAACAAATCTGCCAAACTTAGTTTTTACGATAGCGATGAAGAATGGGAAGTTCCCCCATCTCAACTAGACCTTGGCGATCTAGCAGCAGGTGGAGACAATTATAGATCATCTGATGATGATGTGGACACGAATAATGAGGCTCCTCCTTCTTCAAGTACTCAAAAGATGAATGGAATTGAATACAATGGAATCCGCAGAACAAAATGGAAAAAGAAAGATTTTCTCAAACAACTGGAAGAAAACGAGAAGAATACTCCCTCCATACTTAATGGGATTCCAAAAGTTGGTATCCTCGGTCTCTTCATTTTTTTCTTTGTTGCAATTGCAATTTATGTCAGTACAAGCATGGGGGGCTATGAATTCCATGGTCTCGCCTCAGCGCATGACGATGATGATAATGTTGATGATTATCGCTTTCATAAAGATGATACCGATGTCATTGAAGGAGAATCAAATCCTGTCGATAGAGAACCTGTTCCTGTACCCCAAGCTCAAGACGATGGGAGTAAATCAGATACAGGTGGCGAATCTAGTAGCGCCTCTACCCATGGGAGGTACGAATACCATTATGATCCAGGTGCCGCATCAAAACTGCATGAAGCCTTCCATGTATCGGATGCCAACTGGTACGGGGGAGTCTTTAGCGACCCACCCCATCCTGCCATCGCTTCTGAACTATTGCATCACCACAATGATGATACATTGAATGACAATGTGGGATACATGCAATATCCAAATGTATTTAATAACACCGTGGTATTCTGCAGCGAAGGCGATGTGTACCTCACATCTATACTCGAACAATTTAATGATGATTCCAAGACAGCATTACCGGCCATGCGGCTCACGTCTACCGTAGGAAATGTCAATTCGCCCACCATCAACCCCAAATATCCATACTTGATCGCCTTTACTGCAACTTACACTGGTCATCGTGAAGTATATTTGATGGACTTGAGATCTAATCATAGATCTAGGCCCAGTATGCGTCTTACTTACATGGATTCAGAATACGGTGTCATGGGTGTGGTTGGGTGGGAAGATGAGGGTACAACTCTAGTTATTACCACATTTAATTTGGAGGTTGCTATGGAAGATCAGCGGTTGTACAAAATTGGAGTAGTGCAGAAACAAACCAGTGCAATACATGGGGGTAATGATAGGAAACTATCTTCCGATCCACATGGTAGACTTGTCGGAACTACCGAGTCTCCAATTACAGTATCAAGCGTGAAGCCCATCCCTCTATCTCAAGCGATCGACTCTACATTTGATGGAGATTCAAATTGTCGGTACTTTACTAGGTTCAAGCAATCCTCAAATACTATTCGATATGTAGGTGGTACAGCTGAAAGTTTGTGGGCGTATTGTGACGGAGAAGATATTGCTGTAGCTCTCACCAATGATTACAAGGGGACTTCAAAATCACCACAAATTTATACGACCAATGCTGGAAAGAAGTTTCTTTTCTTTTTGAGCGATCGGGCGAATGGAGATGGTGATACGTGGATTCCAACCACCATGAATCTTTGGGCTGCTTCACTACCAAAGCGGGGTAGAATGTACAAAAACGCCGACAAAGCAAATATGGAAAGACCATTGAAGTTAACATCAATTTCATGCATTGACGGAATGTCATTGCAAGAGTTTGCGGTTGATATTGGCAATGGTAATATTGTTTTGAGGATAGGAGCAGATCTACATTCTTTGAGTGCGTCGAAAATTGAAGATGCAATTTCTCAACAATCTATCAAAGCCTTTTCTCTCCCTCACGAGAGGCTTCAGATTGCCGTTTATTCAGATTTTAACAATCTTCACGAGCGCATTATCCCTCTTAACAACCCTTCCGATGTCAAAACGATTGATTTCTTTGACGCTGGCTATGGAACGATCTCAGCTCTTATGACTGCTCGTGGTCAGGTTTTTGTTAATCCTATAGTATCAAACATCAAAGAGGCAAAGCCTTACGGAGGAGGAGGAATGAATATTCCAGCAAGGCGCTATCGTGTTGCACCTGGAAGTGCAACCGGAGGAATGGTCAGAATAATGGGAGCTTGGTATGTTCCCGGTAGGGAAAATGATTCCACAAGAACTACGCTCATTCTTGCAACAGATCCGCTGTCGGCTACGGCTGAACTTGGGTTTTACCTTCTTGACGCTGCAGCTGAAGCAGAGGTTCACTTTGCCAATGTAGACGATTTACCAATACCACTGATTGGCGGCCATGTAAATGGTGGTAGTATAAGTGACGGAGGTCTTGGAAGTATACATGTCGATTCTGTTCAAGTGTCTCCATGCGGACGTCGCGTGGCATGGACGGACACTGATGGTGGAATTCGTGCCATGACTTTGCCTTTGCTCGGCTCAACTCAGCAACCCGAGATACTCACTCTTCCACAGGAAAATGAGAACAGAGAGCCACTTCTTGGTATCGACGCCGGTTTGACATTTAGTCCTTCTGGCCGATACATTGCTTTAGAGCATAGAGCAAGAAATCAATTTCAAATTATTTCAATTGCTGATCTAGGCAATCCGGACGGTAATACCATTTCCATCAAGATAATTGCCCAAGCTACTCCGGACCGTTTTAATTCTATGAGTCCATTATGGGGTCAAGCACCAGTAGATTTCAAGGTGGAGACACTTTTAAATACAAACAATAGTCCCCCTGTTGCCACCACCCTGTATTTCCTGTCTGATCGAGATGTAGTGCTGACAGGCAATACCTCCCCGTGGGGGACTAGAGCTCCAAGTCCACAATTTAGAAAAACAACCTCAGTCTATGCATTACCTCTTGTAAGTGACCACGACGAACTTGAGGTTGACCCCGTCGAAGAAATTTACAGAGGAAGCTTTGTTGGGGGCGGCGCTCTCGAATTACTGGGTGGAAAGTTGGAATCTTGGTCCACCGCAATGGAAGGAGCGGATGAGGCAGCTACATTTTCTAATATGACCAATGAAGAGACAACCCCAGCTCCAAGTGAAACTTCGCGTGTTCCCGACATCGAGATATCCTTCGGAAGTAAAAATGACAACTTATCGTTTGCACGGAGAGCATATGGCATCAGCGAGATCCCACCTTCCAATTACCTCTTTTTGCACCAAGTCAAGGACGATCCTGCAATAATAGTAGCAGAGCAGTCGCCTGCAGGCGGTGCACGTATAACAATCTTTGCGATTGGAGAATTTCCAGACAATCACATGAGTGAGACTCCCGTTGACATACCAGGTCTGAATTTGCAGAGTGTAGGAGTGAGCACTAATAGAGAATATCTTTACTTCACTTACTCTGGGAAAACCAAAGTTATCACTAATGATGCTAGTGGCCTTGTTTCTAATTTTGCTGGAGATTTAACCTTCATTAAAAGTATTGTTGACACAGATCTATGGGCTGTAAGTATCTGGCCAAAACTCGAGTACCAACAGATGTTTGCAGACGCTTGGAGGATGCTCAGGGATTATTATTACACACCGACAATGGGGAATGTAGACTGGCCTAAAGTTCGTTCAAGGTACCTCCCTTTGGTTGCCAGATGTGGTAGAAGAGAGGAGCTCGATGATGTACTCAAACAGATGGCTGCTGAACTCAGTGCGTTGCATGTTTTTGTGTACGGAGGAGAATACAATGATCCATTGCACGGTGATCAAACTCTTGCGATGTTGAATTCTGTGGCAAGTCTTGGAGCTATGCTCGAGAGATCAGTGGAATGGGGTGGTTATGTTGTTAACGAAATTCCTGAAAGAGATCCAGACTTTAGTCCCCTTGATGGTAAAATGATTTACAGTCCTCTCAGCGACAGAACTCTCAAGATATCAGGTCAGAAAGGTCTACTCCCAGGGGATGTCATTGTGGGTATCAACGGCGAGAGCGTAATGAATGTACCTGATATTCACATGTTATTAAGAGGCATGGCTGGACGTAGTGTAAGATTGGATGTGCTTCGCATCAATTCAAAGTCAACCTTTGCATTTAACCACAGAAGGAGATTGGAAAATGAAACCGATACCACTATCACCTCAGAGCCTGTGATTGCTGTACCCATCTCAGCAGGCGCTTCCGCGCATTTGAGGTATGCGAGTTGGGAATGGAAAACTAGGGCCCTTGCAAAAAAATTAGCAAAAGACAACGATTTCACAGTAGGTTACATGCACCTACGCTCAATGTCAGGTGCAGAAGGTGAGGATGCGTTTGTAAGAGGACTTTACCCTGACTACGATAAGCAGGGTCTTATTGTGGATGTTCGTCATAATCATGGTGGAAACATTGATTCTTGGTTATTGGATGCTCTGCAGCGTAAGGCATGGTCGTTTTGGCAGGGCCGAGCAAGTAATATCACGAATGGAGGTTTAGGATGGGACGAGCAATTTGCTTTTCGTGGACATATAGTTATTCTAATCGATGAAAAAACTAGTAGCGATGGTGAGGGATTCTCAAGGGGAGTTGCAGAACTAGGGCTTGGAAGGCTAGTTGGGACGAGAACCTGGGGTGGAGGAATTTGGCTTTCGTCTGACAATCACCTTGTCGACGGAGGCATTGCAACTGCACCTGAAATTGGTACATATAACAATAATTTTGGCTGGGGGCTTGGGATTGAGCAACTTGGAGTCCAACCTGACATTGAAATCGATAATAATCCTCGAACAACCTTTGATGGTAAAGATGAGCAGATGGAAGCTGCAATTAATATATTGAAAGAGTGGCTGGAGGACGAGCCATATGTTCTTCCAAATAAACCTGGTCCACACACGAATATGTCACTGCAGAAAGAATATGAATCATGTGAAGCTGATTGAAGACACGAAAACGCGCAAACTTTAACATGCTCACATAACAATTATATTCTTTATATACCCTGTGGAAAGTATTTACTGTTGCTATCAGGTGTATTTATGGAGTTACTTCAAATACCAGAGATGCTCAGTAAAATGAATATCCTGAAAATCCTCATCAATCCCTTCAAGCATATTCTTCAGCTCCCTCCTTCTTCAACTCAAGAGAACCATCAACCGAAACAATTTCAGCTTCAGTATATCCGGGCATCTCCTTAACAAGGCTTTCGAATTCAGTGTTCGAGAGATCAACATTATTGTCCATATCGATAGCAAAACATAAGAATAAGGTATCAATAATGTCAAGGAAGATGCTGCTTAAAAACGTGAACATCATCATGGAAATGCACCCCACAAACGTAGCAGCAAGAGGCGGAATCCACAAATAATTGAAAGACTCGCCAGTGGATTCCAACGCATCCCTCGAGTAGTCTTGAACAAATTTGTTGATCACGATGATAACGTACATACCAAGGACCGGGTAGTAGATACTGAAGAAAAGCATGATAAAATACAAAATAAATTGCATTTGACCAACTGAATCTTTGTTCAAAGTACCACAATCAAATTCGTCATCAATCCATTTCCAGCTAATCATGGCAATGCCGATCGAGAATGCATACGAACCAAATGTCAATACAGACCTAGAGGTAACCTCAGTGACGAATCCACCCTTAAAGTGACGAGAAAGGATCTTGAAGACGGACTTTGCAGATCCAACAAATGGTTGTCCTGTAAATACGTGAAGAATCACAGAAAATTTTGTGAACATCCTCACAACAGTGGACAGACATGCTCCACAACAGCACATTAAAAGATGAAGAGGTGCAAGAATACAAATCGTAGGCGATATCCATGAAGTCCAAGATTCGCTCGAGAGCATCTTATTGATGTACTCTGCAATAGCAGAAATGAGCGCAGAGATAGAGAGAGTTCCAAAGGAAGTAAACACATTCTTGATTCCGACAAAAATAGACGGTTTGTCTTCTGGATGAAAATGCCAGCTTCCAACAATTGTTGCAACGATGGAGAGACGCATTTTATCAAAGAGAAGGATGGTCCATAGGTAGGAGATACTCAAGAAGATATCAATACTAGTCACATAAGAGGGACTCGCAAATCGACAGTTTTCGCTTCCGTTCTCATAATAACCCTCAGATTTCTTTACTTCCGCAACATTGAAGGATTCTGCAAAGAAATAAACAAAGAGTGCAGCATTCCCAGCAAATAGAAGCTTGACGACGATTGCTCCAAAGAAAATGGGTGGATTTTCCTTCATCGCAATAGTGCTGTGGCTAATGACCTTTGCGGCAAACATGAGCTTGTCCCTTGCCCATATATCGTATGCAACCAAGGCAATTGCGATGCCGAAACAAATGACTCTACTTGTAGTATCTTCTTGAAAAATACCAATTGCGATAAAGATTGCAATTTTAACTAGTTCCACCAAAACGACAATGGGCTTGGCAAAGAATCTGAGGGCAACAACCCAGGCAACAGCAATGGCTGTTGTAAGGCAAAGATTTAACATTAGATTTGTGAAAAGTAGAGGCTTTAGCAAAAACTAGCATAAATGACGGATACATGCACGACTTACCAAAAGCCAAGGAAACGAGTCCAATAATGATCTGCGGAGCATCGAGGAAAGCATCAAAGATTCCTTCATCGCCGGTAAATTTACTGGGTCCAGCAGTAAGTCTACGTGCGCCGTCAGCAGGGAAGTAGGTGCACATCCCGGTTGTGCTACCAGTATCAGCACAGCATTGTTGCGCATCAGAAAGGAAATAAGCAGCAATCTGCTTGTCTCCATTCCCGTCAGTTTCAAAACGACTATGAGACTTGGCTACAATGATGAATCCACAAATAAGGTATGCAATGTAAGTGAGACCATACACGACTGCACCCCAAATATCAGTAAAAGATCTGTTTTGATATTGAACTTTGGGAGGAACGGTATCTTCCGTGGCGACTAAGGTGCGTTCAACTTTGGAGGGGTTAGCGTTTGCTGATGCTTTCAACATGATGAAGGTTGCGGTTTATGACTCCAACTCTGGCCAGCTTTAGAGTTCAAAGTGATCTCTCTTGATTGATCTTTAGGAGCTTCAACGAAGGTCAAAATTCTTTTATGTTTTATTATGAAAGGGACAGGATATAAAAAAAAGGAAAAACGGCGATCGTGGACAGCGCTGTCCACGATCTCCGTTGAATTTTGGTATCAAAATCAATGACTGAATTTCTACGATCAAAAATCCAAAATCTATGGTGGACCCCACAATAATAGGGATAGACGTACCCATCCTTACATAGCACGGATACTATGGCGCGGAAAAATACATCCGTTAGACAACTTTTTTCAGCAAAGAATAGCACATTATTGCGCACTGCATACCATACCTAGAGAGGTACTATTTATTGTTGTCCCAAAGAACAATTGAGATGAACATGGATTGAATACATTCATCCCCATCGATATCACTTTTGCTATACCATCATCACCATCACTGCAGTCATCGAGCATGTCATCCAATGGGAAACAGCAGGCATCGACCATTGTACCTATACAAACAAAACAAATTCATCGACGTCCTAGACTCACCAAGGCCCTCCAAGAAGACGATGCAGACATTAACTTCATCTCCTCACGTCAGGAGAAATCCGAAGCGAGGAAGAAGGACTCTATCAAAGCTACCAAGAGAAGTGTGACCCTCTTTAATAGAATAAGAGAAAAGAAGTGGGATGCTGTACTGAAACATCTTGATTATTACGAGCGCGATGCTACGAATTGGATCGAAGAGGTGAACGATGATGATTCCAAAAGGTGGAGATCGCTCCCCATTCACCTCGTGAGTATCATCATTATTAATTGTTAATCTCATCATCATCATTTTTATCATGCTAATGTTTTCTCTTTATCCCTTGCCATGCATTAAGGCGTGTGAGCATAAAGCAACATTTGAGGTGGTCCTTCAATTAATCCGAATATATCCCGACAGTCTTAACGAAAAAAATTACGGTGGAGACTTACCAATTCATATTGCATGCAGGGAAGGGAGCAGCAAAGACATCATTCATATCATGCTTCAAAAGAGTGTGCAAACCATTCAAATCCCAGATTGTGAAGGAAGACTACCCCTGCATCTAGCAGCATGCAGTGAAACAATACACGTCAACAGCATTCAAGATCTCATATCTTACAATGAAAAGGCTACGAGAACACCAGATGATTTTGGTCTTTTACCACTTCATTGGGCATGTACAAAGAACGCACCAGCCATCAATGTCGAGACAATCATCAAAGCTTATCCTTTTGCCGTTGAGCAAAAGGATGTTTATGAATATTTGCCAATTGATAGAGTTATGACGAGTAAAAATCCACAAAAGGCAAAGATTGTAGAACTCCTATCAAGAGATGTTTCATCGTGGTCTAGTGCAATGATGAGTACGATTGTGGACTTGAGTAATAAACTTGCAGCTGCTGGAATGATGGAACAAGGTTTGAAAGCGAAAGAGGGAGAATGCAAGGTATTGATGCAGCAGAGCAAACGATCGTACGACGAGATTAACGCGCTAACGATCGAGATTCATAAAATGCAAGATTTGTTTGTGCACAAAATGAGACAGATGCAAAGAGCCCATGTTTTGGAGATACAGCAACTAGAAAAACAATTTGAGAAACATCATCTTGATTCATGCAAAGACAAGGATATTGGGAAAAGGAAAGAGAACGACTTGAAGATCCTAGTAGATGAGCTTGTAGAGCAATTGAAGATACAAAAATCTCTTGTTGACGAAAAAGAGACATCTCGAAAGGAAATAAAGATTAAGGCAATGACATTGGTGTCAAGATTGGAAGAATCGAAGAATAAAGTCAATGAAACGAGCGCTGAAAATGAGTTGTTAAAGCTTTACGAAGTGAAACTCAAGTATGAAATCGAGAAACGAGACCAACATATTCGCAACTTATCAGTGAGAAAAGGGAGAGCCGCAGAATTTGAGGACGCCAATGAGTTGGATTACACTTCAAGAGGACCTCACGATACAGGCTTCATGGAAGACAGACAAGATCAAAATAATAATGATATTCCAAGGACCTTTGAATGCGTTCGCATTGAAGAAGAAAATTCTTATTAAAGGCATCGTACCTATCTCTAGAGAGAGCTAAAACTAGTAGCTGCTGCTTGCTACCAGGAGAAATCATTATTTAAGCACTTTTATTGTTGTCTTACATGCTAAATATTATGGTATTTGGTTCAAATTAACGTCTACAGTACGATAGTAGTTGAGTTTGAAGACGAAACATCTTGTACTCTAAAACTTATGTATTTACCTCTTTTTCCACATTCAACACTTTCACCAAATAATCCCGAAGCCTTATATTTTACAAACTTCCATCATTATGACATCTAGAATGCTTCAGAGACCAGCTTTTCTCAGAACTGCAACCTCCTTTCATAGAATATCCCAACAGCCCAAATCAAGATTCGCAGCCTTGACCAGTAATCATCGCACCACTAGATTCATGATGCCAAATCCCCATTGTGCATTTACAACGGACTTTGAAATGCCCTCGCCTCCTACTAGTAATCATCGTCACTCCAAGCTAGCTATACGGCACATAGTTAGCCGTGAGCGTTTCTCGGACTGTTAGTGGTCTCATGCTTGTATTCTGCCTCAAAGGATGGAATCAGAGTTTGCACCATGCTCTTCCAGCAGAAGGGCCGTTTCTCCAGCCAGCTATCCACATACTTATCTGGAGTATCACGTATGGCTTTGACTTCCGGATGCTGAGCAACATCATTGTTTTTGGTCCACATTTTTGAAGTTTCTAATAGAGGGATTTTAGTACCTTTACGTTTGTAAGCACTCACAATTACTAATGATAATCATCGATATATCTAGACATACAAATTATGGAACAAAATTAACTTGCCATTGATTCTTTTCCAATATCCAAGTCTACATGAACTTGCATTAAAATGCACGTACAATTTGTACAAACGAATTACTGTGCTCATAAAAACAATTGTCCAAATCAAACCTTCCTCTTGGAAACCACTTGTCGTTTCTTCTCAATCCTGTTTTGCCTCATCTCATGAAACATCTCCCGCCATTTCACTTTATCTGAATCTTGCTGCTTGATCAAAGGTGTGGTAGCTTTCTTTCATACGTTCGAGCTGCTGTTATTTCTATTAATTGAGATGATACACGTTAAAAATGTAGTATGTTTTAGAATTGGTATTGGTGCCGACGAGAAGATGTCTGATGATAGCTCTTGTGAATTGAATTATTGCTCTGAAGGGAGATGATAAATGATAGAGTAAAAGCTTGACTGTAGATGATCTAATAACTAATAACAAAGGTTCATTGATTACGTATTATTTACTGTAGTTGCGCTAGTCCATTACACATAAGTTTCTTCAGAGAGATCAACAGAATTGAAAGCACTAATGGCATTATCGAGAAATGCAGGAACAAATAGACTGTTGGGATGATCCATCAATATAACTCTTTGAGCAAATGCAAGATGTTTGAGTTTTGCTTCTATCTTGGTCTCACTCAATTCCAATAAAGAGAGCATTTCCTTCTCTGGATTTTCAACGAACTTCTTCTCATCGATGAAGATGGCATAGTCACTCATGTTTAGCACTGATTTCATAATAGGTGAATAAACTGGGAGGCAATCAGCAACTATCACAGGGATGCAACCTACACGAATTGATCGTAGATTTGAGTGGGAGTGAGGAGAGTCACCTCTGATATTGAGACAGAATTTGGATTCAATGTACTCCTTGGCCCATTCTTGACGTGAGTTGATACCAAATCCAATCTTGGACTTGGGCAAGTTGCTCATGGTTATATTCGTAATTGGGGCGTGCCGATAAATAGTAGAGTTGTTAACAGAGGTACCAGGCTTTGACTGATAAAAGATGAAATTAGACGAATTTTGCCATTTCTCCATGGAAGCAATTGTCAAAGGTAACGCATCTTGTTCCAAGAACTTTTCAGGGAAAAAATCCT
>Ga0307978_1003113_pt1 | contig 11389 bp, 12 predicted proteins | sample OrgLakmetage1056_FD_203151 | JGI IMG/M metagenome (GOLD analysis project Ga0307978, IMG submission 203151) | Saline water microbial communities from Organic Lake, Antarctica - #1056 | ecosystem: Environmental > Aquatic > Non-marine Saline and Alkaline > Saline | place: Antarctica: Organic Lake...
TGTGCGTTGCCGGTGAGCTTCAGCGCGCGGCGGCGCAAAAGCTCCGTGTGCTGCGGCAGCAGACGCTGGAAGGGGTGGCGTTCAGTCTTGCCGACCGGCGACTGGCCCGGCTTCCGGAGGGTCACTGGAAAAATCCCTCGATCGGGCTGGTATTCAGCCGAGACCTATGAAGCTGAGGATTGCGATGACGATGACGACCGCGCCGACAATGTAGATGATCTGGTTCATGGTAGTCCCTATCTATGTGTTCAAGACGGTTCGGCCTTAGGCCTCACGGATCCCTGGGATCAACTTGGAAAGCCGGATATACATCGCGGCATTGGCTGCGATCCTAACCTGGAGCAGCCTCCGGCACACTCTTGTGGCTTCATATGCCGAGCACGCTGCGGGGGTCCGCTGGCCAACCAAGGAAGACCCATGAAAAACTCGTTCACGAAGGCCTTGCGCCGGGCGAAACGCCTGATGCGCCTTGCCAAGCCGCCGAAAAGTCTGCGCAAGGTCCCAAAGACGATGACCGCGGCGATGGTCAAGCCGGCCCGTGCGCTGATGACCGGAACGTTGGCCAAGACGCCCCGGCCGCGCAAGCCCGCCCGACGCAAGGCCGCAGGCACGCCGGGGGCCGTTGCCTCATCCTCGTCGCGCGCCCCGGCGCCCCGGATCCCGGACGGGGCGCAGTATCTTGCCCGAAAGCATCGCAGCGCCGCCGGATCGCGGGATTACAAGCTTTATATCCCCGCCTCCGATCCGAAACGGCCAATGGGTCTGATCCTCATGCTGCACGGCTGCAATCAGGGCCCGGACGACTTCGCCCTTGGCACACACATGAACGCGCTGGCCGAAAAGCACCGGCTTGTCATCGCGTATCCGTCGCAAACCGCGCGGCAGAATGCGGCTGCGTGCTGGAACTGGTTCAAACCGGCCCATCAGCAACGCGGCGCGGGCGAGCCTGCGATCCTCGCCTCGCTGACCCGCAAGCTGATGCGCGAATTCGGCCTCGACCGCGATACCGCCTTCGTGGCCGGGCTTTCAGCGGGCGGCGGGATGGCGTCCATTCTTGCGGACGTGTATCCCGATATCTTCTCGGCGGCAGGGATACATTCCGGCGTGGCACGCGGCACGGCGCGCAATGTGGTCTCCGCGATGCGGGCGATGCGCAAGGGCGGCGCGCCGCCGGTGCACGCGCCGATCTTGCCGGCACCGGGACCCCGCGTGCGGCGGATCGTATTTCAGGGCGATGCAGATCGCACCGTCCATCCGTCGAATGCGGACACCATCATCGCCATGGCCATGGGCCGCGATGCCGTGCCCGCAAAGGTGGGCAAGCGGACCGTGCGGGGGCGCGGATATGCCCGCAGCGACTACACCGCACCCGACGGGGCCGTCCTGGTCGAGATGTGGATGATCGAGGGTGCGGGCCATGCCTGGTCCGGTGGCCGCAAGGCCGGCTCCTATACCGACAACAAGGGTCCGGACGCGTCGGCGCAGATGGTCCGGTTCTTTCTTGCGAAACCCGCATAGAGCGGGATCAGCCCGGAACAAAAGGCCCCTCCGCGCGTTGTTTCGATGTGACCGGGGCGTGCTGGCAACCGACCCGCCCTGCGCGACGTCCACGCCGGGTGCGGTCTGGCAATGACAGCGCCCCCGGGCACCACCCTGCAGGGGGCACCTGTTGCCAGAGATCCCCGTCTTCGGGATCAAGGAGCACTTCATGACAACGACGACACACATGCCACACGAGGGCAAAGGTCCGGGGGCACATATATTCAACCGCGACGGCTATGAGCGCGCCGAAATCCATCAAGTGTCAACAGCCGATGTCGAAAGTGCCACCGTCTATGGCCGGGAGGATGAGGTGATCGGATCGATCCGTTCGCTTAAAGTCGACAAGAACGGCGAAATTTCCGACGCCGTGATCGACGTCGGCGGGTTCCTTGGCCTTGGCGCGCGTTCCGTCCTGATGCCCTTCAGCGCGATGACCATTCTACGCAAGGTCGACGCCTCTCATCTGCGTGTCAACCTCGACACGACGAAGGACAAGCTCACGGCCATGCCGCACCACGCAGGCTGATCCCGTGCACCCATTGAACGGCAGGAGGCCGCACAAACGCGTGTGCGGCCTCTTTCATGACCTGCGTTGCGGATAAGGGGATCATGCCAACGCAGCGACACGACCGACATCGGATCGACGCAGGCTTCCGACGATCCTGAACCTGTTTGTTGGGTGCATCCGGATAACGCCGGATATCGTCGTCGTCAGCGATCAGGACTGTCAGCTCGTCACAGCCGATCGCGACCTGACTTTTGCCCATTCCCGGAAAACCGCGGAAATCGATGATGACATCGATGCCCGCTCCGCCGCCACCGAGGATCGGGATGGTGGGCTTCTGGCCGAAGCCAAGGTGGCGACATGCCCGGATGCAATTGACCGCTGGCTTGCAGAACGGACCGAAGGACTCGAACGGGTTGGCATGGAAACCGGCCCGCTGGGCGTCTGGCTCTGGAATGCGCTGACGGCGCGCCAGGTTCCCCTCGGTTGCCTTGCCGCGCGCCATGCGGGCGGCGTGCTGAAGTCGATGCCGACGCGTCGCGATATTCTGGCTCGCACTACCGCGCTCGATCGCGAGATCCGCTCGATTGCCACCCGTCATGCGACTGTTCGGCTGCTGATGACGGTGCCCGGCGCCCGGCGTCGGACCGATCACCGCCATGGCCGTCGTTGCGGCCTCGACGATGCCTCCCGGCTCCGACGATCTTCCAGCTTGGGGGCCTATCCCGGTTTGACGCCCCGGCGATACGACCAATTCGTACGCAACGCGCGTACGCAAGGTACACGCCGTACGCGGTCTACCGCGGCGACCCGCGCCGCGCCCATGCCATCTGATCCTCGGTCTCGACCGCGCCGGGGCGTACCGCCCGCAGGCGACCAAGCGCCGTGTCCGGGGGCTCGCCGGCCTCCACCATCAGGCGCAGGGCGGCCATGCCCGACCGACCGCGCCCGCCCTTGCAATGCACCATCACCCGGCCACCGCCCTTGAGCGCGGCACGCATCATCCCGCTGGCGTCGCGCCACGCGGCGCACTGATCCGGGCCGGGCGTGCCAAAGTCCTGAACCGGATAGGAAATCCAGCGCGTGCCCGCCTCCTGCAGATCGGCCCCAAGGGTGAAGGCCTCGCATTCGGCGATCTCTTCGGGCGTGACCAGCGTGATCACGAAGGCCGGTTTCCAGTCGCGCAGATGCGCCATGTCGGCGGCATACTCGCCGCTCGCCCCCGGCAAAGGCGCAAGCGCCAGCGTCCCGCCGCCCACATGAAGCGCGTGGATCACGAACCCCGTCATCGCCTCCAACACACTCCCCAATCAAACCTTGCCAGCATTGCCAAAACACAGGAAAAAAGCAAGCTGGACGCCCCGCACGCCCCGCTTTAGGTTTCTTCACAGTCTCGAATCCGAAAGGCCCCTCGCATGTCCGACACCGACCCGTCCGGCTACCGGGTTCTGGCCCGGAAATACCGGCCCGAAACCTTCGCCGATCTTGTCGGCCAGGACGCCATGGTGCGCACCCTCAAGAACGCGTTCCGGGCGGACAGGATCGCGCAAGCCTTTATAATGACTGGCATTCGTGGCACCGGCAAGACCACCACGGCCCGCATCATCGCCAAGGGCATGAACTGCATCGGAACGGACGGCACGGGCGGGCCGACCACCGATCCCTGCGGCGTGTGCGAGCATTGCACGGCGATCATGGAAGGCCGCCATGTCGACGTGATGGAGATGGATGCGGCCTCCAATACCGGGGTCGGCAACATCCGCGAGATCATCGACTCGGTGCATTACAGGGCCGCCTCGGCGCGCTACAAGGTCTACATCATCGACGAGGTGCACATGCTGTCGACGGGCGCGTTCAACGCGCTTCTGAAGACTTTGGAAGAGCCGCCGGCGCATGTGAAATTCATCTTCGCCACGACCGAGATCCGCAAGGTTCCGGTGACGGTGCTGTCGCGCTGCCAGCGATTCGATCTGCGGCGGATAGAGCCCGAGATGATGATCGACCTGCTGCGCCGCATCGCCGACCGCGAGGGCGCCGAGATCAGCGATGACGCGCTCAGCCTGATCACCCGCGCCGCCGAAGGCTCGGCCCGCGACGCGACCTCGCTTCTCGATCAGGCGATCAGCCACGGTGCGGGCGAGACGACGGCGGAAGCCGTGCGCGCCATGCTGGGGCTGGCGGATCGCGGCCGGGTGCTGGATCTCTTCGACATGATCATGAAAGGCGACGCCGCGGGTGCCCTGTCCGAGCTTGGCGCGCAATATGCCGAAGGCGCGGATCCGCTGGCGGTGCTGCGCGACCTGTCGGAAATCACCCACTGGATCTCGGTGGTCAAGATCACGCCCGACGCGGCCGACGATCCCACGATCGGCCCCGATGAACGTGCCCGCGGGCTGGCCATGGCCGAGGCGTTGCCGATGCGCGTGCTGACCCGCATGTGGCAGATGCTTTTGAAATCGCTGGATGAAGTGGCCGAGGCGCCGAATTCGATGATGGCCGCCGAAATGGCGATCATCCGCCTCACGCATGTCGCGGACCTGCCCACCCCCGAGGATCTCGTGCGCCGGTTGCAGGACGCCCCGCCCCCCGGCCCCGGTCCTGGCGGCGGCACGCGACAGGCGGGCGCGCAACCTCAGGGCACCTCCGCCCAGGGCAGTGCTGCGCCCAGGCCCACGCATGCCGGCCCGTCCGGGCCAAGTGCGGGCAGCGCCGGGCAGGTCACGGCACTCGCCCAGGACCCCGAAGAGGCCCTCGCGCGCTATCCGACCTTCGACCATGTGCTCGATTTGATCCGCGCCAATCGCGACGCCAAGCTGCTGATCGAGGTCGAGGGCGGAGTGCGCCTTGCCGCCTACCGGCCGGGGCGGATCGAATTCACGCCCACGCAAGACGCGCCCTCGGATCTCGCGCAGCGTCTCGGCAGCGCGCTGCAACGCTGGACCGGCAATCGCTGGACCGTGACGGTGGTGAATTCGTCCACGGCACCGACCCTGCGCGAGGCGCGCTCGTCAGAGGCCGATGCGCTGGAAACCGAGGCGCGGGCGCATCCGCTGGTCGAGGCCGTCTTCGCGGCGTTTCCCAATGCCCGCATCACCGAAATCAAGACCGCGCAGGACATCACCAACACCGCCGAGACCGACGCCCTTCCGGAAGTCGAGGAGGAATGGGACCCGTTCGAGGACGACTGATCACGGCGCTTGCCTGTCGCCTTTCCCGTACCGATATGCTTAAACGCGACACAAGGTTTTCCGGCCCGCGCTGACACGGGCCTCGATCCAGAGGAGATATCACGATGTTCAAGGGTTTGGGCCAGATGGGCGACATGGCCAAGATGATGAAATCCGCGCAGGAAATGCAGCAGAAGATGGCCGATCTTCAGGAGGAGCTGCAGACCATGATGGTCAAGGGCCACAGCGGCGCGGGCCTCGTGACGGCCACCTGCAGCGCCAAGGGCGAACTCAAGGGGATCGATATCGACCCCTCGATCTTCAACGCCGAGGACAAGGAGGTCGCCGAGGATCTGATCCTCGCCGCGATCAAGGATGCCCAGGCCAAGGCTTCCGAGCGCGCGCAGGAGGAAATGGGCAAGCTGACAGAGGCCATGGGCCTGCCCAAGGACATGAAGCTACCCTTCTGAACCCTGTTTCATCTTGCTCCAAATACTCTCGCCGAAGGCGTCCTTGCGCCGCCACCGGACCGGACGGACCCGTTGAACAGCACCCGTGACATCGACGCCCTGATCGACATGATGGCGCGCCTGCCGGGGCTCGGCCCGCGCTCGGCCAGGCGCGCCGTGCTGCACATGATCCGCAAGCGCGCGATCCTGCTCGCGCCGCTGGCCGATATGATGCGCCAGGTCGCCGAAACCGCCCGTGAATGCACGATCTGCGGCAATATCGGCACCGCCGAGATCTGCGATATCTGTGCCAACCCGAAACGCGCCACCGGCGAGATCTGCGTGGTCGAGGATGTCGCCGATCTCTGGGCGATGGAACGCGGGCGCGCCTTCAAGGGGCGCTATCACGTGCTGGGCGGCACGCTCTCGGCGCTAGACCAGATCGGGCCCGAGGCGTTGCGCATCCCGGACCTCGTGGGCCGCGTGGACTCCGAAAACGTGACCGAGGTGATCCTCGCGCTCAACGCCACGGTGGATGGCCAGACGACGGCGCATTACATCGCCGATCAGCTTGACGGGCGCGTCCGGCTCACCTCACTGGCGCAGGGTGTGCCGATCGGCGGAGAGCTCGACTATCTCGACGACGGCACCATCAGCGCGGCCCTGTCGGCGCGCAAGGCGCTCTGATCGCGGTCTTCAGAGGCGTCACGCCCGCTCGACCAGAACCGACCCGACCGAATAGCCCGCCCCGAAAGAGCAGATCATGCCCCGGTCGCCCGGTATCAGATCGTCCGAATACTGCGCGAAGGCGATGATCGATCCGGCCGATGACGTGTTGGCATAGTCCTGCAGGATATTGGGCTGCTCGGCCCGATCCGGCACGCGACCCATGACCTTGCGCCCGATGAAATCGTTCATCGCCTTGTTCGCCTGGTGCAGCCAGAGGCGGCGCAAGCTGTCGGCCGGAACGCCCTCCTCTTCCAGATGTCCGAGCATATGCGCCGAGACCAGCGGCAGCACCTCCTTGAACACGCGGCGCCCGTCCTGAACGAATTGCATGTCGCGCCGGTCGGCCATGCCATCGGGCCGGCTACGGCGCAGAAAGCCGTTATTGTTGCGAATGTTGTTGGAGAACTTCGTCGCACAGCGCGTTGATTTGATGAGGAAATGCGCGCCCCTCGCCTCTTCGGCCGGCTCGATCACCACCGCGGTACACACATCCCCGAAGATGAAATGACAGTCACGGTCGCGCCATTCGAGATGCCCCGAACATATCTCGGGGCTGACCACCAGCGCCCGGCGCGCGCTGCCCGACCGGATCATGTCCGCCGCCGCCTGAATCCCGAACGTCGCCGAGGAACAGGCGACATTCATGTCGAACGCGAACCCGCCAGCCCCGAGGTATGACTGGATCTCGATCGCGATTGCCGGATAGGGCCGTTCGTGATTGGACGCGGCACAGATGACCAGATCGATCTCCGAGGCCTGCCGCCCCGCCTGATCCAACGCCTTGCCACAGGCATCCAGCGCCATTTCCGCCATGATCCCCGGCTCGTCATTGCCGCGCGCCCTAAGCCGCGGATACATCACCTCGGGGTCCAGAATGCCGCGCTTTTCCATGACATGGCGCCGCTCGATCCCCGACGCGTTGAAGATGAATTCGGGCGAGGATGGGGCCTTGGCCGCCATCCGTCCGGCCGCGATGTCCTCGGCGTGACGCGCATTGAAACGCGCCGCATAGGCGTTGAACGCCTCGACCAGTTCCTCGTTGCTGATGACCTCGGGGGGCGTGTAGACACCCGATCCGGTTATCGCGGGCTGACCCATCTCTGCTCTCCTCACCTGTCGCACCAGCCAATCGCCCGCCCGGCATGGCGTCAAGCGGCACAGGCTGAATTCCGTTCATCCCGGCTTTCTTCTTGGCAAAAATACCCAAAACCCCGGCCTCGCCGGTCAGTTCACCTGATCGGGCGGGGACTCCCCGGCGAAAAAGGCGCGCAGGTTTTCCACCGCCCGAAGCCCCATCGCCTCGCGCACTTCAAGGGCGGCGGTGCCCAGATGCGGCAGCAGCACCACATTCTCCATCGCCTTCAGCGCGTCCGGGACCTGCGGCTCATGCTCATAGACGTCGAGCCCCGCGCCCGCGATGCGCCGCGCCTGCAGCGCCGTGATCAGCGCCGCCTCGTCCACCACGTCCCCGCGCGAGATGTTGACCAGATGCGCCGTCGGTTTCATCGCCGAAAGGATCCCTGCATCGATCAGATGCCGGGTCGCGGCGCCACCGGGCACGGCGGCCACGACGAAATCCGCGGCCCCTGCCACATCCGCGATCCGGTCCAGTTGCTCTGCGAAGTCGACGGATTTGGGCGAGCGGTTGTGAAACACGACCCGCATGCCGAACCCGAAATGGCAGCGCCGGGCGATGGCCTCGCCGATCCGGCCCATGCCGATGATCCCGACGGTCTTGCCGGTGACATGCAGCCCCAGCATCTGCGTCGGGTTCCAGCCGGGCCACTGCCCCGCCCGCACCATGCGCTCGCCCTCGCCGGCGCGGCGCGCGCTCATCAGGATCAGCGTCATCGCGATATCGGCGGTGGCATCGGTCACCGCGCCGGGCGTGTTGGTCACGGCGACGCCGACGCCCCGCGCGGCCTCGACATCGATATGGTTGTATCCCACCCCGAAATTGGCAAGGATCTTGCAGCGACAGCTTTGGGCCTCGTCGAACACCTCGGCCGAGAACAGGTCCCCAAGCGTCGGCAGGATCCCGTCATAAAGCGCGAGCGCGCCGCGCATCTGGCCAAGCTTCATGGGCGTGGTCTCGTCGCGCATCTCGACATCGAAATGCGCGCGCGCCGCGCCCGTCACGGCGTCCGGCATGGGACGTGTTATCAGGATCCGTTTCAATGCAATCGCTCTCCCAAGGGGACGTCCAGATCGGGGCCGATCAGAACGATATCGCCCCCGCTATCGCTCACCCCCAGCACCAGCACCTCCGACAGGAACGTGCCGATCTGCCGGGGCGGAAAGTTGACCACCGCCATCACCTGACGGCCGATCAGCGCCTCGGGGGTGTAATGCGCGGTGATCTGCGCGCTGGACCGCTTGACGCCCAGCTCGGGCCCGAAATCCACCCGCAGCTTGATCGCGGGCTTGCGGGCCTCGGGAAAGGGTTCCGCCTCGGTGATCCGCCCGACGCGGATATCGACCTCGAGGAAATCGTCGAAGGTGATCTCAGCCATCGCGCAACTCCCGCGAGCGGTCCGCGGCGGCGGCCACCGTCCGCGCCATGAGCGGCGGCAGGCCATTCGCCGCGTCCATCAGCACCTCCAGCCCCGCCTGCGTGGTCCCATTGGGGCTGGTCACGTTCTGGCGCAATTGCGCGGGTGTCTCGTCTGCGGCCTCGGCCAGCGCCCCCGCCCCCGCCACCGTCGCCTGCGCCAGTTGCATCGCCAGATCCGGCGCCAGCCCCTGCGCCTCGCCGGCCTTCGCCATGCATTCGATCATGTGAAACACATAGGCCGGACCCGATCCCGACACGCCGGTGACCGCATCCATCTGATCCTCGGAGTCCAGCCGGACGACCTGCCCGACGGCGCGCAGCAGCATCTCGGCCTGATCGAGCTGCACGGCACTGGCATGGGCGTTGCCGATGATCGCGGTGATGCCGCGCCCGACCGCGGCGGGGGTGTTGGGCATTGCCCGCACAAGTGGCGTCCTCAAACCAAGCGCCTGTTCGAACAGGGTAATCGGCGTGCCCGCCGCGACCGACACGAACAGCGTGGCACCATCCCCCTTGTCGCGCAGCACCGGCAGGGCATCGCCCATCATCTGCGGCTTGACGGCGACCAGCACGATGGCCGGCTCGGCGGGCACACCCGCGTTGATCTGCACGCCGGTACCCCGCAGCCAGCCTGACGGGTCGGGGTCGATCACCCAGACCGAGCCGGGCGGCAATCCGTCCGACAGCCAGCCTTGCAACATGGCGCTGCCCATCTTGCCACAGCCAAGTAAAACAAGGCCTTTTTCGGCGATCTGCTGCATGCTCATGAAGGTCCCCCGCAGTTTGAAAAATCACGTGCGGGGGTAGTGTTACGCGCGACCGTAGGCCTCTGCAATGGCGACCTGCATGGCCTGTTGCGGGGTCTGGTCGCCCCAGATGGCCAGTTGCAGCGCCGGGTAATAACGCTCGGCATTCTGCACCGCGGCGCTCAGCAGCGTGTCGATCTGTTCGGGGCTGGGGGCCTGCGCGCCGGCCATGACGAGGCCGTAGCGATAGACCATCAGCTTATGCTCGGCCCACCAGGTGAACGATCCCGACCAGCACTTGTCGTTGATTTCATTGAGAGTCTCGAAAAGCGCCGGCAGCCTGTCCTGAGGCGGCTCCATCTCGTAGGTGCAAACCAGCCGCAGCGTTTCGTCATGCCCCGACCAGGCGAGGGTGATGGAATAGGTGCGCCACTGGCCCTCGACCGCCATGGCGATCTGGTCGTCACCGATCCGGTCGAAGTCCCAGTCGTGATGCTCGGCGATATGTTCAACGATATCAATGGGGTGGATGTCGTCCTGAAAGAGATGCTCGGAAAGTGCCATGGCGCCGCCTCATTTGCTGTAGCGCGCGGGATGGCGTCGCACCCCAAGCGCTAGGTGCCTGCTCTACGGGCGGGGGCCAGTCCCCTCACCCATACCATATATGGTGCGGGCATTCCCCCGATCTGTAAAGCGAATTGTTGGGGATGACGACAATATCTTGTGGGTAACCGCGGATACACCCCCAAGACAGCCCAAATCGGCCCCAACCGGCCCCCGGTCCCGTGTCCGCGCGCCGGGCCTGTACGGAATCGCGTCCGGTTTTTCACAAACGGCAGAATCGCCGCGCCGGTCATCGCAGGGTGAATGACATCGGCACCGAGAATTCCATCTGCGCGCGGCCCACGCTGTCGGGAATGGCCGGCAGGCGGGCGCGGCGCAGGGTGTCCATGATCGCGCGGTCCAGCTCCGCATGTCCGGTGCCGCGCGTCAGACGCGCGGCGGTGACCTGCCCGGCGGCATTCATCCGAAACCAGATCGTGCCGGTGCCCTCGATCCGGGCGCGCTGTGCGCTGCGCGGATATTGCTTGGCCCGTGCCAGACGCGCCGCGACAATCGCGGCGAAATCGGCGCGCGCGCCGGGATTTCCACCACCTTGCGTGCCATCGCCGCTGCCGCGCGTGCCGCCTTGCGATGGACCGCTCTGGCCCTGCTGACCGGCGGGCGCGCTCCGCTCCGGCGCAGGCTCTTCGGTGTCGCGGTCGGCCTGGGCGGCGCGGCGCTGCTGGCGCGCGGCCTCTTCAACCGATTGCGGTCGGGTGACCGGGCGTCGGGACACGCCCAGCCCCTCCTGCGGCGCGGTCGCGGTGACGGTGTCGGGCATTGCGGCCTCGGCGGCACGATCGGGCACGGTGTCGGCGGAGGCTTCGGGTTGCGCGGTCGTCTCGCCCGTCACCGTCGGCGGCACGGAAGGTGCAACGACCGGATCCACGCTTTCGGCAAGACCCGGGCTGTCGACCGGGGCGGGCTGCGGCGGGATGGCCGGTGTCGATGCCGGCACCGATGCCGCCGGGGCCTCTGCCTCGGGCACCGTCTCTGACGGCACCTCTTGCGCGGGCGGGGGCGCGACGTCCCCGGTCGCGGCGTCGGTCTCTGCGGGGCGCGTCACCTCGGGCGTCGCGGTCTCGACGGGATCT
>Ga0307978_1003115_pt1 | contig 11372 bp, 7 predicted proteins | sample OrgLakmetage1056_FD_203151 | JGI IMG/M metagenome (GOLD analysis project Ga0307978, IMG submission 203151) | Saline water microbial communities from Organic Lake, Antarctica - #1056 | ecosystem: Environmental > Aquatic > Non-marine Saline and Alkaline > Saline | place: Antarctica: Organic Lake...
TTGACCTGCGAGTTGAGCTTGGTGACGTCAAAGTTCAAGGATGCTAGATGGACATCCAGAGCCATCAGCTTGCTGCGAATCTTGCGCGTGGTCGCGTTCGTGTCCGCATGTGACTCACAAATTATGATCTTCAAGAAGAGTGGCCCCAACTTGATACTGTTGACGGTATAGTCCGGCACCCAGACCGTGATGCGGTTCTGTGCCGCTTCGGTGAGCGACTAGAACAAGCACATGTACATCTGCAGAGAGTCTTGCGCGACGCGCGTTGGCGTCTGTATATATGTTGCACCGTGGTTCCTGACCACCTCCATGGGGAACTGCCCATACTCCGTCCAGATCGACTTGAAGCCAACGTTGGGCTGCTGAGGGTCCGTCGGAACACTGCAAATGTGCTTCCACCCGAAAGCTTTGGAGTGAGTGATGCCTCTGATGCAGAAGTTGTGCATACTGGGCTCCTCTCAATCGTACTTTGTCTCCCCACTGGCGTAGAGCAACTTTGTTGCCGCCTCGTAGAGCTTGCAGCCGGCAGTCGTGCCGTAATCAATAAATGCGTTACCGTGAAGCCCTGGAGCGGGGGCGAAGGTTGGGGCCGCAGCTGCGGCCGCGGGTTCAGCAGGATCCTGGTCAGCCATGCTATCACTTAGTGACAACTACTTGCAGTAGTTGTAAGATGCAATATGCGCAGAGGAAGCGTGTTGAAATCCTCTAGCTGTGGAGCTCTGAGAATCGGGCTTTGAGACAAGTAAACAAAGCTTTTGCGTAATTATTAGCTTATAATATTAGTCTGCAACTAAGAGCGAAAGCTGCTCATGATCTATGAATCCGATCGTGATTGCGCCATTTAGATTGTGCTGCCAAATAAGACTCTTGGATGCGTCTCTTGTATCTTGATGGATCCTTGACTTGATCGTGGAGGCTTATGAAGGCTTATAAAAATGTAGTTGCATTTTCCGAATGCCGCGGGATAGGTTTCAACAAATGTCCCAAATGCACTCGATGAGACATTGGTACGAACATGTAGCGCGTTGTGTGATGGCGGTTGAACAAGGAAATGACTCGGTCATGGTTGTGATTTCATTCCACGATGGGCCCCTTTTAGCGTCTGTACGGTGCCATTATTGTGACATACGTCATCATCACAATCGCAAAATTCTTTTTTCCACACGCTGATCAGCACACTCTCCACGGAACCATGACGGAACCTGCTGCTTCCGGAATGGCATTAGTACATTTATAATTTATGTGTTAAATCGATACTCATTACTATGTAGGCTCGTGTTTATCGATTACGCAGGCGTTGTGACGATACCATAGTACGATGGTAGACACCATCTTCAGTTATTTTCAGCAGCTATGCCGTACGGCGCTTTGCCGGTTACATGGAATATCTTCTTGAGTGACGTCGTCAAAATGTTCACCACCATTCAGCAACTTTTGGCTTGGTACAGACCCGGCGACCTCTGTCTGAAGCTCCACTCCGCCGTCGTTGACTACCAGCAGCTCGTTGGAGGGCTGGAGAGCAACGACCCCAGTTTCCTCTGTGTTGTCCGGGCCGTGTCGTCCTCCCCTATGCAGAAGTTGTGTAACTTGCACAGAGCAACAGTAAATTCGATCTGTTTGCGAACGCCCATCTTTGACGAAAGAGCTCTTCGCAAAATTGCCCAGCGGTGCACAAGCTTGCCAAAGGCACACTCAATGGAGATTCGCACTTGAGACTGATAAAAATTTAAATTGTCTTTCAATCCAGCCCTTACATTCTTGTATGGCGTTATCATAAAGTCAGTACTCACATACGCATTGTCCCCAAAGAGAGCTAGGCCTGGGGAAAGAAATCAAGGTCGGTGTAGAAGAGGAACAGAACAAGTCTAGTATGCTGGGAAGATCTCTTGTGAACATTATGATGACTTCAACACCGTCTTTCCACCATACTTCCGGACGAGCCTGAAATCCGGGAGATGTGATACATAATACGTGAAGGTGACTCAATTCTGCTCAGATGTTGTCAGACCAGTTCACCGTACTGATTCTATCGTTGAATTACGTACGAGCTCAGGTAATAACAACCTCGCAGCCGCAGAGATCAATGGAAAAGCGAATTGAGTGTCAGTCCTGTTTATTGCTCGTGAATCCCGTGAGTAAAAACTATTAGGGACCGAAACTATACTTTAGCCTAGAGCATAGCTAAAAACTGTTATGCACGACTTCCATTTGCGATGGAAGTAGTGGGATCAATCCTGACACCAACTTCGGCAACCCGAACCGAGCCTGGATCGTTCATTTTGGTTGCACCATCGAAATGCTCATAAAATCAAATCTGTAATTATCCAAACGCATTTTGAACAACAACGCAATATAACAACCTTCTATCAGATTAAGAGTCGTGACTTTATACTCCACAAACCAGTGAGTACTAGCCACTCAACCCTGTTTCAACTATGGCGGTACGTGCGAAGATGCAACTCGACATTGTGGAGTATCTCCTCGCGACAGCAGACGGAAGTACCGACCTAATTGCAACGATCACTGCAAAAACAAAAGTGAATACGGTCAACAAACTCCGTAATTTGTTGAGTAAGATACTCCAAGCCATGATTGATGCAGACAAGATCGCAGAAGGCAATCTGATTGTTCTGATAACGTTGCAAAATGTGATTGAGGTCTTGAAAGAAGAACTAGACGGTGATGCTCTACCAGTTGAACTTTCCATGTGGAAAGAAAAGGTAACTATAGCAAACATCGAATCTTTCGACCGTAAGCCGAAGAGCTTAGACAATACCGGAGACAAGGACACTCGTAAACAAAAGAGTGGAGCGAGGCTAAGAATGTCAGATTATGCAAAGTTCTCTGGACAGCAGCGCAACTGGTACGCTTTTAAGATCGAAACAGAAGCGACTGCACAGGTCCAGGGTATGGCAGACGTTATGAGGCTTAAACCCGGTGATGAGCAAGCTGAAATCGAGCATCTCGCTAAACGAATTGACGACGCCGAATACGACAATCGTGTAACTATCTTGAAGAGGTTCACCGCGCGCGGTATTGCCCTAAGTAAGGTACAGAAGTATGATGAATCAACGGATGGCGCGCTTGCGTGGCGGGATATGAAAGGTTACTACGACAGTTTGGGAAACGAGGAAATCTATGGAGCAATACAGCAAAGGAGAATACACGCGACAGTCTCTTGTATAACGCAATGAACGAGGCTCGAAAACGTGAATATCGCAAAGAAGATCACGACTATTTTCAGGAGATAAAACTTCAGCTTCGCCACATGTGCATCAACAAACGTCGCAAAATCCATGAAACTGCCGATGACTCTGACAAATCAAAAGCACGTGTCTCAGAAGATATATTTATCTATAGCAAACCCGGTGTTCGCGTTTCGTACATTCGTTATTTCCAAGACAGCCACAATTTTCGAATAGGTACTCGAAAAATTCGTGACGTATACGGAGAAGACATTGCAAACCCGATAACAAAGGAATATCCGTTTGGAGCAAGCTAAGGATCTGTTTCCTGACGCGGTCGCTCAACATGTCCACTGCAATGGCTACTCAAGATACCCAAAGGAAGTACCTGAATTCCGATGGGCCTACGAGTATTTCAAGAACTTCGACTACACAACAAATCACGCGCGAAATGCTTTGAATTTCATAACCAAGGCATTACCGCTCCCGACAAACAATGAAATGACAAACAAAACCGGAACAAAACGAGACGTACCAGTAAGGTATGTCAACGGGCAGAAATTAATGTGCACAACGGCTAGGCAATGACAAGTATGAATACGGATACGCGGACGGAGCCAGCAATACTATGGCACTTGGTGGCAATGCATGGATTATCGAATCTATGACTCAACGGAAAGTCAACATTGCCGGATACCACAATGAAGGGATCCTATCCGAAGGGATCTCGATCGGAAGCGGTGTGACCGCTACTGATTTACCAACAGGAGAGACGATACTCTTACGTGCAAATGAAAGCACAATATTAGGGGAGAACGGGAACACACTATTCTCCGTACCCCAATTAAGAGAAAACGGTGTTAAAGTTGACAACAAGGCTCGTTGACACGGGGAGCTGCGACTATAATTGTCGATGATTATGTCATACCAATGACTATGGTCGATTCTATGATGACAATCAAGATTCGACGTCCGACAAAGCATGAGCGCTTCACATGTCCATTGATTGAACTTACTTCCGATATTCCATGGCATCCCGAAGAATACACTGAACCAGAACTCTCATCAGAAGACTACAATGAATTAGTCGACCAGTTTGAGGAAAGACATCTCAACATAAAACGGACCGAAAGGATTGTACCCGATCCTGCTGAATACTCAAAGTATTTCCTCTTTCCAGGGGAGAACGTCATGAAGAAGACGTTACAAAATGCTACGAGATACGGTTCCATCAATATGCGAATACCGATGCGGCAGCATTACAAGGCTCGCAACCCGTTGCTCTCTCAGAGACGTATTCTGGAGCCCTATGCAACGGACACGTGGTTTTCCACTACCACAAGCTATGAAGGCTACAATTGTGCGCAGATTTTTGCAGGCGTCAAGTCAAAGACTGTCTCCCAATACGGTATGAAGTCTGAAACTGATGGCCCAGCAGCTTTACTAAATTTTTTTCGACAAGAAGGTGTTCCTTTATCGATCATACGCGAAATGCAAACGAGTAAACTTTGGAAAGACTACTGCAGAAATTATTGGCTGAAGGACCGATTCATCGAGCCATATCATTCCAATCAAAATTCAGCAGAACGAATGATGAGTCCACAAAAGGAAAAGCTCTCGCGTTTAATGAAACAATCAGGATGTGAACCACAAGCGTGGTTCCGGGCGGCGTGTCACGTAGCAGACATCAATAATCATACCGCGAATTCTTCAATCGAGTATCAAACACCTCTCGAAGTCCGAGATGATGAGACGCCCAATATCTCCAGTCTGGTAGAGCACGAGTTCTGGGATCTGGTTTATTTCCAAGATCCAACAGCCAATTTCCCGTTGCAAGGCGGAAATGAACGACTAGGTTGTTGGCTTGGACGTGCCTCAGACTACGGAGACAAGATGGCTTATTTCATACTTGATCTTGATACTCAGCAGATGCTTGTACGAGCATGGTTTGATCAGCAAGGCATACTGATCGACCAAATGAAGGCTGTTAAGAGCAATTCCAGGCAGAAACCGAAATGAACAATGTACCCCATCCAGATGCTTGTCTAATTCTTCCGAATGCTACAGACATAATGGACCAACTTCGAAAGACAAATCAAAACCAAGAAGTCCTTTCTCCGGATGTATACGGTAAACAAGATTTCCCACGTCAGCCGAACGTGAAGGAGCATCACGAACCATTGCAATACGGCCCGGAAGAACTTATTGACTTATTGGTACGTGACAGTTACACTACGCGGAACGGAAACGAATAATTCGACGCGGTACTGTACGGACACAAGTTGGAGATTCGACTTATTGAGTCAAATTCGAAGACGGGAAACAACTGACATATGAGTATGAAGAACTCATTGCTATTGTTAACCGTGATGATGAAGAAGATGTTGAATGTTGGACGTTTGATAAGATCCTCAAACACCGGGATTCTCCTACAAAAGGCAGAAAAGGCATTGAAGTTCTCGTAACATGGGTAGGATATGAAGTACCTACTTGGGAACCAATGGAAGCTATCAAAAAGGATGATCCGGTAACTCTTGCAAAGTATGCTGAGGAGCATGACTTACTTGAGAAGACCACCTGGAAGTGGGCGGCACGATGTGTGAAACGCAAGACGCGTTTTGCCCGAATGTTTCGACAAATGATGAAAAGCAAACGAAAAGCACAAAATGTCAAGTATCAATTTGGAATACGCGTTCCCAGAACTCTTCGTGGGCCTACGAAGTGGACAAACTGAACGGCGAGACGAAATGGACAGACTCAATTGAAACTGAGGTACAATTACTTTATGACACTCATGAATGCTTTCGGTTAGTGGAAACAGGGGAGAAAATACCCGAAGAATATCACCAAATTCCTTTGATATGGGTCTTTGCTGTTAAATTCGATGGACGAAGACGCGCGCGATGTGTTGCAGGAGGTCATGTCACACCAAATCTTACAGATGACCTGTATGCCGGTGTTGTGAACTTCGAAAACGTGCGAATCGCATTTCTGGCAGCTGAATTGTTTGACCTCGACATCATTGCGGCAGACGTCAGTAGCGCTTTTATCCAAGCCTTCACTTCTGAAAAGGTTTTCGTGAAAGCGGGACCGGAATTCGGAAAGAATGAGGGACGCTATATGATTGTCGTAAGAGCTCTGTATGGGCTAAAGCCGTCTGGAGCGATGTGGCATCGCAAGCTTGCCGAGAATTTACGCGATATGAGATTCAGACCTTCCAAGGCCGATTATGACTTATGGATGCGCCAACACCAAGATCTTTGGGAATATGTGGCAGTCATAGTTGACAATTTACTTGTATTCAGCAAAGAACCCCCAACGATTATTGAACCATTGAAAAAGGTTTATCAGTATGGGCTAAAGGGTGTCGGTACTCCTGGAGCCGATATGACCTATGATACGGAATTCAAGTGTTGGACGATGTCTGTCAAGACGTATGTGAAAAAGTCTGTGACCGAATATCGAAACTGTATAAGGTCATTTTGAAGAATCACGCCTCACCCATGAATGAAGGAGATCACCCCGAAAGTGATGATACGGATCTACGGTTCGGGAATGATATCTCACTCTACCAAATACTTATTGGTTGTGTCCAGTGGGCACTTACTCTGGAACGTTTCGACGTCCAGTACGCAACCAATACTCTAGCTCGATATGCTTCGATGCCTAGAAAGGGTCATTTTGACCGATGCTTGCGCCTATTCGGATATTTGCAACATAATCCGAAGGGACGAGTTAAGTTTGACTCGTCTGATCCAAATCTGACAGGTGTCATTTTTAAAAACATGATTGGACGGATGTCTACCCAGACGCAGCAGAGTCTTTACCACCCGGCGCTCCAAAACCGTTAGATGCTCGAGAACTCAAAATTACTATCTTCGTTGACTCAAGTCATGCTAGTTATTTAACAACACGGCGCAGCGTGACAGGAATCCTGGTCATTATTGGAAAGACGCCTGTGAAATGGTACAGAATACTGTGGAATCCGCGTCATACGGGTCAGAGCTAGTAGCTCTGCGCATTGCCGTTGAAGCAGCTTTGGACATAAGATACAAGCTGAGAATGATGGGACTTCGTGTCGAGAACACATCCACAATGCTTTGTGATAACCAAGCAACCGTGTTCAACACGCAGTTTCCATCCAGCAATTTGAAGAAGAAACACAAAGCAGTCGCATACTACCACTGATGCCGAGAGGCAGTGGCGGCGGGCTTCATTCGTGTAGGACATATTTCAGGTGTGAATAACATCTCGGATATACTGACCAAACCCAAAGGTGCTCAAGTCTATTACCAATTCTTGAGCAATCTCCTATTCGGACGAAATGGATCCTAATTCCCTGTGCACTGTTGCACACATCAAGGGGAGTTGTAGAAAGAATCGCTATCCGTAACCCTGATGCGAATATCTCTATTTGGGATGTGAGAAACGTAAAGCGAACTCTGATACATAATACGTGAAGGTGACTCAATTCTGCTCAGATGTTGTCAGACCAGTTCACCGTACTGATTCTATCGTTGAATTACGTACGAGCTCAGGTAATAACAACCTCGCAGCCGCAGAGATCAATGGAAAAGCGAATTGAGTGTCAGTCCTGTTTATTGCTCGTGAATCCCGTGAGTAAAAACTATTAGGGACCGAAACTATACTTTAGCCTAGAGCATAGCTAAAAACTGTTATGCACGACTTCCATTTGCGATGGAAGTAGTGGGATCAATCCTGACACCAACTTCGGCAACCCGAACCGAGCCTGGATCGTTCATTTTGGTTGCACCATCGAAATGCTCATAAAATCAAATCTGTAATTATCCAAACGCATTTTGAACAACAACGCAATATAACAACCTTCTATCAGATTAAGAGTCGTGACTTTATACTCCACAAACCAGTGAGTACTAGCCACTCAACCCTGTTTCAACTATGGCGGTACGTGCGAAGATGCAACTCGACATTGTGGAGTATCTCCTCGCGACAGCAGACGGAAGTACCGACCTAATTGCAACGATCACTGCAAAAACAAAAGTGAATACGGTCAACAAACTCCGTAATTTGTTGAGTAAGATACTCCAAGCCATGATTGATGCAGACAAGATCGCAGAAGGCAATCTGATTGTTCTGATAACGTTGCAAAATGTGATTGAGGTCTTGAAAGAAGAACTAGACGGTGATGCTCTACCAGTTGAACTTTCCATGTGGAAAGAAAAGGTAACTATAGCAAACATCGAATCTTTCGACCGTAAGCCGAAGAGCTTAGACAATACCGGAGACAAGGACACTCGTAAACAAAAGAGTGGAGCGAGGCTAAGAATGTCAGATTATGCAAAGTTCTCTGGACAGCAGCGCAACTGGTACGCTTTTAAGATCGAAACAGAAGCGACTGCACAGGTCCAGGGTATGGCAGACGTTATGAGGCTTAAACCCGGTGATGAGCAAGCTGAAATCGAGCATCTCGCTAAACGAATTGACGACGCCGAATACGACAATCGTGTAACTATCTTGAAGAGGTTCACCGCGCGCGGTATTGCCCTAAGTAAGGTACAGAAGTATGATGAATCAACGGATGGCGCGCTTGCGTGGCGGGATATGAAAGGTTACTACGACAGTTTGGGAAACGAGGAAATCTATGGAGCAATACAGCAAAGGAGAATACACGCGACAGTCTCTTGTATAACGCAATGAACGAGGCTCGAAAACGTGAATATCGCAAAGAAGATCACGACTATTTTCAGGAGATAAAACTTCAGCTTCGCCACATGTGCATCAACAAACGTCGCAAAATCCATGAAACTGCCGATGACTCTGACAAATCAAAAGCACGTGTCTCAGAAGATATATTTATCTATAGCAAACCCGGTGTTCGCGTTTCGTACATTCGTTATTTCCAAGACAGCCACAATTTTCGAATAGGTACTCGAAAAATTCGTGACGTATACGGAGAAGACATTGCAAACCCGATAACAAAGGAATATCCGTTTGGAGCAAGCTAAGGATCTGTTTCCTGACGCGGTCGCTCAACATGTCCACTGCAATGGCTACTCAAGATACCCAAAGGAAGTACCTGAATTCCGATGGGCCTACGAGTATTTCAAGAACTTCGACTACACAACAAATCACGCGCGAAATGCTTTGAATTTCATAACCAAGGCATTACCGCTCCCGACAAACAATGAAATGACAAACAAAACCGGAACAAAACGAGACGTACCAGTAAGGTATGTCAACGGGCAGAAATTAATGTGCACAACGGCTAGGCAATGACAAGTATGAATACGGATACGCGGACGGAGCCAGCAATACTATGGCACTTGGTGGCAATGCATGGATTATCGAATCTATGACTCAACGGAAAGTCAACATTGCCGGATACCACAATGAAGGGATCCTATCCGAAGGGATCTCGATCGGAAGCGGTGTGACCGCTACTGATTTACCAACAGGAGAGACGATACTCTTACGTGCAAATGAAAGCACAATATTAGGGGAGAACGGGAACACACTATTCTCCGTACCCCAATTAAGAGAAAACGGTGTTAAAGTTGACAACAAGGCTCGTTGACACGGGGAGCTGCGACTATAATTGTCGATGATTATGTCATACCAATGACTATGGTCGATTCTATGATGACAATCAAGATTCGACGTCCGACAAAGCATGAGCGCTTCACATGTCCATTGATTGAACTTACTTCCGATATTCCATGGCATCCCGAAGAATACACTGAACCAGAACTCTCATCAGAAGACTACAATGAATTAGTCGACCAGTTTGAGGAAAGACATCTCAACATAAAACGGACCGAAAGGATTGTACCCGATCCTGCTGAATACTCAAAGTATTTCCTCTTTCCAGGGGAGAACGTCATGAAGAAGACGTTACAAAATGCTACGAGATACGGTTCCATCAATATGCGAATACCGATGCGGCAGCATTACAAGGCTCGCAACCCGTTGCTCTCTCAGAGACGTATTCTGGAGCCCTATGCAACGGACACGTGGTTTTCCACTACCACAAGCTATGAAGGCTACAATTGTGCGCAGATTTTTGCAGGCGTCAAGTCAAAGACTGTCTCCCAATACGGTATGAAGTCTGAAACTGATGGCCCAGCAGCTTTACTAAATTTTTTTCGACAAGAAGGTGTTCCTTTATCGATCATACGCGAAATGCAAACGAGTAAACTTTGGAAAGACTACTGCAGAAATTATTGGCTGAAGGACCGATTCATCGAGCCATATCATTCCAATCAAAATTCAGCAGAACGAATGATGAGTCCACAAAAGGAAAAGCTCTCGCGTTTAATGAAACAATCAGGATGTGAACCACAAGCGTGGTTCCGGGCGGCGTGTCACGTAGCAGACATCAATAATCATACCGCGAATTCTTCAATCGAGTATCAAACACCTCTCGAAGTCCGAGATGATGAGACGCCCAATATCTCCAGTCTGGTAGAGCACGAGTTCTGGGATCTGGTTTATTTCCAAGATCCAACAGCCAATTTCCCGTTGCAAGGCGGAAATGAACGACTAGGTTGTTGGCTTGGACGTGCCTCAGACTACGGAGACAAGATGGCTTATTTCATACTTGATCTTGATACTCAGCAGATGCTTGTACGAGCATGGTTTGATCAGCAAGGCATACTGATCGACCAAATGAAGGCTGTTAAGAGCAATTCCAGGCAGAAACCGAAATGAACAATGTACCCCATCCAGATGCTTGTCTAATTCTTCCGAATGCTACAGACATAATGGACCAACTTCGAAAGACAAATCAAAACCAAGAAGTCCTTTCTCCGGATGTATACGGTAAACAAGATTTCCCACGTCAGCCGAACGTGAAGGAGCATCACGAACCATTGCAATACGGCCCGGAAGAACTTATTGACTTATTGGTACGTGACAGTTACACTACGCGGAACGGAAACGAATAATTCGACGCGGTACTGTACGGACACAAGTTGGAGATTCGACTTATTGAGTCAAATTCGAAGACGGGAAACAACTGACATATGAGTATGAAGAACTCATTGCTATTGTTAACCGTGATGATGAAGAAGATGTTGAATGTTGGACGTTTGATAAGATCCTCAAACACCGGGATTCTCCTACAAAAGGCAGAAAAGGCATTGAAGTTCTCGTAACATGGGTAGGATATGAAGTACCTACTTGGGAACCAATGGAAGCTATCAAAAA
>Ga0307978_1003116_pt1 | contig 11371 bp, 8 predicted proteins | sample OrgLakmetage1056_FD_203151 | JGI IMG/M metagenome (GOLD analysis project Ga0307978, IMG submission 203151) | Saline water microbial communities from Organic Lake, Antarctica - #1056 | ecosystem: Environmental > Aquatic > Non-marine Saline and Alkaline > Saline | place: Antarctica: Organic Lake...
AACAAACGGCAAACCAAGCCCAACCCCACGATTTCCCGCTTGAGCGCTTCTCCGACGCCAGGCAACGTTCCGCGTCACCCAAACGTCGCGCGGGGCGTCCGAGAAACCTACACCACAGCCGACATTGATCGTAACCACGAACGCTGCGGTGCGGCTTAACCACCACGAACATTTACTGTGGAATGCTGGACCTGTGTTGCAAAACTCCCCCCGGCCAAAATCAAAAGGACAGAGTGAAGCATGATTACCAGAGCTGTTTCGGTGATATTGGCGGGCCACCGCGATTCAGGCGCTCGGATTGCCTCAGAACCGTCAACCCGGCATCGACAAGCGCATTGCAGTCATCCAGCGCGTCTTTAAGCCACGCCTGACTTTCCCGGGTCAGAAGGCGGCGGGCCAGATCGATCTCGCCCGCTTGCAGCAGAATTACGGCGCTTTTCAACACTTGCGGGACCTCTTGAGCGAGGCCTTGTTCCATGTGGCGCCAGTGATCCCATGTTTGCTGCAACAGCGCTTCGTCCTGAAAGGCGAGGTGCATCAGGCGTTTGAACTGGTAGACGGCGGAGCCTGACACCTCCACGCCCTGCGCAACCTGCGATACCGTGTCGGGAACCGCGACTTGCTTGCGACAATCAAGAAACCGCGCCGACTCGCCGGTCGTCAGATAGCGATGGCAGGCATATTCGTCGGGGATGCTCCTCTGGCCCATGAAGACCGGGATGAGCGGCGCGGTGACCGGGCCCACCGCAGCATGCCACATCATGCGCAATTCGGCGAATGGCGGATGGATCAATGGCACGACCTGGCCATAGCCTGCCGTGTCACCGGTCAGAACCGAAGTTGAAATCGACCAGAATACGTCTTCGCGCGTGATCTTCGTCTCGCTCGCGGCGCGCTTGCGCATCTCGTCCTCGACCCAGGCCGCACCTTCCCACGGCCCTTTACCGTCACCGTAGACCGCGTTGACGTCGAAGGAACCGGCCTCTGGATCGAACCAGCTCAGATCCACGGCGGTCGAGATAAAATGCTCAGGGTAGAGTATCCGTGCATCAGGCTCAGTGGGGACAACACCGACATACCCGGGACGCGAGGCGCGGATATCATCCGGACCGAGCCGTTCAGCGACCCAAAGCCCCTTGCCGCCGGAAAACTGAATGACGACCCAGGCCTCGTCAGGGTCAGCGATCATGTGGGAATTGCCGCCGTAGTCGGAATATCCATGCTCGCAGATCAGCGCCGCTATCAGATCGACGCCCTCTCGCGCGGTGCGGGCGCGCTCCAGCACGATGCGAGCGAGGTCGGAGTAGTTCGGCCCGGTCTGATCTGCGGGCGTCATCGCGATCAGCTCTGGCCGAGAGGAAGACCAGATGTCCCGAACCGCGACGCCGTGCTCGTTCAGGCCGCCATTGGTAATCGGCGCGGGTACACCGAGATAGTAGCTGTAACTCACCCGCAGATGCCGCGCGGTGCGGGGGGCCTGCGGGATCTCGCTCCGCTGTCCCGGTAGGTCAGCCCCGGGTCCGACGCCCACCGTGATCGTGGTATCTGGCGCGTGCTCGGCGCGCTCCGCGATCTCGAGCCAGTGGCTCGATGGCTCATCGCCGTATCCTGCTAGCCAGGCGTGGCCGTCAGCGGTGTGGTTACGCCCGATATAGATGCCGTAGCTCATGTCGTCTCCGTCGTCTGGTTGGCCTGCTTCAGCGGAAAGAGGCATGCGTGCCCATGGTCCGGAGTGATCTGGACGTGAGGCGGCTTGGCTGTCCGGCAGGCGTCCTGCACGAAGGGGCAGCGGGCGGCGAAATCGCAGCCGGGCGGGCGCCGGATCAGGCTTGGCACTTCGCCCCCGATGGCCGCTGCTTCCGGGCGGCGCCGGTCCGGATCAGGCTTCGGCACGCCCTCGACGAGCGCGCGAGTGTAGGGATGCGCGGGATTGGCAAAGATGTCGGCGGTCGGTCCGTTCTCCACGATGCGGCCCAGATACATGATCGCGATGCGGTCGGCGATGTGCCGGACCACGGGCAGGTTATGCGTGATGACGAGATAGCTCAGCCCATGCTCCGCCTGCAGGTCGGCCATGAGATTCAGGATCTCGCCCTGCACCGATACATCGAGACCCGCCGTCGGTTCATCGGCGATGATCAGCCGCGGGTTCAGCGCAAGCGCCCGCGCCACGCCGACCCGCCGCGCCTGCCCCCCCGAAAGTTCGTGCGGATAGCGCGCGAGAAAGGCGTGCGGAAGGCGCACCATATCGGCCAGCCGCTCGGCCTCCGCATCGATATCGACCCCCGAGATGCCATGGATTGTGAGCGGCTCGGTGATCAGCGCACGTACGGATTTACGCGGCGAGAGTGACCCGATGGGATCCTGGAACATCATCGCCATATCGCGCCGGAGCGGTTTGAATTGCCGCTCGGCCATGGCCGACGTCTCCCGCCCGTCGAAATGGACAGAGCCTCGGTCGATCTTTAGAAGGTTCAGGATCGCGCGTCCCAGCGTTGTCTTCCCCGAGCCGCTTTCGCCGACAAGCCCCACCGTCTCGCCTGGCCGGACACTGAGGCTGACGTCGAGAACCGCATCCACGAAAGGGTCCTTCACGCCGTTCAGACGCGCCCTGACGGGACCCATGGTTTGGAAACGGACATTGAGATCACGGACTTCAAGCAGCGGCGGCTGAACGGTTCGAGGTCTCGCGGGCACTGGAGTCCCTGCCTCCCTCGGAACCGTCGGCACTTCCATGGGCGGCGGCCAGTCGGGATCGGCGAGCGGGCCCTCCAGAAGGTGGCATCGTGCGATGCCGGAGCCGCGATGGACGACCGGGGGCGCGAGTGCGTGGCAGTCCGGCATTGCGCGCTGACAGCGGCCCGCGTAGATGCACCCGGCCAGCGCGCCCGTCAGGTCCGGAATGTCGCCCGCGATCACCGGCAGCTTGCGCGACACATCCTCGATCCGCGCCGGGTCGCACTCAAGAAGGGCGCGGGTGTAGGGATGGCGCGCATTGTGAAAGATGTCGCGCACCGCGCCGGTCTCGACCACTTCGCCCGCATAAAGGACCACCACGTCGTCACAAAGCTCGGCAATCAGGCCCAGATTGTGCGACACCACGACGATGGTCGTGTCGAACTCGGATTGAAGCTGCCGCATCAACCCGATGATCTGAGCCTCCATTGTCACGTCAAGCGCGGTGGTAGGCTCATCGGCAAGCAGCAGGTTTGGCCCGGTCAGCATCGACATGGCGATGCCGGCCCGCTGGCGCATGCCGCCAGAGAACTCATGCGGATAGGCGTCGATACGCGTTTCGGGGTCAGGAATGCCGACGCGGCGCAGCATGTCCACGGCCTTGTCTCGCTTATCCTTCGCCGACATGCCCTTGCGGCGATACAAGATGTCGGCCATCTGGCGCACATAGGGCAGTACCGGGATCTGAGATGTCATGGGATCCTGAAAGACGACGCTGATCTTCTCGCCGCGCGCGGCGCGCAAACCCGCCGCGTCAAGCTGCAGGAGGTCGCCCCCCTCAAAGCCGATCTCTCCGCCCGTCACCTTGGCGTTGCCCGCCAGCAGGCCCAGGATCGACCACAATACAGTACTTTTTCCCGAGCCACTTTCGCCCACGATCCCTACGATGCGCCCCTTGCGCACCGGAAAACTCACGTCGCGCAGGGCCTTGACCCGCCCACGAGATGTCCCGAAACCGACCGACAGGCCGCGAATGTCCAGTAGCGTCTCCATGCTCAGCGCCCCCGCCCCATGCGCGGATCGAAGATATCGCGCAGAGCCTCGCCAAGGAAGGTGAAGCCGAGTGTGGTGAGGATCAGCGGAATGCCTCCGGCGACGACCATCCATGGTGCATCGCGGATCACGAGGTAGCCTTCGTTGAGGATCGTACCCCAGCTTGCCTGCGGCGGTCGCACGCCGAGGCCGAGAAAGCTGAGGCCCGCTTCGATCGTGACCACCACGGGCACCTCCATCGCCGCAAGTATCAGGAGCGGGCCCATCACGTTCGGCATGACGTGGTGCCACATGATACGCAGCGTCGATGCACCGAGCGCACGCTCGGCCAGGATGAACTCGGTGTTCCGCAGGGCAAGCGTGGCGGTACGGGCGACGCGCGCATAGCTCGGGATCGTGGTGATGATGACAATTGCAAGCACGACACCAAGGCTGGGCCCGGTGAGGGCGACAGTGGCCAGCGCAAGGATGATTGTCGGAAAGGACCGCACGGCGTCGAAGATCATGAGCAGCAGATTGTCCAGCCAGCGCGGGCCATAGCCCGCGACCATTCCAAGCGCCAGACCGATGACCAGCGACGCGCTCACGCCGATGGCCGCGATCATCAGCGCTATGCGGCCACCGTGCAGGATACGCGAGAACGTGTCGCGTCCCAACTGGTCGGTCCCGGCGAAGTGGTCCCAGCCAGGCGGCGACATCCGCGCAGGGATGTTCATCGCGTTCGGATCGTAGGGCGCGATCCAGGGCGCAAACACGGCGCTGGCAATGAAAAGGATCACCAGCACGAGCCCCGTCATTCCCTGCCAGTTGGTCAGGAAACGCATAAGCTTGTCACGCCGCTCGCGCCGCGCGGTTTCGCGCCTCACGTCCATGACCGCGGCAGGCGGCAGCGGGGGATCAGAGCGACTGTCGGACACGTGGATCGAACCATGCTATGAGAAGATCGGAAAGCAGAACAACAAGGATATAGAATCCGGTTGCCAGAAGAACGCCGCCCTGCAGGATTGGAAAATTGCGATCCGAGACCGCATCGAAAATCATCTTTCCCACGCCGGGGCGCGCGAAAATGATCTCGGCGAAGACCGCTGCGGATATGAGGCCACCAAAGCCCATGCCGATTACCGTAATCGTCGGCAATATCGCCACCTGAAGCGCGTAGCCCGTGACCTTGCGGGGCGACAGGCCAAAGGCGCGGGCCGAGCGGATGTAAGGCTCGCTCAGCACTTCGAGCATCGAGGCACGCACCATACGGGCAAGATAGCCAACCCAGCCGAGCCCGATGGCAAAAGCCGGCAGGATCAGGTGGCTCAGCTGGTCGCCAATGTCTCCAGGCTCACCCGCGCCAATCGCCGGTAGCCAGCCCAGCTGGATGGCAAAGATCAGGATCGCCCAGATCGAGACAAGGAAAGACGGGATCGCGATTGTCCCGACTGAAAACACACCCGTGATGCGGTCAATCCAGCTATTCGGTCTGACTGCTGCAAGACATCCCAGCGGAATGCCCAGAAGGATAGCCCACCCCATGCCCGAAAAAATCAGGGCCATCGAGAACCCGACACGCTCGCCGATGACCTGCGTCACGGGACGACCCGAGAAGACGTCAGTGCCCAGATCGCCTTGAAATGCGTTGCCCACAAAGATCAGAAACTGGATCGCGACTGGCTCATCCAGACGCATACGCGCCGAATATTCCGCAATCGCCTCGGGGGTCGCCCGCGTGCCAAGCGCAAGGATCGCCGGATTGCCCGGAATCATGTGCAGCATAGAGAACAGCAGCATCAGGACCAGAGCAACCACGATCAGCGACAGGGTCAGCCGTTTCGCAAGATAAGAGAGCATGGCGCGGGATCGCCCCTTGGGCAGGGCCCGCGCCACCCGAAAGGGCGGCGCGGGCGTTGCATCAGACCTGTGTGAAGTTGCGGTAGTTCAGCTCGCCCGAGGGCGCAGCGTCAATCGCGATGTTGGTGCGGTGCACATAGACCTCGGGTTCGTGGTTGATCCAGACATAAGCGCCAGTGTCGTCCATAATCTGCTGCATCCGAGCGTAGATCCCGGCACGTGCATCGGGGTCGGTCTCCGTCAGGCCCTCTTGATAGAGACGGTCGAATTCCTCGTCGGTCCAGCGTTCCCAATTCCAGATGCCGACCTGCTCGGACACGAACCATTGCGTCGCCTCGTAGGGATCGGGCACCGTGGCGAAACGCATGAGCCAGAGCTCCAGCTCCTGCCATGTGTCGCCAGCCTCCTCCATGCCCATTTCCCAGAAAGGTCCGCTTTCTAGCGGCAGGATCTGCACCTCAATGCCGACAGCACCGAGATTGGCCTGAATGATCTGCGCCGCCAAAAGCCGCTCTTGCCAGTTCTGAGTGCGCAGCGTGACTTGCAGGCTATCCACGCCGGCCTCGGCCAAAAGTTCGCGCGCGCGCTCCGGGTTGTAGCTATACGAGGCCTCGCTGCGGTGGCCGATCAACCCGGGACAGATGATGCCGTTCGACTTGCTGGATGTGTTGGCATAAGCGCCTGCGATGATCGAGTCGACATCCACCGCGTGCTGGATCGCCTGGCGCACCCGGATATCCTGAAGCTTCGGGTGCTCGGTGTTCATGCCCATCCACATGTACTGCAATTCGCCCGCCGTGGTGACGGCGGTGTTTTCGGGCGGGTTCTGAGTGTAGCGCGCCAATGCATCCGGACCCAGTTCCGTGCAATCGACTTCGCCGGCCTCGAAGGCAAGCTCAGCGGCCTGAACCTCGGTGATGACCTGCAGAACCACACGCTCAAAACCGGGTGCGGGGCCGGTCCATTCGGGGTTGCGGTCGAAGACCGCGCGCTGGCCCGGGGTGGCCGAGTAGGTATAGGGCCCACAGACTGCGGGAAACTCGGTCGTGAACCGACCACCGGCATCCTTGACCGCCTGCTCGCAGACGATGGCACCCGGCCCATGGCAGAGCGTGACCATGATGAAGGGCGCAAAGGGGGACGACAGGACCAGCGTTCCGGTCAACTCTCCCGTCACCTCGACCCGGTCCAGCGCATCGAAGTAGCCCGACCATTCACTCTCTTTCATGCGGTCATAGGAATAGGCCACGTCAGAGGCCTTGAGGGTGCCGTAGCCATTCGACCACATCAAGCCCGGCGCCAGTTCGAACTCGATGTGCGTTTCGTCTGCATACTCCAGTCGCGTGACGTAGGATGTCGGCTGCCAGCTGAAGGCGTCACCGTCGCGTACATATTCAGCGAGGAAAGGCAGGCATTGCTTTTGCGCCTCGACCTCGGTCCCGCCAACCATGTAGCCGGGGTCGAGGATCTGGTTGTCTCCGTCGAGCCTGAGATTCAGGACCTTGCCTTCCTGCGCGCGGAGCATGTTGGCGCTTCCGAGCACAAAACCCGTGGCACCGGTCGCGGCTGAGGTAGCAAGGAAAGTCCGTCTAGTCGTCTTCATCTGTTTCATCTTTATTTCTCCCGTTGGGCCTTGGTTTTGTTTTCAGTCAGGCAGGGGCGCCCACCTTTCCGTCAGACGAGTGTGCCGGCGATCTTATCGTTCCAATCGCGTTCCGCGATCAGCTTGTCTGCGTGCCAGACCCGCATCCGCGCCCGAATACGAAAGCTATCGCGCTCCGCTGTCAGTTCCGTATGCGTCTGCGACCGCATGCTCCAATCGCCGCGCGACAGACCGATCTTCCAGTCCGCTGTCCCTCGTGCCGACACAGGGTCATCCGCGGTGATCGCGTGCCGCTCAGACCCCTGCTTGGTGATCGTGACGTCGTTGGCGGCGATGCGAACGACTCCTTCACCGTCGGCCACTTCGAATAGATGCTCGTCCGTCGCTGCATCCTCGGTGATGCGAATCCAGTTATCACCTTCGACTATAATCTCTTTTTCAAGCGGTGGCGCGTTCACGGCGTCCTCGAAAGGAGGCAGGCGATCATCGTTGGACGATGGTGCGCGCAGCGGCAGCGCAAGAAAGCTGCCTTCCGTATGGATCTTGGCGGTCACAACGTCCGGCGCGGGCCAGATCATCGGAAAGTAGCTTGTCGATAGGCCGAGCCTCAGGCGGTAGCCCGCCTCAATCTTCTGCGCCACGTGCCGCATCGGGATGACGATGTCATAGGTTTTGCCGGGCTCCAACTCCTCCGGGGTCTCATGGCTGTCGCGATGCGTGAGGGTGTTGAAGACGCCGAAGGACACCCGGGTCGAGCGCCCTTCGGGATCGACCGAGCGTAGTCGCGCAGCAAGCTGTGCGACAGGCCGGTCTACCGATACCTTCAGATGCACATTGGCGTCGCCTGCGGATTCAAGTGGCTCCGACACGGGGGCGGTGTCGAAACACAGGCTTCCTGCATCCTCTCGCCGTTGATCCACTGGCGCATCGCCGGGATGGGAATAGCCGCACCATCTGCCAGACCCCATGCCGACCCAGAAGGGCGAACGATGGCTCATCACTTCGCAGGCGTGCGGTGCCTCGCGCCCGCGTGATCCGTCAGACCCAAGGTGAAATGTGGTCCGAGTGATATTCTCAAAGGGCCCGGATGGCTCAGCCACCCAGCGACCAGGTTTCTCGGCATAGTCGCCCGCAGGCGGCACACAATCCTGCATGAAGAGCCGCAGTTGTGGCTCCTCCATGATGCCCGTCGCGGCGGCTTTCAACCAGCGGTCCCACCAGCGAAGCTCTTCCTTAAGGAAGTGGATCGCGGGGCCTGGCTCTCCGATATGCGGGTAACGGTGCGCCCAAGGTCCGACGAGACCCTTTTTTGGGCCCTGCAGGTTTTCCATAAGTCGAAAGACGGCGCGGCAATAGCCGTCAGCCCAGCCCGAGACCGCATAGACCGGCACCGTGACCTTGGACCAATTCTCGCGGATCGAGCCGTGTTTCCAAAATTTGTCGCGCATCTGGTGCTGGAACCAGGTCTTAGCCCATAGCCCGCTGCCTTCCAGCCGCTCGGTCCACATATCCAGCCACCTGTCGCCGACATTGCCCGGATCGGGCGGCAGCGTATTGCGCGCAAACATGACAGCGGCCCAGGTCATTTGCTCACCCAGAACACACCCGCCCAAGTAGTGAACGTCATCAGCATAGCGGTCATCAGTCGAGCACAGCGTGACGACAGCTTTGAGAACCGGCGACTGCAAAGCAGCGATCTGCAACCCGTTTAACCTACCCAACGATATACCGATCATCCTGACCTTGCCATCGCACCAGTCCTGCGACGCAATCCAAGCAATCGAATCGTAACCGTCCTGCGGCTCTTGCGGCAGGTATTCATCGGCCCTCAGGCCGTCGCTGTCACCCATGCCTCGAAGGTCCAGCCGCACGACCGCATAGCCATGCGCCGCAAGGTAGGGCTGCATCGTCGCATCGCGCACCGCGGTGAAGTCGTTTCTGCGATAAGGAAGATATTCGAGAATTGCAGGAACCGGGGTCTGCGTCGCGCCGCGTGGACGCCCTATGCGCGCACCAAGGCGGCAACCGTCCGGCATCGGGATTTCGACGTGGTGTATTTCCTCGATCTCGGTCAGCGCCTGCCGCATGGGGTGGCTCCATTCATTCCCTTTGTCAGCCTAAGTCAGAAAAACATACAGCGCTATTTCGCTGTTTATCGCAGGTTGACACTGTTTGTGCGTCATGTTGCGATAGCCAATGTCTAATTTCCATGTAAATCTCGCAATGCTCTGCGATCGGTACCCGTCAATTTCCGAGGTATGCCGCAAAATCGGGATCAATCGTCAGCAATTTAACAAGTATCTCAGCGGGCAGGTTTGTCCGTCGCGTCATAACATGCACAGGCTGTGTGATTTCTTCGGATTGACCCAGTCGGAAATGCTCATGGAAACTGCGCGATTGGAGCAGTTGGTCGGGCCGCGTGACAAGCCGATGGATAAGGCGCAACTTGACCTTCCGCTCCGCCATCTTGACCGCATCTTTGCGCGGGCGCAGCCGGTGGAGCGCTATTCCGGCTATTATTTCAGATACTTTTATTCCTTCGGTAACAAGTCCTGCATCATTCGCTCGCTGGCGAGGATCGTGATCCGGGAAGGTCGCGGCTACTTCAAGAATATCGAGGTTCTCCGCGACCCGGACACCGGGCAATGGACCGGCAACAACAAGTACGAAGGTGTGGTCTTCCAGCTTGCCGACCGGATTCAGATTTTCGAATATGAGACGAAGGAGTTGAACTCCGTCACCCAGATGACGCTTTATCCCAGCTATCGCCAGAGGATAGATTTCCTGATGGGCGTACAGACCGGTGGTCCGACGCGCAGAGGGCGCAAGCCGGGTGCGTCGCGCGTTGCGATGGAATTCTTGGGAACCGAGATCAACCTGCGGCGCGCGCTCGCCCAGACTGGCCTGTTCCGCCCGGATGACCCGTCGCTGCGCCAAGATATCGTGGCCTCAATAATCAACAAGATTCGGGACGGCGACTTCGTGCTCGAGGTTGACGAACCCTGACAGTTGCCTGTAGGACGCTATGGTTCATATGGTCAAAACTAAGGGGCTGACCACCTCGCGGCTTGGTGTATTTAAGCAGGCTGATTTCAGAGGGCGACTCAACTCCTGACCCAAGCAGTGAATTCAACCTCGAAACCGCCTTCCAACGGTGCCGTCGAGCAAACATGGCGATGTCGCCAAGATGTCCGCTTTGCAGTCATCAGCCTTGCAGTATCGACCTCGCAGCGAAGGTGCACTTCCTGCCGATTCTGTGGAAAAACAACGTGTTTCAGGCGCAGAAAGTAGCATCCAGATGCGGGCGCGAGTGCCTTTCTTATCAGGCTTTGCGCGTTTGCTGCGGTGAAGAAAAGATCTTGGCTAATTTGCGGAGGTTTTGGGCGGTTGCGGCGAAGAGGAATTCGTCATTTGCGCCACATGGGCCGCGTAATCGGAGGCGTCCCAAGCCGAGGATGCGTTTGAGGTGAGCGAAGAGCATTTCAACCTTTTTCCTGAGCCGCATTGAGATGGCGTATTGTTTGGTCTTCGCGATTTCGCGGCCACTTGGCGGGCGTCTTCATGTTCTTCGCGGGTGATCTTGCGAGCATCCGCATTCGGGCAGCACTGCATCTTTGATGGGCAGGCCTGACAAGTATGTTTCAACGCCTGATACTTGGCGACACCCTTACCGCTGGGACCGCGATTGGGGTCAGAATAGTTCCGACGGAACTGCTTCAGCGGCTCGCCTTCTGGGCAGATGTATTGGTTGTTCTCGCGTCCCATTCAAAGTCGGCGCGGCTCCAGGTGCCATCGGTGCGCCCGGCCTTGTGTATCACCGGGATATGCGGCGCGATCTTGCGGTCAACAAGCCAGCCAAGCATCGGCCCAGACCCATAGGCCGTGTCCGCAATGATGCGCTCGGGACGAAGGTCGAACCTCTCTTTGACCCGTTTCAGCATCGGCTTGGTCGACCCAACCTCTGCCTGCCGGATCGACCTTCTCGCCTCAACATCGACAATGACGCCATGATCAGTTTCGATCAGGTAGTTGTCGGAATAACTGAAGAATGCAGATCTTTTACGGGCCGCCGTCTAGGGTCAGGACCCATTAACTGATTGGGTCTATCGGGCTGTCATGATTCACGATCTCTAGTTTCAGGGGGATGTGATGAGCAACTTGTATTGGCTAACTGAGGCGCAGATGGAGCGTCTCCGGCCT
>Ga0307978_1003118_pt1 | contig 11371 bp, 10 predicted proteins | sample OrgLakmetage1056_FD_203151 | JGI IMG/M metagenome (GOLD analysis project Ga0307978, IMG submission 203151) | Saline water microbial communities from Organic Lake, Antarctica - #1056 | ecosystem: Environmental > Aquatic > Non-marine Saline and Alkaline > Saline | place: Antarctica: Organic Lake...
ACAGCTCAGCGGCACAAACCGACTACCCGAAGTCATTCAAGGGGTTGAGTTCAAGGATGGGATCAAGCAACTTAAAAACGCCGCCTAATCACACCGTCACCAACTTTCGGGCATAACTCGGCCAGCACAGTAGTTTGTGCTGTGTGGGCGCAAATAAACTGTGCAATTTTACGCTTTCAAACAGATACATGCCAAGCTAGGCTGTGACAAATAAGTTTGCAGCAAGGCGTATTTTCATGTCAGCACTAGACCGAATTCTCCAATCTTATAGATCAGCAGCGGTTACTGAGCGTGAAAAAGGCACTTACTTTGAACGCCTTGCACTTGTGTACTTGCGTAACGACCCAATCCAAACACAACAGTACAGCGAAGTTTGGACGTATGGTGATTGGGCGAAAGAGAATGGCTGGACGGGCAAAGACACTGGCATTGATCTGGTAGCAAAACTTGCTGACGAAGACGGCTTTGCAGCTGTGCAGTGCAAATTTTACGCGCCAAAGCATCGTATACAAAAAGGCGACGTTGATAAGTTTTTAAGTGCATCATCTAAATCACCTTTTGTACGACGTGTATTTATTGACACAACTGAAGTGGATTGGGGCGAGAACGCAGAAGAAACTATACGCGGTCAAAGTATTCCCGTTGTGCGTGTTGGGCTTGATGCGTTGCGCGACAGCGCTATTGACTGGAGCATTTATGAAGCAAGCAAAAAGGTTCAGTTGCGCAACAAAAAGCAACCGCACTCGCACCAAAAGCTAGCTTTGGAGCACGTTGTAAAGGGCTTTGAAGGGGGCGATAGGGGCAAGCTGATTATGGCTTGTGGTACTGGCAAAACATTTACGTCACTAAAAATTGCAGAAGCTGTTGCTGGCAAAGGCAAGCGCGTTTTGTTTTTGGTTCCATCATTAGCGTTGATTGCACAGACTGTGCGAGAATGGACTTACGACACGGAACTAGAGCTTAGGTCTTTTGCAGTTTGCAGTGACGCGCAGGTGGGCAAGCGACGCAAAGACAGAGGCGACGTTGCTGAAATTGAAGTGCACGAACTTGAATTTCCCGCAACGACAAAGCCAGAAAAGCTTGTTGAAAAGGCTGGTGCTGATGATGCGGAACGCATGACTGTTGTGTTTAGCACGTATCAAAGCATTCCAGTTATCACAGCTGCACAGGAACAAGGCTTGCAGCAATTTGATCTTATCATTTGTGATGAAGCGCACAGAACAACGGGCGCAACACTTGATGGCGACGACGAAAGCAACTTTGTGCGTGTGCACGACAACAAATACGTGGCTGGTGCAAAACGACTTTATATGACGGCGACACCACGTATTTTTGGTGACAATGCACGGACAAAAGCAGCGGAAGCTGCTGTAACGCTTTGTGACATGGACGACGAAGCGATTTACGGACCGACATTCTTTACACGTGGGTTTAGCTGGGCTGTGGAAAACGGCATGCTCACAGACTACAAAGTTATCGTGCTTGCAATGGACGAAACGCTTGTAAGCAGAGGTGTGCAGGGGCGTATTGCTGCGGACAACGAGTTGCAGCTTGACGACGCAACTAAGATTATTGGTTGTTACAAGGCGCTGATCAAGCAGGGCAGTGACGACGAGTTTGCTGTTGATAAGCAACCAATGCGGCGCGCGATTGCATTCTGTAAAGATATTCGATCAAGCAAGCTGATTGAGCGCGAGTTTGGGGCGGTAGTTGACGAGTTTAACGGCGTGACGGTGTTAGATGACGACGAAGAACAGCACGTTAGTTGCGAAGTAAAGCACGTGGACGGAACCTTTAATGCTAAAACGCGTGGGGAACTGCTGCACTGGCTGAGTGACGATGTAGAAGGCAACAGCTGCAAGATTTTGAGTAATGCACGTTGTTTAAGTGAAGGCGTTGATGTTCCTGCGTTAGACGCAATCATGTTTTTACATCCACGCAAATCCCAAATCGACGTTGTACAAAGTGTTGGACGCGTGATGCGAAAGGCGGAGGGCAAAAAGCTTGGCTATGTTATTTTGCCTGTAGTTATTCCAGCCGGAGTTACACCGGAAGACGCATTAAACGACAACGAGCGTTACAAAGTTGTGTGGCAGATTTTGAACGCGTTGCGTGCACATGACGACAGGTTTGACGCGACTATTAACAAGCTTGAGCTTAACAAAGATGCTGGCGGCCAAATTGAGATTATTGCTGTTGCTGAAAACCTTCCACAAAAGCAAGAAGCTAGCGGTAAAGGTGCTGGCATTGGTAGCGGCGTAGGCGATGACGGCGATGATGACGGTACAGCTAAGCAAACGCGCACTGACGACCAAATAAAATTTATTTTGATGAATTTCCAGCAGCTATACGCGCCAAAATTGTTAAGAAATGTGGACGACGCACTTATTGGGAAGACTGGGCAAAAGACATTGGCAAGATTGCGCAGCAACACATTGAGCGCATCAAAGCGATTTTGGACACAGGCATAGAAGAACGTGCTGTGTTTGATGCATTTTTGGAAGAAATACGAGACGATTTGAACGGTGCTGTGACGGAAGACGAAGCTGTTGAAATGCTAGCACAGCATTTAATTACCAAGCCTGTGTTTGATGCGTTGTTTAGTGACTACAACTTTGCAGCACAAAACCCAGTATCACAAGCCATGCAAAAAGTTGTTGCTGTGCTTGAACCGAAAAACATACAAAAAGAAGCGCAGGCGCTTGAGGGTTTTTATGACAGCGTAAAGCGGCGTGCTGCTGGCATTGATAACGCTGAGGGCAAACAGAAAATTATTGTTGAGCTATACGACAAGTTTTTTAAGACAGCGTTCCCAAAACTAACTGAGAAACTCGGTATAGTTTACACGCCAGTGCAAGTGGTGGATTTCATCATTCACAGCGTAAACGAAATTTTGAAGCAGGAGTTTGGACAAACGCTTGGCAGCAAAGGTGTGCATATTATTGACCCGTTTACGGGCACTGGCACGTTCATAACGCGCTTGCTGCAAAGCGGATTGATTGATGCAGATGAACTTGAGCACAAGTTTAAGAACGAGATACACGCAAACGAAATTGTGCTGCTTGCTTACTACATCGCAGCTATCAATATCGAAGCTACGTATCACAGCATTAGCGGGAACGATTACACGCCGTTTACAGGAATTTGTCTTACTGATACGTTTGAAATGTACGAAAGCGACGACATGGTTGCAGCGCTGATGGCTGACAACAGTGAGCGACGTAACAGGCAGAAGGCGCTGGATATACGCGTGATTATTGGAAATCCGCCGTATAGTGCGGGACAAAAGAGTGAAGGCGACAATGCAAAGAACGTTGCGTACGCTGGTTTGGATGGGAAGATACGCGATACATATGCCGCTAAATCAAAAGCAAAATTGCAACGCTATCTGTATGACAGCTACATAAGGGCAATACGCTGGGCGAGTGATAGACTTGGGGAGGATGGTGGTGTTGTTGGCTTTATAAGCGGAAATGGCTGGATTGATAAGGCATATGCAGATGGTATGCGAAAATGCTTAGAGGATGAATGTACTAGTATTTATATTATCAACTTACGTGGCGACGTAAGAAAAAATATGCTGAGTAAAGGTGTTGCACGCGAGGGTGAAAATATTTTTGAACAAGGAAGTATGACGGGAGCTGCGATTGCATTTTTTGTTAAAAATCCAGCCAGTCAAGCAGAACATAAAGTGCATTACTACGACATCGGTGATGACTTGAAGACTGAACAAAAACTAGCAAAACTTTTCGAATTCAAAAGCTTAGCAAGACTAGGTGCAAACGAAGGTTTCGAAGTAACGCAATCAGACGATAGTTTTGATTGGATTAATAAACGCGATACGAGCTTTGGGAATTTTATTGTGCTTGGTGATAAAGAAAAAGGAGCAAATGAAAAGCTGTTTGATAATTTTACTTTAGGCGTTGTTACGAACAGAGATACTTGGTGCTATAATTTCTCCACAACTAAGCTGATGAGTAATGTTGAGTTGCTAATAAAAAGCTTTGAGAGGGAGAGGAATAGACTTAATGGGTTAGCTGACGAGAATAATATTGCTACATTAGTTAAAAGTGATCCTCAACTATACAGTTGGACTAGGGCGCTTAAAGCTGACATTGTTAAAAATAAGGAGCTTACCATTAACGATGGAGAGCTGCGACTTGTGAATTATAGGCCGTTTAACAAGCAGGCAATGTTTTACAGCAGAAGACTAAATGAAATGGTCTATAAGACAGCTGAAATATTTCCAACGCCAAGTACGAAAAATCGTAGTGTTGTGATAAGTGGTGTTGGCGCACGAAATGGACTTAGCATGTTAATGATTGAAGATATGTTAGATTTAAACGCGCTTGATGCAGGTGCACAGCACTTCCCACTCAAACTCTATGAGAAAGTCCAAGTAGATGATGACTTGTTTGCAAGCGAAGGTGTTGAAAACGGCTATAGGGTTAAAGATGGTATAACTGACTATGGTTTGAAGCACTTTAGGGATGCATACAGCAACACGAACTTAACTAAAGAAGACGTGTTTTACTACGTGTATGGACTGCTGCACAGCAATAACTATCGCACGCGCTTTGCAGACAATCTCAACAAACAGTTGCCACGCATACCAGCTGTCAAAAAAGAAGCGGACTTTTGGGCGTTTAGTAAGGCTGGGCGTGCACTTGGTGACTTACACGTTAACTACGAAACAGTTGAACCTTACCCAGTAACTATTGCTGAAGGTGACTTGCGTTTAGCACACATTGCCGACCCCAAAAGCTACTTTAGAGTTGAGCAGATGCGCTTTGCTGGGAAGCGTCCAAATTTGGATAAAACCACAGTTATTTACAACAACAACATCACTATGACCGACATTCCACTTGCTGCGTATGATTACGTTGTAAACGGAAAGAGCGCACTTGATTGGGTGATGGAACGACAACGGGTTAAGACGGACAAAAAAAGTGGGATTGTTAATGACGCTAACGACTACGCTAACGAAACAATGAACGATCCAAAATATCCGTTTGAACTGTTTCAGCGTGTTATTACGGTTAGTTTAGAGACCATGCAATTAGTAAACAGCTTGCCGAAACTTGAGATAGATTGAGGTTACGATGATAATTGACGATATCAATAAATTAGTTACGACGTTTTTAGTAGAATTAGAAAGAGTGAGTGCATTATTAGGTTACGGCAGGGATGTTTTTGGTGGCACAACGGAAGATGAACAAGATTATTGGTCTGTTGAGAAAGAGGAACTTGAAACATACATTGAGGGTCGAAATCTAAACGGGACGGTTAGCGCTAAAGTAAGTAATTGGTATTCACATACAATTTGTTTGACGGGAGTGAGTTTTAATGAATCAATCATATTGGACCCAAATAATGACAGCATGAATGTAAAAGACTTTCCCGCAACAGTAACAAATGAAGTTGGCGCAAGGTATTTGTATGAGGCGCTTGGTAAGCGCACACTTACTGTTGAAGTGGCCTCAATTTATAAGGAAATGGAGGATTGGAGCAGTGATGGTGAGCGTCTTCCTTGTTTCGAAATCATGTCAGTTTCGGTTAATTTTCTAACTGAGACTGCGGCTGAGTTTGATGCGATTTATAACAGGCTCAAAAAGCAATACGCGAGCTTTGACAGGGAAATGACAGCTAGTAGGATTACACATAATTATAAGAATTTTTATAAACTGACTGGGTTGGATAAAAATGATTGTTATAAAACAACCGTGAAGAATAACAATTTTGACGATCTTTTTGACGAAGACTGATGGCGCACAAAGCTAAAATACGACTGCACAAGTTGCAACAAATTGCTGAGCAGCTCAAGCGCGGTGAAATCGTGCAGAACAGAACACTACAAGCTTGGTTGGGCGAGGCAGCTTTTGCTGACTACGAAAAGGCTTGGAGCGAACAGCAGGAGCTGCGTGCTGAGTTGAAAAAAAAGCCAGATGCAGTGCGCAAATATGAAGCTCGATTGCGCAACGCGACGTTGACTTACAACAAGGGCGAAGTTGCCAGTTTGCGCGGTAAGGGTGAGCTTGCTAGAAAATTGATGAATAAAGCAGATGGTCACTTTGAGCGTCTAAATGTGTATTTGCAGGAAATTTTGGCGGCAGACGTTGGGCTTGGTGTTTGGTTTGACAGGAACGAAGATGTAAGCACTTATGGCCTCACGCCAGGTACAGTACCGATAGTTGTTACGAGCAGGAGCTTGTTCAATAATGGGGGCGGTTTGCTTAATCGCAAGCGTAAAAAATGCGACGTAAAGCTTGATACTGTTGAACAGGCAATCAGCGATTTGGAGCGTGGGCAGGCTGGTGAAGATGAGCTGGATGATGTACAGAAGGTGCAACTTGATGGCTTTTTGAAGCAACAGGACGACGACGTTTATTAGGCGTGAAATTTTCGTGCATAAATACTGCACTAGCCGAAATGGGTCTTGCAGCATGCATTTTTTGTGCAGCAGTTTTTGCTAGGCAAGTACTTACAGTTTTGAGGTGGTGATTTTGTACATATGGGAGATATTGGGCGCTGCTGCAAAGCAACAAACCAAGCCGAAACGCACCAAGCGTGCAAAAGCTGGTGATTTTGTTAAGAACACGAGGCGCTTGAAAAGCAGTGATCGCAAACTCGATGCTAAAAAACCAGTCAAACCAGTAGTTCATGTTTCATAACACACGGTTAAACGTCAAAAACGCACGGTTTTGTACGGCCAGTATTGTAACAGAACACGGTTGTCGTTGGGGCTAAGAGGCTTAGCGCAAATGCTTAGTAGCTGACCAACTCAACAGCAGCACGCATCTTGTTTTCGTTCAAATCAATGTAGCGCATGGTTGTGTTCAAGTGCTTGTGCCGAGCCAGCGCCTGCACAACACGCGCATTCACGCCCTTGTCTGCAAGCTCAGTTACAAATTGACGGCGACCGCTGTGGGAGCTGGCACCAGTTATAGCAGCAGCTTTGTACAGCGTTTGGAACAGGTTCACTATAGTTTGCGCAGTAAAACCCGCGCCTTTTGCGGAGAACATGATGGGTGCACTTGGTTGCTGATGGCGCTTGGGGTATTGAGCAGCATAACGCTTGAGTGCCACAGCAAGCTTTTTGTTCACAAGCACAGTGTTGCCCGTGTTGCCCTTAGTTTGCGCTGCGCTCAAGTAAATCGTGTCACGTACAGCACCACCAGATTCAAATACATCACCAATTTTCAGTCCAGCAATTTCGCAAGCACGTAGACCTGCGTAAAAGCTTAGAGCAACAGCTGTGTGATTGCGCGTTGCATAGCGCGTGCTGTCAATCACAGCTGTCAGTCGTTTGCGCTCGGCATCGGTAAGTAGCTTTGCTTGTTTCATCGTCTTGTCCCCTACAACGTGTGGTATTGTTGTAAACAACTATAAATTCTAACATTTGGCAAAACGACCTAAATCAGTATTTTCAGCAAGTCGTTGTTTTTACTGGAGATCATGCTGAAATGTTAGAGATTAACTAATCTATAACATTTTAGCTGCTGGCATCTTCAACTTTGACAACAGGCTTACGCTTACGCATTTTAACAACTGAACGTAGCTCAGTAAGCGTAAATTTGTGCAGCTTTATCTTAGCTCTGACATCACTTAATGCCGTTGCACGTTCGCTCTTAAGCGCCGTGTCAATTTTCTCATTTAGCTCATCGCGTTGTTTGATGAGATCAGCTGCATTTGACATAATTTTTCCTTCATATGTTAATATGCGTAATGATCAAAACTTCCACAGCATTGTCAAGCTCAAGTTAGCAAACATCTGCAATGCAGTACTGAGTACTTAAGTGATCGAGCAGGTGTTGTGCAGCTGTAGCTAATGCATGTTGCTGCGCTTTGGTTAGTTTCGGTTTTAGCTGTTGAGCGCGTATGCTGCGCAAGCACTGCACAGCTGCATCAATGCTGAAATCGCGCCCCGTGTGTTTTTGATATGCGTACCAGTTGCTGTTTTTGCCCAAGTAGTCGCTGCTAAATCTAGCAGCACAGTTTACAAGTCCCGCGTTGCTCAGTTGCCTGTACGTGTTTTCAAGTAATGTCATGTTGCGTTGTCTCCGTTGTATTTAATCCTTTGTCGTTCGAGTTGTTTAATAAGTTTGATTTTGATGTACTGAAGATTAGCAACGCCTGCAGCGCGTTGCTTTCTTCCGTATCTTGTTATGTGCTGCTGCGTCTTCAGCATCGCTGTTCCACGCAATGTGCAGTTGAGCCTGTGTTGCCTTAAATTGCTTTCAGTAATCTGCGTAGTTTATGAATGTTATTGCCTTTATGGGTGCCTGCCGTTGCTGCTGTATGAGAAAGTCTGTCACAGAATGTGTCGCTGCCTAATTTGGTCCATTCGTGTGTGCAGTAAGTAGCTGTTGCCTCAGCGTTTCGTGCTTTTTGAAATTGTGATGTTGTAGAACAGGCTTCATCAAATTTTTCCCATGTGTTGCTCAAAACTTTAAGAAAAGCGTATGTGTCACTTTGTGCTTCGATAACGATGTGAAAGTGCGTATTTTGCCCGCTAATGCCCTTCTGTTTAAACACAAAGCGAGGGCAGCGTAAGTTTTCTTTGCTTACCCTGTTTCCCCAATATGCCTTGTCGATGCGCTGCAAAAACAGCTGCACAACATGTTCAGCATGTCGTTCGTCAATATCATAACCGTTCTTAAACTTCAGCGTACAAAAGATTTCATATTTCACTGATACTACCCAGTCGCGTACTGCTTGATGCTCTTTTTTTCTGTCCATAACTGCGTTCCTTTCATAGTTATTTATCCTTTGTGCGCAAAGGCATGGAGGTATTGAATGATGGATTTAACTAAGCTAGGTTTGAGTTGTGATGACTAGGGAAATAAAATGGGCATAATTTACGTATTAGTTAATCCTGCATTTGATAGCTACGTGAAGGTTGGGCGCACAGTAAATTTAGAACAGCGTCTTCGTAGTTTAGACAATACAAGTGTGCCGCTTCCGTTCCGGTGTGTTTATGCTGTTGAAGTGGCCGACGAAGTAGCTGTTGAACGTCTAGTACATTCTGCATTTGCTGATCATCGCACTCGTGCAGGACGTGAGTTTTTTGAAATTGATCCGCAGCGCGTTATTTCGGCTTTGAAGCTCACAAACGGTAAAGAGGTAACGCCATACAAGGATATTGCGGTAGATGAGGAAGGACTAGCTGCGCTGGAAAAAGCAGAGGGCAGGCGCAAAGTTATAGGCTTGTTTGATGTTGGCTTGAAAGTTGGTGATACGCTCACTTTTGCTAACAACGAACAGCTTTTTGCAACGATATTGTCGAGCAAGAAGGTTGAGTTTGAAGGTGTTACTGAGAGCATTAGCAGCAGTGCTTTGAAAATACTGAATAGGCAGGGCTACGAATGGACGACTACTAACGGTTGGCAATATTGGCAGTTTGAAGGTGAGACGCTGAGCGAACTTAGAAAACGCTTGGAAGAAGAACAGATTAACGACGATGACTAATTTTCAGGTCGTTCTTGTTATGTGATGATTGTAAATTTGTAGCAGCACATGATATGAGGAGCTGCTGTGATGAGTTATATTGCCAAATTGAACTTGAAGACGGTGCAACGCACTGTACAAAAAGACCCAGTACTAGCACGGCGTGACAAGCTGATTGCTGGCATTGAGGAGCAGGGTAAGGTGCACGCTGCTGCACTAGCTGGCACTGAGTATACAGTTAAAGCCAAGCGCTGGCAGGCAAACGAAGCAGGCGAACGATCGCGCGTTGAGCATGAAAAGCGGGTCCGAGCTTGGTTTTTTGAACAGGACGGCGGTTACTACGTGCAATGCAGGTACGGCAGTCGAATTTTGAACATTAACGGCAAGAGCAACGCTGTGTTTGTGGACACACTTGATGACGTTGCAGGCGTGTTAAAAGCGTTCAAAAGTGCTGCTGACAGTGGCGAGCTGGACAAGGCTGTTGTTGAAGCTACTGCAAAAAAGAAGTGATCCAGCAACACAATTTATTGACGCACTGCACATAAAAATGCAGTGCGTTTTCTATTTGCCATTCAAAATTTCAAGCAGCGTTGCAGCGTCAATTTTTCCATCACTCTTAGCTTTGAGCGCTTTCATTGTGATCGTTTCGGTAACAGCATAATCCGCCCTAGTTGTGCCAAGTGCAGCCAACAGTTCAGCACTTGTCAAAGTTCCTGCTTCCAGCATCGCAAAAGTCGTCTCAGCAATCACATCACTGTTGCTCACTGTCGGTTTAGTTGCTGGCTTGCTGATCCTACCGCTGTGCAAATTGGCGTTTAGCAATGGGCTATATTTGCTGTAATGCTTGTCCACCATCGCAGTGCTGTTGCCAAGTTGCTTGCTCAATGTGTGCGCGCTCATGCCGCGCTGCAAATCCTGCGTCGCGTAGTAGGCCCGCCAACTGTAAAGCGTGCGTTCCTTACCATCTGCGCCAGTCTTCAATTTTAGCTGATCGAGCAGCGAGTTAAACGCGGCGATCAAGTTGTGCATATTCGCAACCTTGCCCAAGCTTGTTGTAAAAACAAAGTCATCAAGCTTGGCATTTATAAGGCTATCAAAGTCTTTAAAGCTGATGTTTGAGTTAAGCTTAGATTGCCGTACCAAATAATCCTCAACCCTGTCACGCGCCACTGCTGCACGTTTGTTTGTTTTGCCGTCAACGTTCAACACCAAGTAGCGCTCACCGTCTTTTATTTGCCACTCAATATTACGCCAGCGCAGTCCAAGTGCTTCCGTACCATGTCGCACGCCAGTGTTTGCGAGAAACAGCACATAGTTACGCAGCGTTTTACGTGTTGCAGCAGCTTTTGAGCTTGCAGTTGATTTATGAAAAGTGCGCAGCGCTGTGTAAATCTGTTTGTATTCAGCGTCTGTAAAGGTGCCCTTGCTTTCGCTCTTTGTGCCTTTGTTAAGCAGTGTAGGGCGCAAAGATTTAACCATCCAGCCATGCAGTTCGGCTTCATCAAAAACACGATTGAGCGCTGCATTATGGTTGTTGATGCCACTTTGGGAGAACTGCTTGTTGTTTGTTTTTGTGCGCCATGCGTCAAACGCAGTCAGCCCAGCCAAGTCAATTTTCTCAATGTCTGTGTCGCCAAAATAAGGTATCAGCCACCTACTTAGCGCCGAAATGTAATCCTTATATGCTTGCTTTCCGCCGCCAGCGTTCAAATCATCTTGCATGCGTTTGATCGCAAATTCAGCCACGTGCTTGAACTTGCGTGTTTGCGCTGGCAGGTTGTTGTTAACGCGTGCTTGCGTTTCCATCAGCAGTTTCCACGCAAGTAATTTTGCGTCTTCCAAATTGTCAGTTTTTGTACTGCGTACAATGCGCTTGCCGTTGTCCAGCGTCAGTCGCGCATACCAGTTCTCACTGCCCTGCCGC
>Ga0307978_1003119_pt1 | contig 11371 bp, 11 predicted proteins | sample OrgLakmetage1056_FD_203151 | JGI IMG/M metagenome (GOLD analysis project Ga0307978, IMG submission 203151) | Saline water microbial communities from Organic Lake, Antarctica - #1056 | ecosystem: Environmental > Aquatic > Non-marine Saline and Alkaline > Saline | place: Antarctica: Organic Lake...
TCACCTTCACCTTCATCGGTGCCCTCGCCTCTGCCATCGACGATACCAACCTCCATGCCAACCAGTGCTCCTACTTCTCAGCCGACTAGTCTCCCATCACAAGTTCCAACATCAGTGCCAACAGCATTGCCAACGCCAGTTCCCTCGTTGGCACCTTCTTCTATTCCAAGTCCAATGCCTACGCCACTGCCGACACCAGTACCGACATCGTCACCAACGCCGTTTCCGTCACCAGCACCCTCGTTGATTCCGACTGCGGTGCCTTCACCTCTGCCATCAATGATACCGACCTCCATGCCAACCAGTGCTCCTACTTCTCAGCCAACCAGCCTTCCAACGTCGGTCCCGACATCAGTACCATCTTCATCGCCAACACCAGCTCCATCATTGGAACCTACTTCTACTCCGAGTCTGACGCCTACGCCACTGCCAACCCCAGTACCGACATCGTCACCAACGCCGTTTCCATCACCAGTACCATCACCTTCACCTTCATCGGTGCCTTCGCCTCTGCCATCGACGATACCAACCTCCATGCCAACCAGTGCTCCTACACCGTTGCCGACAGTTGTACCAACGTCAGTACCGACATCAGTACCATCTTCACCGCCAACATCAGCTCCGTCATTGGTGCCTACACCTGCTCCGAGTTCAATGCCTACGCCACTGCCGACACCAGTACCGACATCGTCGCCAACGCCGTTTCCGTCGCCAGTGCCCTCATTAATTCCAACTCTGGTGCCTTCGCCTCTGCCATCGTTGGTTCCGACCTCCATGCCAACCAGTGCTCCTACTTCTCAGCCAACTAGTCTCCCAACGTCAGTCCCGACATCAGTACCATCTCCATCGCCAACAACAGCACCGTCATTGGAACCTACACCTGCTCCGACTTCAATGCCTACGCCATTGCCGACATCAGTACCGACATCGTCGCCCTCACCAGCACCGTCACCAGCACCGTCGTTGATTCCGACTTCGTTGCCTTCGCCTCTGCCATCGACGATACCAACCTCCATGCCAACCAGTGCTCCTACTTCTCAACCCACTAGCCTTCCAACGTCGGTCCCGACATCAGTACCATCTTCATTGCCAACACCAGCTCCGTCATTGGTGCCTACACCTGCTCCGAGTTCAATGCCTACGCCACTGCCGACACCAGTACCGACATCGTCACCAACGCCGTTTCCATCACCAGTACCATCACCTTCACCTTCATCGGTGCCCTCGCCTCTGCCATCGACGATACCAACCTCCATGCCAACCAGTGCTCCTACTTCTCAGCCGACTAGTCTCCCATCACAAGTTCCGACATCTTTGCCATCTTCATCGCCAACACCAGCTCCGTCATTGGTGCCTACACCTGCTCCAAGTTCAATGCCTACGCCAATGCCCACGCCAGTACCGACTTCATCGCCAACGCCGTTTCCGTCACAGGCACCATCACCATCACCTACATCGGTGCCTTCACCTCTGCCATCGATGATACCAACCTCCGCGCCAACGAGTACCCCTACACCGTTGCCAACAATTGTACCCACGTCAGTTCCCACTTCAGTACCAACAGGACTGCCGACACCAGTCCCATCATTGATTCCTACGCCGATTCCGAGTTCAATGCCTACGCCACTACCATCCCCGTTGCCGACACTGGCACCCTCGCCGGCTCCTTCGCCAGTACCGTCGCTGTCACCCACTCCTCTCCCTTCACCTCTACCAACTCCAGTGCCGACATCTTTGCCGTCCAGTACTCCAACTTCTCTGCCTTCGAGCTTACCATCACCATTGCCCTCTTCAGTACCATCAGGACTGCCGACACCAGTCCCATCATTGATTCCTACGCCGATTCCGAGTTCAATGCCTACGCCACTACCATCCCCATTGCCGACACTGGCACCCTCGCCGGCTCCTTCGCCAGTACCGTCGCCGCTACCATCTCCAGCGCCTACGTCGCTGCCTTCTCCAGTGCCGACGTCTTTGCCATCCAGTACTCCAACTTCTCTACCTTCGAGCCTACCATCACCATTGCCTACGCCATCACCGACGCCACTGCCCACAGTGATGCCTACGCCAATTCCCACTTCCACTCCAACATCAGTTCCGTCGCCTGCACCCACTATGCAGCCAACTCCAGTTCCCACACCAACGCCCACTTCACTGCCCTCTCCACTACCGTCTTCGACTCCAACCTCATTACCAACTACTGCTCCAACCTCTTTGCCAACTAGCTCACCTACACCGCTGCCCTCTTCAATACCCACAGGACTGCCGACATCGGTACCAACCTTAAATCCTACACCTGTTCCAAGTTTAATGCCTACCCCACTGCCGACATCATATCCGTCGCCTATGCCCACGCCAATGCCTTCGCCAATGCCTTCACCGTTGCCTTCTCCTCTGCCTTCACCTCTACCGTCTTCTTTACCGTCGCTGATGCCCTCAACATTACCCACCCCCTCTCCCACGGCAAAACCATCGTCTTTGCCGTCTAATGTACCGACAAGCATACCAACGCCAGTGCCGACTCTGGCACCAACTCCCTCACCATCGCCAATGCCTTCGCCATTACCTTCATCGGTACCCACACCAGTACCCTCACAGCAGCCAACTTCGATACCAACGCCATTGCCCACAGTGGTGCCGTCACCTGTTCCTAGCCCAAACCCAACTCCAGTTCCTACAAGTTCCCCCACTTCAATACCTACACCGGTCCCATCACCACGCCCAAGTAAAAATCCGACTCCAGCGCCCACTCCATCGCCCACGCATGTTCCGTCGCTGCAGCCCACACCCGTACCATCGCTCGCGCCGACTTCGAACCCGACTTTTACCCCTACGCCAGTCCCGACGCCGCGCCCAACCTCTGCGCCATCGCCCCGGCCAACTCAATCCGCTGCGCCCACGCTTTCACCCACCATCACCTTATCCCCCACAACCACTGCTCCTGCCATCTTTAACCTAACCGTAAGGCCTGGCCGAATCGTTGCCCGTGACCCCTTTACCGTGACATGGGCGTCAGCGGATTTGCTGCCTTCAGCAGCAGTGTACCTCTTCTACTGCAACGTGACAACTGTTTCAGCTGCTGATTTACGAGCTCCATCTTTAACTAGAAATCTCGGTTGCAGTGAAAACACTGCCTGTGCGCAGCTTTCAGGGACCAGATACATCGTCTCTCCAAATACTGGAACTGCGACGCTAGACTGGCTTGAGGGGAGTGGCGATTTTGCGCTCTGTGCCCAAGGCACAGGTTCATGGGACAAATATGGCAACCAGAACAGCAACCTTTCGGTCGCGGCGGTGTCAACAACACCATTTGCGTATGTCGCTCGAGCATTGCGCGTGAGTGTGTATGCTCCAACGCCCATCCCTACCCTGGTGCCCACACAACCATCAGTTCCTCCGACGCCAGCCCCGAGCGGCGCCCCCAGTAGGCAGCCCAGCCCGATGCCTTCGTTGACCCCCACTACCGAAGACACTGCGTCTGTGTCGCTTTCCTTCAACTTGCTGGCCAGTGGACTGCCCGAAGTTGACGACCAAATTGCACTGAAGACGGAGCTTGCCAATGTCGCAGGTGTGGACGTGTCAAATATTCACAACTTTGACGTCGAGTGGTCGCTACGACGACTCAATGCAAAGTCGAGTTTTGCTGCTCTTGATTTGGAGGAACCAAATGGTACAACTGCTTCTACCTCAATTGCAAATCTCTCAGCAACTACCTCGAGATACAAAGCATCTTCGCGGCTTTTTGGTGCTCAAGACGAGACTGCGGCCTCCTCGGAGGTTACTAGGAATGCATTTCGACAACAGCTCCCTACATCAAGAGAACTAGGCGACAATGCATATACGTGGAATGTATTTTGTGACGTCGTTTCATCAGTTGCTATGCTGGGAGTTCCTGAAGCTGGGATCTGGGAAGCTGTCCTGTTCCTCGACCTTCAAGGCGCGGATTTCCAAAACAGCCTTTCCGCTGCACTCACCGTTAGCGTTAGCGTCGATGCAACGTCGGTAGTAACGGTTTTGAAAACACGCAACCCTACAATTCTACCTTCAGAACTACCGACTGTTAATCCTTCGATGCATCCTACGTATTTGCCAACCTTCACACCCTCTATCGCAGGCAACAGCAGCAATAACAGCAGCAGTGGTGAGGGAAATGAAGGTTTGTCCGGAAGCTTGAACGTTGCTGGAGGATGGGTTTTGTTTATGATAATTGGCGTTGCTCTTTTCGTGGGACTTGCTTTGTGGTGTTGCTGTAACAAATGCTGCCAAGCTCATCTTTGCAGAAAAGGTCTTCTCAAAGAAAGTAGTCGGGGTAGCGAGGGCCATACAAATGCCAACGACGATGCCCGATTTGACAATGATACTGAAACAGTGCCACACGCAGTCCGTAGCAATGAAGTCGACGGCATGAGTGAGAGTCCTTTCAACCCAATACAATCGGAAAGTGTGCTCTCGCCGCCACTTTTACGCTTGCTTGACGATTTAGACTTACCTCATGAGTTTGAAGTGTCACTTACACAAGTTGGGATCCGTGACGTAGCTGCGATGTCTCTGCTCAGCGATGAGGCCCTCGAGCTGTTCGGCATCGATCAGTCCGACGTGCCTCGTGTGCGGCGCTACCTTCATTTGCTTCAGCACTCTATGCCACCCCGAAACGCGTCGTCTTTCGAAGACATTCCGCCGCCGCAGCCCCCAACTAGGCAAGAACTATCACCTTCTCCACCAGCACCAAGGCCGGTGGCAAAACCGGCGCCAAGACCTGCACCAAGAAGGTCTCGTCTCGAAGGCCGACTTGCATTACAGCAAGCCCGCACTGCAACAAACAAAGGACAGTCCCGAATTGTCAGTCCTTCTATAGAAATTGAGCATGGCGGAGAAACGCGCGGCAATGCGAATAACGAAGCCAAGCAGAATGAGGTCACTAATGAAGACAATGACGTCAAGTATGAGACGGCTCACGACCTTGAACAAGACGCTTGCTTTTTACAAAAGGCTGGGCTTAAGCGCTATGTCGAGTTGAGCGCTTTTTTTGCTGACATTGGCGTGGTATCGACGCCTGACTTCATGTGGTTCGGTGAAAATGTCACGGACGAATTCCTCAGAGAAAGTGCAGGCATGACTTCTGACGAAGTGGCTACTTTCCGTGCCGCCACAAGCAGTCAAACGCAATTTCCATTGACACCAAGAAGCGAATTATCAGACCTAAGTAATCACTCGGTCGGTCAGGTAAAGATTGAGAGCGATGGCGAAGACGACACTTCAGTGGCAGCATCTCTTGCTCAGCTTCAAGCAGCAGCCTCCGTCGTTGGCGATGGGAACAGCAACGATCTTAATGATCTCAGTTTTCAAAGCTCTACCGGCAGACCAATGATGGACGAAGTTAACTACATCGGAAAGCAATCAAGACATTCTAAGGAACCTCGACGTCTTAATCTTGATAAACCTGAACAGCTGCCTTCGCCGGCAACACAAGCAAACGCCATGGTCCCTAGCACCCTCGCGCCAGCTGGAAGAGGAAGAGGAGGAAGATTTCGACCGAGCAGCAGAACGGGGCACGGCAGCGGGCCTCTTCCAGCCCTTGGCAATAGTGGCAACGCACCTTTTGTGGGCCAACAATTGAGTAACGAGGTTAGCATTGGCCGTGGAAGAGGGCGAGGCCGAGGCAGAGGAAGAGGCCGAGGCGAGGGCCGAGGCTCCGTGGTGTCCAGTGACAGCCAATTTTCGAACGCCCCGTCACTCAACAAGAGGCTACCTGAAGAGTTCGCTCACATATCTGACAACAGTCCACCTCCTTCAGCAGTAATGCAAGTGCCCTCACCACCTCGTGATGGGCTATCAAAGCAGGAGATTCGCGAATTCAAGGTGCTCAAAGCAAAGAAACTTGAAGGGACTCTGACGGTCGAGAACACAAGTCGCCTCAAGGAGCTAAGGCAATTGCGGAGAGACTTGAGACTACGCGATGGGATTTAGTTCATAAAGCACTACTTTGGATCCACTACGCGATATCCCTATATCATATGTGGCCCTCCTTTTTGTACTTCGTACTTCTCGCTTCCTATCTAAACCGCAATTGCGATTACGCACAACAGCACGTACTCGCTTTTGGCTTGGGTTTGTGGGGTATTGGATTTGATTGGATTATACCCGCCAATTGCAAAGAAACAACAACAAGCAGCAAGGGAATATATGGGTATGCTTTATACTTTTATACTATTATACAATTCCATTATGGCTTTCCGCTTTCCAAATCCGGAAGTCAGCGCTTGAGATTGAGATGGAGAAATCTTTCATTCACCTAATCGGCTTTCTTTATAATTGCGCCCTCTATAATCTATCATGCCTATACATTTCTGCTTTCTACGCGAAAATGAAATGACTAAACTAGGAATAAAAATCTATGTCCGTATGTCCGTTCATACTATCGACCAGTATCTTAGAAATTTTTCAACTTTGTGACGATGTACACTCGCATTGTTTGGTCCAAGCAAGACAGGCAGCAGAGGCCTTCGTAGTCCGCAGACCAGTCAAAGCTCACGATTGGTTGTGTTGAAATGACCCGTGAGTTGAGGAGCTCTACTGTTCCAGGCACCTGAGGAGACGAAGGGCAAGACAAGGAAGCAAAAGCAACATCAATCAGACACGGGAACCCAAGTCAAGTGCATAGGGCGTAGCGCATGCTCACTCCAGTACTCAATAGATTTTTGATTTCGCTTTGGATCATGTACTTTAGTTCGCAAGTACAAGTCCTTACCCCCATGGGTTTTTGGTCTTTGGCCTGCTTGGTGCGCGCGGCAGGGTAGTGGTATTTGTACAAGTTGAAGCCGCCGTTACCGCCGCCGGTCATGAACAAGTCGCGGTTTTGCGGCAGGGCTTTCGCGAGCCACACCGTCGACTTGTGCGCCTTCTCGGACAAATATGCAAAGCCTTCAGACGGGTGCTGGAAGGGGCCAGGGGAATGAAGAGAGGGGCAAAGAAGGAGGGGTGAGCAGAGAAGAATAGAAGTTCAGAGGAGAGACGAATACGCCAAGAATTATGGGCCAGTTGAGATAAGAGTGCAGTTAAGATGAAAGCTTCGATCTTTTACCTGGGTGCGTGCGTCGAATACTCGAAATTTCGACTCCAGCGTGGTCACTGCGAATTTGTTCATTTCGATGTCCTTCCTGTCGAAGTCAATGTTGGTGACGCCGTTCTTCACGTTGGTCTCGTACCTGAGCGAGTTCGTGCGCAGGTCAAAGATTTTCACGTCACCGTTGTCGTAGCCCGCTGCCACTACGCGCTCTTCGTCGCTAAAGGAATTGCCAAACGCCACGGTCCAACAGTCGCGCACCGTTTGGCCGTCGTCGGGCTCTAAGCTCACGACCGGCTCCTTCACCCTCGGGTCCCACACTCGCACGCAGCCGTCGCGCCCCCCCGTCACTAGCTCGGGAGCCCCGTACCCCACGGTTTGCCCCCCTATCCCGTCGATGGCATTGATGATCCCGTTGTGGCCTTTCACGCAATAGACAGGGGCGTCGTTGGCGCGGCCGAGGTCGTAAATATTCAAAAATCCCTGTAAAACGATGGCACGGACATGATTATGCGCTCCGAGACTTTGCATCATCCCTCACATCAAGAATGCTATTCATTACGAGTGGAAGAACTAGTCTAGTGTAAGTGTCCGATGCAGTGCTGTTGGCAAATGAAAAGTATATGTGCTGATGCATACCAACTTGCAGCAAAATACCCACACCATGTGCCGCCGCGCCCAATGTTTGAGAATTAAAATGAACTACTAACCCTACTAGACAACGACATGATATCATCACACTCAACCGCTCACCTTATAGTCGCCGCAAGCTAAGTGTCGCTCTTCAATAGAAGAGGCACCAAAAGTCCCGCATTTGAGGCCTTCTGGCTTCAAGGTTTCTGATACTAACGTCAGCTCCCCACGGTTCATTTCGTAGACTTGTAAGGTGCCTTTTGCCTTCGGGGAGATGCCCATGCACACGAGACGAGCGGAGCACGGCACCCACTTCGTGTCGTACGGAGTAAAATTGAGCGACTTGTGCATGTGCTCGATGATCTGAGGAGCCTCAGTGGTGTCTATTGTGTTCGCCATGTTCGCCATGGCTCTCTTCTGATGAAAAGCAAAAGATCGAAAATGTGAAGTGAAAGTACTTGCTCGAAGAAAATAAAAATCTAGGCAAGCTGACCTACCTACTACAGCGACTCGAAGTGTAACGTAGATCTCCACTGGCGACACAAGAACTCAGGCTAGCTGAACTCAACGGAGGTCGGAGCAAGCACGGTGGTTAGCTGGTTAGCTGGTTAGCCGGCGTTTTAAATCTAATGAAATCCGTAAGTTTACGATATTTTTTTTCAGCAAACCGCCGAGAGAGCTGATGCAATTTCATGCAATGCTACAATGCTACACCGTAGCAAGGGTATCTACAAACCCTTGACCGTGGCGTGACTGCGAGACAATGACCGCCATGCTAATTTCAGTAGAAACGAAAAGCTAGCCCAGTATCTAGTTAAGTTGTGCCACACTTAAAACTTCGTGCGCTGAGAACCTAGCTTTTGGTACCAGAATACTGATTTCAACAACGCTCAAACTCGACGAAATCGTCTTGTATCTTGAGCACTTTTTTCGCCTTAGAGCGGGGCCGTCTGCAGCCCAATGCAGGTGTATGATTCGGCTTGGAATGCTTCATAGTTTTTCATCATAAATAGGTCGCTCTGTTTCTTTGCATTTCACTCGTTGTGTCTTCTCACGATGGCAAATTTACCTCAACTAAATGCAGGAGGATGAAGAAGACCGTGAAGCCCGATTAAAACAGGAGGCGGACGAGAAGGCGCTCCATAAATTAACTAAACTCGCGCATGCTCTCAAGGTACTACAATGAATGTCTAGAATATATGGATTGGTTTTATCTCATTCGGTCGCTCTCTTCGCATATTCGCAAACATCCGTGCCTCCCTATTGAATTGCAAGATGGACGTGAAAGCTTTACAAGCAATGGAGGTGGCAGCGAAAGCAAGCCGAAAAGTGCTGCGCCTCGGCACGAAAACCAAAGAAATTGTTTGGCGCCGGCGCGGGATCATGCAGCCTGAGGTTATATTCCCAGGCTTTGATGTTGGGTTTGCGCTTGGCCACTCAATAATTTTCTCTTCGATGAACACGCATATTTACATGTTCTTCCTTAACACTCTGCCTGAAAATCGTGGATGCTCAGATTGAGCACTTAACCAACGTGCTGAGCTTCCAGGAGCTCATTGGCCGTGAAGTGGTCACCACTTTGGACCTCAAAACCAACCTTGTGGGGCGCGGTGGGGCCCAATTGCTGGCCAACTGCTTCGCCAAGAGCAAGCAGCTGACGAAGCTCGACTTGTCGGAAAACAACATTGGGGACGCCGGGTGCGAAAGCCTAGCGCAAGGGTTGCTGCACCCTCAGGGCTGCCTCGTGCATTTGGATTTGGGCGGCAACAAGATCAGCGTGGCTGGCGTGGCGAGCATTGCGTCTCGCTTACCGGAAGCCGCTCACCTCACGGTGCTGGGCTTGAGTTTCAATTCGTTGTGCCACAGTGGGCTGCGCCCTCTCGCTGAGGTATTGTGTATTAGTCTGCAGTATGCGCTGGTGTTCCTAGTTGTGCTTCTGGGCTTAGAGGCCAATGGCTAGCCACTGTTTCTTTTTCTTGTGTGTACATGGGCGCTCGTTCTCTCTCTCATTTCTTGGACGGTTGTCACGGTCTATCAGGTGAAGCTGGGGAATCTTCGAAGTCTTGACTTGCGCGGGAATCAGATCGACGACCGCGCCGCACGGGTAAGCTCTAGTTTAATTTATTGCTTTAGAAGAAAGAGTTAAGTGCGCCATCTGTTCCGGAAGTGAACAACAGATCGAGAGAGATAGATGAGATCAATAGTAAATGTGGAGATACAACGATGCGTGAATGCTGGTCTAATCATCGTGTATAAATGAGACTGAAGTATCTGCGTTTCTATAATTTATCGCCTCAACAGGTGCTGGCAGAAGGTGTTGTTGGCTCAGAAACGATTGCGTTCATAGACGTGCGCGAAAACATCAATTCCCGAGAAGCTACTGCGCTCTTTGGAAGAGCTATCCGAGACCGCACGCGCCGCTACAAGAACCGCATTCGCACCGAGCGCCGAAAAGCGAAAAAAGAGAAACGCAAGTACACGGAGCCTACTGAAAAATTACCTGAGCTCGAGTTTTATTGGATCGAGCCGCACCAGCTGCGGGACCCGCCGGGCAACAGTGCGGTGGTCAACGGTTTGGCACGTGCCTGTGTCGTTAGTTAGCAGTTAAAAGGCAACGGCCTTGGCTTTATGCCTTTTCCTACCTAGGTATGTATACTACATGTATACTACATGTATACTACAAATACACCACAACCAGCAACCAGCTGGAAGTTACAACCCTTACAAAGCCACAAATCCTTAAATATTCTTATTGCTATTTGATTCCACTTTCAAAGTATAGGCCTAAGAAGTTTAGTTTAGGGGTTTATAGTTCATAATGGTATTGAAGTATGTTATGTGTTATAGCTAAAACCGATATCTTGGTCATGAAGCATGAGGGTCTAGAATTTCCAACACACGTAAACATGGAGATAAAAAAACACGTAGCAGTATAACGAAGAGCGAGATGTGTACTGTTTTGGGTGAAGATCGTGGCACCCTCGCCCTAGCACCAAAGCGCTTCTTGCTACAGTGGGTGTTACAGGGAATCCGTTTTCATTTGTATTACACCACCGAGAGATAACCAGCCTAGCCCTCGCGCTCATGGCCCTCTGTGAAGAAGCCACTCTTGAGGGCAGGGCACGCGCTGAAGTACGACTTCATGGTTTCCACCGTCAAACTGTTGTCGCAGCCTTCCGCGAAATTGTCCGCAATGCTGGGGCAGTAGGTGTTGAGGTCGGATACCCACTGGGCGCTCAAGCAAAAGCATTCCTTGTAGCCCCGCAGAACTCCAGTGGGGCTGGGCGTCGGTGGCAGAGTGGGCAGCGGGGTAGGGCTTGAAGTGGGGACTGGAGTGGGGCTGTCGGTAGGGGGCACGGTAGGCACGGGCGTAGGGCTAGAACTAGGGTCGGGCGTAGGGCTCAGGGAAGGCACGAGGGTAGGTAATGGAGTGGGCGCATCCGTGGGTTGCGGCGAGGGGATTGGAGTGGGCGCCAGGGTTGGCAATGAGGTTGGCACGGGGGTCGGCAAGGGCACGTGCGGCGTGGCACAATTGTCAGCCAACGGCGGGCTGGACGCTGTGGTATTCACGCTCAAATACTTGAGCTCGGGGATGCCAAATGCCTCGGCCGTGGCTCGCATCGCGGCAACCACCGCATCACCACCGCTGCCAAGGTCTTCTGCTAAAGTGCTCTC